>Ga0307507_10001003_pt1 | contig 62858 bp, 28 predicted proteins | sample 7_EM_MG_FD_207223 | JGI IMG/M metagenome (GOLD analysis project Ga0307507, IMG submission 207223) | Populus trichocarpa ectomycorrhiza microbial communities from riparian zone in the Pacific Northwest, United States - 7_EM | ecosystem: Host-associated > Plants > Roots > Unclassified | place...
AATTGGCGCGCAGTTGAGGGCATTTGGCAACTCGACCGACTAGCCTATGTCGTATTTTTTTGACACGCAGCCTGCGCGCAGCCTGCGCGCAACCTGCCAGCAATCTGCGCATTTAGCAACCATAATTATATTTACCTCTTTTAAATAAACAAAAGCTACTTTAAGGCTATTTATAAGGCTAGCAAAATAAATATTATTATTTTAGATAATTTAATATAATATAGCGATGGTTCTCTTCTACCTATCTACCTATTAACTTACCTACCTGCCTATCTACCTACCTGCCTGCATTGCCTACCTGTCTGCATTGCCTACCTGCCTGCATCGCCTACCTGTCTGCATCGCCTACCTGTCTGCATCGCCTACCTGTCTGCATCGCCTACCTGTCTGCATCGCCTACCTGTCTGCATCGCCTACCTGTTTGTATCTGCCTACCTGTCTATATCTGCCTACCCGTTAGGATATCAACAAAAGAAGTGCTATGTCTGCGACAAGACAGGATGCTAGTTAAATAGGCATACTGTTGAAGAGCGCCAACAGGCATATGCAAAGTTTCGGCAAACTGCCCAACTTGCCACGAATTAAGAAGTTATACCTACTTATTATCAGACTTTTCTCGCCCAGTACAAAGGTGTAGAAGGAATCTCTTAGGATACCCCTAATAACGTGCACCAGCTTCTCTTAGAAATGGAGAATAAGGATAACAATACACCGTCTAGCCAATACTTTACAGAATTTGGAGAAATTGATAGAGCGCAAACAGTGGCTATCCTTAACGACCAATCTATAGTCCATTTGTTTACTAAGACGGATATCTTTACTAAGCAAAGTAAGAACTCGTCGTTTATATTTAAGGACCACTACTCTTCAGGTATTTTCTAAGGCATTATGCTAGATAGTGGAGCTACAGGAGTGTTAACTGTAGGAGAACCTTAATTCTATGCACTTCAAGAACTAGACCCTGCAATTTAACTTAATAAATTAACGGCAGGACATTATAAGATCCGCTTTAGGAAGGGGGATACTGTATCTTTAGGCACAATCAAAGTCCCTACCCCCCTTGGTATCATTAATTTCTACATACTGCCGGCAAACACGCCGTTCATATTCTGTATCCAAGACATGGATAAGATGGGAGTTAAGCTAGATAATTTTGCGAATGTGCTTATTTAAGGCGATAAGATTATCCCTGTTGTACGTAAGTGGGGTTACCTATGGATGATTATCCATGGTAAGGAGCAAGCTGTAGCCTGGTGCCACTTAACTAAGGCAGAATTAAAGTAATTGCACTATTGCTTTAGATATCCTTTAGTCCAATAACTACACAAAGTTCTCTAAAGAGTAGGCTATGACGTGGAGTTTTAGGCAATTGAACATCTTACCAAATTTTGCCACTAATGCTAGATAAACAGTAAATCCCCTAGTTAATTTAAGTTTACCTTAAAGGACGACTATGAGTTCAACTTCTCTATTATTGTTGACGTTATGTATCTAGATGGCAAGCTAGTATTATATGTTGTGGATTCTTTAACTGCTTTCTAGGCTACGCGGTTTCTTAAGGATATCTCTGCAAAGACTACGTGGGATATGCTATAACTTTGCTAAATTAACACTTACTAAGGACCGCCAGACTATATTGTCTATAACGCCGGAAAGAACTTCTCTTTAAGGGAGTTTAGATAGCATGCAAAGGCAATATCTATTAAGATTAAGGAAGTGTTTATAGAAGCGCACAATAGCATTGGTAAGGTAGAACGCTACTATACCCCACTACGCCAAGTTTTTAAGATTATCTAAAATAAGCTTAGCAATATCTAAGTTAATTTAGAAGTTATTCTGTAAATAGCTGTTAAGGCTGTTAACGACTTAGTAGGACCTAATGGAATTATCCCAACTCTACTAGTCTTTAGAGCCTATTTAAAAATGACTTAAGATTCTCCTCTATTACCTACAGTTACTAAGAGAGCTAAGGCAATTTAACTAGCTACTAAGAAAGTAAGACGCCTATACGCAGAGCACCAAGTCAAGGATGCACTTGCAATGAGAAATGGCCTAAGTACTACAACAACTCTTAATTTACCTATCTAGTTAAATGTACGAGTTTGGCGTAAGAAAGACGGATAGAATAGTCCATTTAAGTTACTCTCTACTAATAGAGAGACATGTGTGCTGTAAATGCTATATAGACCTACATTATTTTGCTTAACGGTGGTTAAACCTTACTATTTAGACGATTTAGACGACCTCCCTCCTTAAGAGGAGGATAACCCTAAACAAGACGAACTATCTGAGGAGACTCAACCAGCCGTACGACGAGGTCGAGGACGACCTAAGGGATCTCGCAATAAGGTTTACTTCGTTGAGGATAATGACTTTAACCAGGATCTTAATGATTAATTCCTTGTTGATCCTTTAATGGCATTTATAACCAATAAGGAAGAAGCTAATAAGGAACTATCTTTAAAGCTATGTAAGGAAGGCTTGATTACCACTCCTAGTGCACTATTTGAGGCATCTCAGAAGCAGGAGATTAACGGCCTTATTGGCAGAGGAGTCTTTAAATTTAAGCTATACGACCCTGTTAAACATGGGAACCAACGCATCTTTAATTTAAGGATCGTTGATGAGGTAAAGGGCAAGGCTACTAATGCCCCTTATAAGAAATCTAGGCTCGTTATCCAAGCGTACAATAATAATAGTAAGGAGGTAATTCTTATATAGTCTCTAACAATTTAACGTACCAGTTAATAAGTAATCGTCGCCCTAGCCCCAGCGTTGCTATAGCTCCCTAGTAAGGAAATAAGCTTATGGCTCCAAGATATTACCTAGGCGTATACTTAGTTAATAACGTATCTCTAGTAACTAATCTTAGCTTATCTTCTAAAGCAAATTTGATACTAGTACCCTAAAGGCATAATTATGGTGGTACTCAGACCACTTTATAGGATCGCCGAGGCTGGTACTTACTAGTGGGCTACATACAGCAAGCACTATAAAGAGAAGCTATTTATAACTACGTCCACTTACAACCCCTACCTCCTAATCACCACTTTAAAGGAGATATTTGGAGTTATGGGAATGCAAATAGACAACACTATTATCTTAGCAAATGAAAAGTTTTTGGCTCTTAAGGAAGACGAGTTATAAAAAGCTAAACTCATAGCAAAGCCGAAGGAGAAATTAATACCCGAAAAGCTATTAATTTTTAACGGATGTGTCTTAACTTAAGAAGGTAATACGATGGTATTACGCCAAAAGGGGTAAGGCAAGAAGATCGAGCTAGTTAACGCTAGTTCTCTAACTTTCCAACAAGGATATATTAAACAGCGCGCTTATAGAGCCTATATTGCTTCTATTTGTTAACCAGAAGCTACTTTTGACCTATTAGTTGCCGCACAACATTAAAAACTAAGCAAGGAGGACCTTATTGCTTTAAATAAGCGCCTTAAATGGCAAATGGATTACTTGGATTAAGGTCTAAAGTATATTCCTATTAACCTTAATACAGCTAAGCTCTTTATCTTTGTGGATAGATCATTTGTAAATAATAAAGATTTTAGCTCCTAGATTAGATATAAGATTATTATGGCAAATAAGACTATAGGGCTTAATGAGTTCACTCTTAAAGGAAATATAATCTATTAGAGCTTAACCAAAAGCAAACAAGTTACTAGAAGCGTGCTAGCCTCCAAGATCTATGGTATAGTTAGATGAGTCGACATCTTATTTATTATTAGCACTACTTTAAAGCTGATTATGGATCAACTTAATATCCCCGCTATCCCTACAGTCGTCTGTACAGATTTGTACTCCCTTTACAAGTGCTTAGTTAAGCTTGGCACGACTAAGGAGAAACGCCTAATGATTAATATTATGGCTATTCGACAGTCTTATGAACGCAGAGAACTATTTAAGATTCGATGGATTAACGGGCAGGATAACCCTACTGATGCTATGACGAAGCCGAACCCCAACAAGGCTCTTAAAGTCTTTGTCGACACAAATACCCTCTAAGTACAAGTGGAGGGATGGGTAAAGAGAGAGTGATATAGGGGGAAGCGGTTGGATCGGTATAGTCACGTAGGCAACCCACAAAAGAAGAATTGCCAGTGTCGGGGCTATATCACGTGTGGTCACGTAGTCACGTGTCCCGCTAGCACTAGCGTATAGGGAGAGCTTACCTCTCCTCAAGCGTTCGCGTTACCTTACAAGAATCAATCGAATTACAACATCATACTATCTACAAACTGTAGCTATATAATATCACCTTTGTGATACCAACAGAACTAGTAAAGAACATTAGCCAAACTAGATACTTATTCTTATCTCTATATTAAGATAATCTTCTGCCTAAACTAAAGAATCTAAAAGAGCTAAAAAAGCACCCTTTAACTACTAGCTTTTAAAAGGCTATAGAAAAAGAATGCAACGACCTAAAACGCTAAAGGATATTTAAAACTGTACTAAAAGAAAAAGTAAGCAATAAGCAGATCCTTCTACTAAAATAGGTCTTTAAATATAAGTTTGACAGTAACGGTTACCTTTAAAAGCTAAAAGCTTAACTATATATCCGCGGAGACTTGTAGATTACTAAAGAAAAGACCTATACCGCAACCCTAGCTACTTAAATATTCCGTGTTCTTATAGCTATAGCAGCTGCATTTAATTTGGAAATTTAATAGTATAACGCTGTAAATATATTTATAAATACCAAGCTAGATAAGCTAATCTACTACTACTATCTAGAAAGATTTAATTAAAATAGATATATTCTAGAGTTACTTATAGCGCTATATGGATTAAAAATCTTACTACTACTTTAGTATAAGGAGCTTCCTAGTATACTAGCCAAGTTTGGATTTAAGCCTATTTTAGGTACTAACTGCCTATTTACCAATAGACAACTTATTATCTTTTTTTACGTAGACAATATTGCCGTCCTATTTACCAAAAAGGAACCTTTAAGACTGGAAAAATTTAAAACAAAACTACTACACCGATACAAGATCTGTATACTAGAAGACTTATAGTAGTTTCTAGGAATTTAAATTAAACAAGATTGACTAAATAGAAAAATCTGGCTCTGCTAAGACTCCTATATTAAAAAGATAGCTAATTAATTTAATATTTAACCAGGAAGATTTCCTAAGTTACCACTTCTTGCCAAAGAACTACCTCCGTCCAATTAGTAGACGCAGAAAAATCCTTAAAAGATACTGGCCTACCAACAATAGGTTAGCTCTCTTACATACCTTATTATATTTAGAAGATCTAATATTGCAAAGACGCATTCTAAGCTGGCCGAATTTCTTACTAATCTAAATTAAAAACACTTTAACGTAGCTAATTAAGCTATTGCCTACTGCTTTAAAACAAAATCGACAGCTATTAAATACTCTGGCGGGGTATTTGGAGTATATATCTACTTTAGAAACCCTAAAGGAGAAGACGTTACCTTTTACAGAGCATCTAACGCAGTATTTATGGATAATAGAGAGACCAGACAGGGCTCTTAAGGATACCTTTTTATGCTATTTAAAGAACTAATTAATTAGAAAGCGACCCTATAATGATTAGTAACTCGCTTAACTACTAAAGCGGAGCTTCTCCCTGTCTATAGCTGCTGTTAAAATTATCTGGTAGCAACGTTTCTTTAAGGCAATCGGCTTTAGTTTAGAACACGAATTTACCCTGCTATACAACAATATATAAGCCGTACGCCTACTGGGACGGGATTCACTAAAACTTAAAACTAAGCTTCATTATATTGACGTCTATTAGCACTGGCTTAGACAGAAAGTCTAAGATAAAAAGATTAACGTATGGTGGGTTCCTATAGATAAGATGCCTCCTAACGGCCTTACTAAGATCTTACCCCGTTAAAGGTACAAGGCATAGATAAAGCAGTTAAATTTAGTAGACATTCAATATTAAATTGCTACTATATTATCTAACAAAGACTCTTAAACATACCCTATCCTCTTACTACTCCTAAATTGTATCTAAATTTCCTATTTTGGTATAGTCTCTACCTTTATTTTATTATCTACAGCTTTAACTACACCGTTAAATCTGGGGGTGTGTATAATAGACTACCAGCACTGTGCCGAGATATAAAACTGTAGTCTAGAAGGCTCCAAGACAGCGTTAACACTAACATTATATATCTCGTATATCTTACTACCTATCTCTATTGCCTATACCCATTTCTGCCTATTTTTATATCTCCCTTATCGTCAGAATTAAGCGAGAGATGCTGACTAAGCTCTGGACACGTCGCGAGAGCGAGCTCTGCATGTCAATCTAGATAGACATTAACCGTATCTGCTGCATCACGAATCAATCAATATTCATTGTCTGCGTCATTTCTATCATCAATTAGACCCTCAAGACTGCTCCGCTGTGACCTTATGACCTTGTAATTCCAACACTTATATATATATAGACCCTCTAAAGCTATATTTAAAAATCAATTCGTTTACTTAATTCTCCTATACTATAAAAGCTTATATTAGAGAATCTTATAAAACTTTAAGCGGCGCTTCCGTCTCTTCCCTTTCTTTTCTCTAGCTTTAGATCCTCGTTAATAGACGATTCAATTGTACAGGCTTGCATGCGTCCTTCTTGCTATACTCGTGCCTTAATTAACTAAGTCACTAATATAGCCTACGCAGCTGGTTTTATTAACTAAAACGTTAGCGGTATCTATAAGCCGTTTATATTAAACGTTAGATAGGCGCTTAAGAAATGGAAGGCCCTAAAAGAACGCTTTAAAGATTTTAATCTAGTAGCTATTACTAATATTATAACCACCTTTTTTATTAAACGCGTTTAAGATTTTAAGAATATAGAGGAGTTTGTCTTTTATATTATATTAAACATTAATTACCTTATTAAAATAGACTAACCTATTAACTATAAAATTCTTACCTAAGCGGCGCTTCTATATAGAGTTAGCTCTACTAACTACGCTTAGTTCAAAACAACTTAATAAATAAATTAGATATAGAAAAATACTAACCTATAAGCCTTAGGTAAAGAACTTATCGTCTTTAATAGCGAGGTTAATTAAGAAGCTTTTATTATACTAGTAGCACGTTTAAATAACGGAACGTCTATAAAGAGAAAGATTGCAATAATAGGAATATATAAGTACCCTAACTACGTAAAATATAACAGAATTATATATTCTAAAGAAGATTGTTAGAAGAGAAACCTAGAGAATGTACTATGGAGAATTGGTAATAGAATCCGTATAAGGAAGAAGTAGAGAACTAGGCTACCTATTTAGCTTAATAAATACTCTAATTAAATTAAAAATGAAGGAAATCTATAACGCGAGCTTGTAGTAGCGGTAGTATAAGCTTAACTAAGTAGGTATAACTTTATCTATAATACCGCCGCTACTGTCTACTGCTATAAGAATTATAAACTTCTCTTTAACTACGTTAATAACGATACCTTATTAGATATAGTCGGTCTCTATAGAGCTTAATTAGTAGGTAAAGGATCTATCTCTATATAAACCACACTACTTAATAAAAGTTATAGAAGTACACTTACTCTATACGATGTTCTATATATACTATATTTACTAGCAAACCTACTATCTAAAAGTTAACTTAAGGAAATAGGTGTCTTTTTTAATAATAAGACTTATAAACTTAAATATAATAACAAGGTAATAGGATATGTATTTAAAGTTTAACAACTCTACCTAATTTAGTAGTATAACTACTTATTAGAATTAATCCTTTAGATAATTAAAAATGATAAAAGTCTACCTATTTAGCATTACCAATTTAGCTACCTTAACTATAGTAACTTTAAACGCCACCTAAGTAAACTTGGTATTAGGTTTAATAATATTAGTAATAAATACTATAAGCCCTGCGCTTAATCTAAAGCTAGAAAGAGGTATAATAGAACGCCCTAAGAATAAGCTATATAACCATTTTAATTTATCTATATAGATTTAGTGGGACCTATTACCTCCGTTAGCTTTAAAGGCGAAAGATACTATATATCTTTTACCAACAACTATATAAGGTTTACTGTAGTTTATACTATCTATATAAAGGACAAGTGGCTTATTACTCTATAGAGGTACTATAATTAGATCCACACTAAATTTGACCTAAAAATTACTAAAATTTGTACTAACTATAGAGTAAAGCTCTATATTAAGAAAGTAACTACCTGGATAGACGATTTAGGTATAAAATTCGAACCTATTGCCTTATACGCTTAGGAAGAGAATAGAGTAGTTAAGCGCTTATAGCGAACCTCTACTAAGATTACCCGCTTAATAATCCTCGCTGGTAATATACTAGACTTTCTATGGCCTGATATACTACTTATAGCTATATATATTAAAAATAGACGCCCTATAAGAGCTTTTAATAGCATACTACCTTATAAAAAGCTTAAGGGCAAACCTCCCTTAGTATACTACTTAAGGGCTCTAGGATCTACCGTCTACTCCCTTATAGCTAAAGAAGATTGCGTAAAATTCGCTAGGTTTGCTTTATAAGTAAAAAAGGGTATTTTAATTAGCTATAACGGTAAGATAATCTATTACGTTTAGCTACTAGATAAATAGAAGATTAAGCAGCTTAAAGACATTAAAATCTGTAAAGGTAATATTAGTTTAAAGACTACTACTATATTTACAGAAAAATCCATTAACTCGTTTAATAAGTAAGGGAGAAAAGATACTACTACTCTTTAGCCGAAGCCTTTATTAAGAAAAAGACAATAAAGAATTAATTAAAAGGAAGGTCGTGATAGCTTGCCCTATAAGCTTAAATCTCTGCCTAAATACCTTACTATAACCACTACTTAATTAGGCCGCTAGACGTTAAGAATTAACTTATTAAGTAACCCTACTACCTTCCTTATAAGCCTTATAGGTATAGACTAAAGCCTTAACTAATAGGCTAATAATATTAATAAGCTACTAAGTAACTAGGATAATAAAATAGGTAATAAACTAATAGCCTTTCTATTTACCTTTTCTCCATAATCTATACCTTAAAACCCTTACTTAAATAATCACGACGCGGTTAATCCTATAGCTTTATTAGCCAGCTATATTTAATATACTAGCTTACCCAATCTTAAAATGTATATATCTACTACCTTAATTAACAAAGATGAGCCTTATACGTACGATTAAGCAATTAACGGTCTAAATAGCAAAGAATGGATAAAAGTAATAGTAGAGGAGGTAGGGTCTTTAATTAAGAACTAGATATAGGAACTTATTAACCTTACCTCCTTTAAGCCTCCTTATAAGCCTTTTACTGGTAAATAGGTATTTAAAGTTAAAAAGGAAAAGGATGGCGAGGTCCTCCGCTATAAGGCTAGACAGGTTATTAAGGGATATCTATAGTAGTATAGTGTTGACTACGACTAGATCTTTGCTGCGGTAGTAAAACCTATAGCTTTTAGGGCTCTATTTACGATTACTGCCTACTATAACCTTAAAATTAAATAGATGGATGTTAAAACCACTTTTCTCTAAGCTCGGGCCCTTAGAATTCGGCGACCCCCGGAAGTCGCTCGCCTTACCAAAATCGGTCACCACCCTCTTTGAGCTATCTACACCTGATCAATCAAGGTTGATCACCTCTGTATACATAGATTTTAATATATTGGCCTTTGCCTTTCGAGCAGACACCCTTTGGGGTCTCGGATTTGTCTCCTTCGCCTTTACACGTGCCGCTTCCTTGATTGAATCTACATTTGCAAACTTTGTATTTAGATCTACAGCTACCCTCTTACGCCTTTCTAGACCTTTAAGGTCCTCAAGCTGCGATTGCAAGCTTTATATTTGAGCCTCCTTGCACGCAACTTATGTAGTAAGTTGCTCAAATCGTCGAGCTACTTTTGTAAAACTGCCCTCGTCTTCCAATCGAACGTGCGCTCGATGCGAAGGCCCTGCATTATATCGTACATATTACAGGGTTTCTTTGGGGTGGCGATAATGTTAAAATAATCAATTTTGGGTTGCTTAAAGCTTAAAGCCTTTATTAGAGCCTTCTTTTTAACCTACGAAGATTTAAGGCCTTTGCGTAGACAGTAGGGGTAGATACCAGAGGCGCGCCACCTAGATTTAATTACCCTTGCCGTTAGACCTTCCTCTCGCGCCTTATAGTAATACCTAATAAAGCGGTACTTCTTAATTAGAGCTACATCGTTAATATATGCAAGCTCGGCGGTCTACTATTAATACTTTAATTTAACTGGGCAAAAGCATAATAGATCTAGGGGTTGTAGAACGTATATTAAATAAGAAGAAAGGAAGACAAGCCATACGTTATTAATCTTACACTCCTATAGAAACTATATTATATAGTAGCTACCGTAGCCGTTAAGAATAAGCAATTAAGTCTCGTTCTTGCTAGATAGTTTAGTTTTAGGTAAGAAGACCCCAGTAAGCCAATTAAACGTAATGCGATTGGCTATCCAGCCGTTCTTTAAGGCTGTATATATTTAATCGGATACCTCATTATAATAGAACCAGCTTAATTAGATATGCTTTTCTTTAAAGATTACTAAAAGCCGAATTAATTGGCCAAGTATAGAGATCGCCTCTATAATAGACATCCATTTGCAATCGTTAGGTAATTGTATAAGAGTTTTATTTTTTAAGGCGTCTCCTAGTCTTACTAAATTGGTGCATACACTTAATGCGATACTAGATTTGTCTATATTCCAGCTATTCTCTACCCATACGCTGCTTGTCTTTCACACCCTCTTTAAAAGATTATAGAACTCTTAAATTTATTTAGGTTGTGCCTCCCTAGCTCTTACGGCCTCTATTAGTCGGCTAAGTAAGGATTTAATATAAGGATTATGTTGTAAGTAGATAGAGACCTATAATCTGCCAAGGACGTTAGTATTATAATTTTAATTAATAATTTAAGACGCTATTTCTTAAAGTCGCAAATATAACAGGGCAAATCCTTATAGGTCTTATTTAAGCACCCAATTAGTAAGAAAGTCCTCTTATATAGGAGTCAATCGCTATTCATATTGGTAGGCAATTTATTATGGTTACTTGACACCTAGTTAATCGCGAAAAGTTAACGGAGGGACGCTGTACGCTCGCGCAGCTTCACTAGCTAATTTGAATATACTAGCGTTAAAATCGCTAATAGCCATTTATAAGTTCTGCTCTTTTTAATCCATATTGAATAATTGGTGGTATAGAGAATAGGTAGGCAAGTAGGAGATTTTATTTTAATTTGGTTACTAAGTTTTAGGAGTCGCCGAGTTCTAGGGGCCTAAGCTATGGACTAATTAATTAAGAACTCTATGTTGTTATACTAAAGGCTATAAAGAAGCCGGTAAAGTCTACCGTCTTAAAAAGGTCCTCTATAGACTAAAATAGTCACTTTAAATCTAGTATAAGACGCTCTTAAAGTTTCTACTAGAAAAACTTGGACTTTACTATCTATATGCAGATTATAGTATATTCGCCACTAGTAAAGAATAGAAAAGTTTAATTATTTCTGCCTATGTTAACGATACTAAGATTATCCATAAGGATATAGTGGTAGTTAATTAGGCAAAAGTAGAGCTTAAAGCAGCCCTTTAAATAATAGATCTTAGGCTAATAAGCTTTTACTTAGGTATAATAGTTATAAGAGATTAAATAAAGAAGAAGATTATACTTTTATAACAAGCCTACCTTATTAAAGCTCTTAAATATTTTAGATTATAAAAGGCTAATACCTTATTAGTACCTATAAAGCACTTAATTAAGCTTATAGCCAATTAAGAAACTATTAGTAAGGATAATATTAGAAGATACTAGAGTGTAGTTAGTTTAGTTATATTTCCTATAATAGAAACAAGGCTAGATATTACCTTTATAGTATTAATAGTAAGCCGTTTCTCCTATAATCCTACCTCTACTTATATAATAATCGTAAGACTTATTCTTTAATACTTAACTAGCTTACTTAATAAAGAAATTACCTATAGAGGTAATAAGAACCTAAACCTTATACTAATTAGCTTTAGTAATGCCGACTAGGGACGAGATAAAACTATAAGATGCTTTATATTAGGCTTTATATTTATATTAAACAAAGGACCAATTTTATAGAAATTAAGGCTATAAGCTACCGTTTTACTATTAATATATTAATTAAAGTATACGGCTCTAATGGCTGTAGTAAAAGAGGCTATATAGCTTTAACTTTTACTTACTAAACCAGGTATACTAGACTAGAGCGAATAGTTTGCTAGGATTTTAATTAAAACCAATAACTAAGCTATAAAAGCGTTAGTTAAAAATCCAGTTTAGCATAATTAAATAAAGCATATTAATATCCAGTTTTACTATATAAGAGATAAGATAAATAGTAATAGGATTGACTTTGTATATATTGCTTTAATTAATATAATGGCCGACGGCCTTACTAAACCTCTTATAGGTTCTTAGTTCTACGCCTTTTTTAAACACCTTTGGATAGTATAGAAACTTAATTAACTATACTAAACCTTAATAGGAAATTAGTATACAATTAGTAAATCTTCAGAGAGTGCGCTAAATAACGCCTTAAGGCCTTAAAACAAGTAACAGAATTTAACCTTAATCTACTAACCTACTACTTAAACCTACTACCCGAATCTAACGGCTACGACATTAAGGAGGGCTTATACCGATAGGATGGATGGATATACTTTAGGAGAGATATAGGGTGAGGCTATAGGGCCTTTAGAGCTCTATAGGCAATGTAGAACACCTATAGGGAGGTGCTGCTAAAAATTTTAAGAAACATTTTACGGAGTAGGCGCTTTCTCTAGACGTTAGGGAGGGCGTAACTCCTTATTAGACACTTATTCTACCTTAGAGGAGCTTTAGTAACCCTTATTAAGCGATCCCACACCCCTATATGTAGTGTATATAGCGGTATCGTTAACTGAGCTTGAGAGAGGGTGTTGGAAAACAAGCCCGCAACAATATTACGTGATGAGACTTGGGGAGAACCTCTTGGCAGGAATCTAACCAATTAGAGAACTTTGACCGCCGGTCAAAGTTCCTTGAAATCTCTTTAACCACCTATATAGAAAATAAGCAATGCACAGAGTTTTAGCCCTAATAACCTCATTTCAACAACTAGGGCCTTCACAGGCTGTAATAGACTAGACCAGCATTAATGGCAAATAAGCCTCACTCAAGCACAGTGGTCTTTTTGGACTGGACTAGAGTGGATCTAAGCTCAAATCCACTCCACCAGCCTATTAAAAGCTGGAGCTCCGAAGCAAATATGTACTATAAATAGTAGGTCTTAGCATAAATATAGTGTTGAGAAGGTAGAGGTGAAGGTGGCAAATGTCACTAATATTAAATTAGATTCTCTAATTATTATCCTTATTAATCTTTCCATCCTTATCGCCGTCGTTAGTATTATTACCTTAATTAAGAATCGCCTTAATAGCGGCGAACTCCGACTCTAATACCTCCTCCTTAGCCTTATCCCTCTTATTATTGTCCTCATCCTTACTTATTAATTAAACCGCTGCTGCCTCTGCCTATGCCTTCTCATATGCAGTAATACAGAGCTTTGAGGCCTATAATGGCGATATCCTATCTAGCTGAGGCTCTCCTTCTACCTTACTAACGTCCTTACTATTAAATATACCCTTCTACAGAGGCCTATATAAATAGCGGAGACACTTATTTGCCTTAATTATGTCTATCTATAACTAAGAACAATGATCTTTAAGGAGGATTTTAGCGCTGCTAAATAGTCATTCGTAATTATTTAATATAGGTAGAATAGTGAGGATATTAAGGGCGAATTAAGCGAGCTTAGACTGGGTGGTAATGTCAGATAATTCAGATAGAGCTGCTCATTGATGAAATGGGTTGATTAATTGATGATCTTGACTTGATCATTGATTAATGTCAATGTCCTGGGGCCCTATGGCTGCGAGCTACGAAGAGATTTTACCGTGTACGTGACTCGCGCATATAACCCACGCCTTTAGAGAATATAGATTATCTAACACACCTCCTTAGCTTTAAGCTCTTTAAGGTTAAAGCTAACCACCTTCTCATGTCCATTAATAAGTTAATTGAACTATAATCTCATCTAAATCCTTCCGTCTTACTCTAATACTGTCCCTTAGGTCCTCCAATTACTTCTCCTTATTTAGCCGCTCCTTAATATCCACCATTCCGATTATATTAACAAAGCTTTAAAACCTCTACTTGGGCAGGGCCTTTATAAATCCATCGGCGATTATCTCCTTTATTACTATCTATTAAAATCATACTTGTCTCATTACGTATTTCTAGCGTAGCTAGTGTTAATAGATGTCAACGTGTCGGAGCTTTGTAATTAGCTTTACTGTGTCTTTTATAATTAGTTAAAGCATCTAGGTGGTATTACATTTAATAATTAAGGGCTTATTTAGGTGTAATATTATTGCTTTAAACAACCTACTAATAAAGATAGCTTCCTTTGCTATCTATAATAGGGCTAATAACTCAGCTTCTATGCTTAATGTTATAACCATACCCTACTTATTTGCTCTCCAGGCGATCGGCCCCCTAAATAGCTTCATAATGTATTCTTATAAGCTCTTTCTATTAATGGAGTTGTCTGCGAATAATGCGTTACTGGCATAGATAAATAATTGCGCTTTACTTCTACTGTCTCCGTTATCTTGTCCTTGGTCGCGTATTCCTTTATCTCTCCCTCTACTATTCATTCCTTCCTTATCTCCTCTATAGTAGATTGCTCTGCTCCTTATGCTATATAGGTACTAAATAACTCTATCTGCCGCTTAATAGTGCTCTTAGCCTAGGTTCTAATTAAACCTTGCCAGCTATAATACTGTAAAGGCAATATCTAGACGCGTTATAGTGGCTGCATAGAGTACTAAATCCAATTTTCTCTAATATAGTATTGTAGAGGCTAGTAGGGATATAAAACGGACTAATAGATCTATATTAATAGACGGACGCATCAGACAGATTAATTGGTGATTAGTAGAAAGGAGTTCTAATTCTGCTATAGGAGTATCTAGAAGACGCCCTTTAAGATCTATCTTATACTAGTTAGCTATCTTCTTAATATAGGCTTCCTAGGATAGCCACAGGAGCCTCTAGCTACGATTATATAGTACATAGATTCCTAGGAACCATTTTAGCTTACCAAGGGTACTTATCTAGTACTCCTTGCTTAGCTCCTTAATTACTTCTTAAGCTTTCTTCTTATCTATCTTTTAGTTCCACGACGCCCTCGTAGGATTACGCCAGTAGGCACGTAAGAAGGGAGTTGCGACCCCTAAAAGCGGCAGCTTATGCCTATACCGGCGGAAACAATGAAGAAAGGCGTAAAACCAAAGGCTATAGAAGGCTCCCAAGCCGTGCGAAAGCATACCAACTCTGGGAGGAAAGTCTTATATAGACCGCTAGGGGGCGGTCTAGTACTTAGGTTAACCCCATTATAAGATATCCAAAAGAATGGTAAAACCCCCCATTAATTGGTAGTGGCAGCCAACTGCTTATGGAAAGCCCCCTAGGCCTTTAGGCCTAGGTAACTGGGACTAAATACTAGAAAACTGGGGTAGAGGCCTGGATAAGCAGGCATATCAAACTCTACTATATAACTACCTGCCTATTATAAGACATAAACCTCCACTACCCGCGGTGGGGGGGTATCCATGTCGCTGCTAAACGACAGGTAGAGTGCCTACTAAGAGCTATAGATATCTGGGGCCTTAAGCTGGCCACTCCCCCAGGAGCAATTACGTGGTAATAAGGCACCGCCAGAAGTACAATTAACCTTACATTTATAGACGATGGCCTATACTAGAGACTCAAAAGGTGCATCCCCGAAGAAGAATGGGCACTTACCTTAGACCATATCCCCATCCAAATACAGCTAGATTTAGATATTAAGGCGCAACCAAATAGTAAAAGATACGCAATAAGGTGTAACGGAATCCCCCAGGAGGTACATATCAGATAAGACAGTAGGAGGTTTCATTAATATCCTGCCTACGTCCCATGTATGTTCCAGAAGAGACATAGTCAGATAGATAGGGGCGAAAGGTTTTACTAGTGTCTTAGAAGGTTTATATAGGAAGCTAGTTCTCCTCTAGAGAAGAACTAGCGATTAGTCTCTAAATGGAAGTGGTTAAAAGCATTTGTCCTTTAATACGTGAAACTTATTCTACCTTTAACTTACCTTTAACTCACCTTCTACTTACTTGTGACACTGTTAATTAGATAATTATACATTCTGGTTAGGCTGGCCTCTTACAATTCTAATTGCTTACAATCCGTTAGGAACGTACGGCTATTAATTAACAATAACAGGCTATACTCCTTTACCCTATAAAGCAACGCCCTCACCTTAAGAGGCTTAGAGAGTCTCTCTAGAGGAGCGCATTCCCTTTACTTATAAAGGAGTAGACTAGAAAGCTATGGCTGGTCTATCGAACCTTCCAAGACCCTTAGGAACGATCACCGCTGGGGAGTTATTAGAGCGGTCACTATACGAGACCCTATAAAAGACAAAGGAGTTGGAGATACGATTAAGATAAGCATATTAAGACTACTAAGGATAATTGCAAGAACAATTAGGAGAAGCATAGACACCCTAGATATAAAGCGGACTCGGAGGGGCAACACCATACTACGCTATAACGTTAGATAAACCTAAATTCCGCACAAAGGAACCTGATAAGTATAATAGTAATAGTCTTAGGAACTGCAATTGTTTTATCCGTTAATATGAAACCAAGTTTCAGCTGGATCCGAAACGTTACTCTAACGAGTATAATTAGACACTAATTGCTTTTACCTTCCTACATAGCACCGTTAAGAGTTTATAGACACGCTATAAGAAGAAACTTACTATACCCCTTAAATTCAGCGAACTTAAGTTTTGGTTGGTTAATTAGGTCCAAGACCCTACTAATTAAGGGATGGATTATAACCAGTAATACTATAATGCAAAACAGCAAGAAGGCTAGAGTGTAGTCCAGTTTATAAACTACTTAGAAGAGCTAGAAGACAATATACCCTACTTAGACTTATAGGACGACACTATATAACTCCATTAGCTACTTGCTAAGTTACGACCTAAGATTTAATAGGCCATATAGAAGAAGGGGGAAATTCCTACCTTTTAAGAAAAGCTTATCTCTAAAGCTACTTGGATTAAGAACGCTAAAAGAGACCATCTAGGGAAGCGAAAGAAACAAGACACTAATAATAAAGAGCGTAGAACTAGACCTAGCTTTAATAAAAGGGGTAGATCCCGACCTAACTACTCTATAGAAGGACAACGCGAGCAGGCTTTATAACCCTAGAGCAACACTAGTCAACCCTAGAATAATAATAGGCAGAAACCGTGGAACCAAGAGTTACGCAGCTATTATAACTGCGGCAAGAAAGGCCATATACAGCGCTTCTACCAACAGAAGAAGCAAGAGGATACTTAATTGGGAAAAGAGAGAGCCTAGTAGATCTTTACTCCCTCACACTAGGCTAGTAAGAGAAGGAGGGAGTAAGCTACCGCATGGTTATTCCCGTCTCTATTTAAGTTAATGACGAATGGGTAACGCAAGACTGCCTTATAGACAGTGGAGTGACTATAGGGTTCATTTCTTAATTACTAGTAAAGAAATTAGATTTAGACCTTAGTGGCTCGCAGGTGCGCACCGTTTAAAGCATTAGAGGCCACTGGATTCCATGCTACAGGGAATAAACTTTTTCCGTAGCCAGCCAGGACCGCGATAGTCTATAGGATACGCAGGAGATGCGCTTCTGCGCTGTAGAAATTAAGGGGTATGACCTTATTTTAGGATACCTATGGCTTTAACAGGTTAATCCAGACATTAATTGGCCTTTAGCCTTATATTAACACCAGAAGTCTTAACCGTACATTATAGTTAAAGATTAAAAGACTTTCTTAAACTATATGCAAGAGGAAGGGTGGGCGTATGCTATATATGCTACTCTTAACACTAAAAATAGGGACGCAAAGTATTTATTTTCAGATATCCGGCTATACGCAGTTAAGGAACTAGAGATTTTATAGGAATATATAGACCTAAAGAATGTTGCTAATAAGAAAGCTGCGCACACCTTGCCCAACCCTATATTAGTAGAGCATAAGATAGACACAAAAGACAAGAAACCTCCTTTTAGACCACTATATAACCTATTAGAAAACGAGCTAGTAGTATTACGTCAGTATATAGTAGATAATCTTTAGAGAGGATGGATTTAGCCTTCTATAAGCCAGGCAGGGACACTAATTATATTTATACCAAAGAAGGACAAGACCCTTTGCCTCTGTGTTAACTATTAGGCGCTAAATAAGATTACTATAAAGAATTGCTACCCGCTACCCTTAATAGGGGAGCTTATTAACAGGCTATTAGGCGCAAAAATATTTACAAAATTAGATCTAAAAGATGTATACTATTAAATCCGGATCAAAGCCGGCGATAAATAGAAAATGGTGTTCTAAATATAGTACGGCCACTTTAAGTACCTAGTAATGCCATTTAGGCTCACTAATATACCGGCGACATTTCAGGCCTATATTAATAAGGCATTGTCGGGCCTATTAGATACAATATATATAGTCTACCTTAATAATATTATAGTCTACTCTAATAACTACGAAGTATATACGCACTATATACAAATAGTACTAGAAAGACTGCGGGAATATAAGCTCTATATAAACCTAAAAAAATGCTTATTCTATATCACTAGCATTAATTTTCTAGGCTTTATCATTAGCGTTAACAGAGTGTTAATGGAGAAAAGCTGGGTAGACACTATTAGGGAATAGCTATACCCCACAACATTTAGGGAAGTATAGGTTTTTATAGGCACGGCAAACTTCTACCAAAGGTTTATTGTTTATTACTTGTAAGTAATGCTCCCAATTACCAATCTGCTAAAGGGATCTAAGGATGGCAAGAAGTTAGGACCCTTTATATTTAGGGAAGCTGCTAAGCAGGCTATAGACCAGTTAAAGGATTTGTTTACGTCGGCGCCTATCCTAATACACTTCTACTAGGAGCTACATATATACCTTAAAACGGATGCATCTAGCTTCGCCCTAGGGGCAATTATATCTCAATTAAAAGACGGAGAATGGCATCCTATGGCGTTTTAGTTAAAGAAAATGACCCCTATAAAGCAGCGTTATATAACACACGACCAGGAGCTGTTTGTAATAGTTACAGCAATAAAGTACTGGCAATATTATTGTATAGGAAGCAATTATTCTATTAAAGTCCTTACAGACTATAACAACCTAGAATACTTTATAATTATAAAGGTGTTAAGCGGTCAACAAGCTAGATAGGCGGAGGCACTATTATAGTATAACTTTAAAATTATGTACCGCCTAGGAAAGACAAATCCCGCTAATAGGTTATTAAGACGTCCGGATTATAAGACTAGGAGAATCCAGGACAGTATAGGGGAAATAATTCCCACATTGCAAAATTTACTTAGGAAGAAAGAAGAGTCTTTCCCTAAAACTATAGAATTCCGCGGTAGGGCAGAGGTCCTAGCAATACAGCTATAAAGCACTATAATAATAGAGCTGTAGGATATGGTTACGGACCAGGTTATAGACTAAGCAGATATTATAAAGTTAGCGTACCCTAGAATTAGCGAGAATTCTATAGAATATGCTAGGGGTATTACGGCACCTTTAACTTAACGGCGCACTAGCTGCAAGTTTCCGGATCTAGAGGGGATAGGTAAGATGCCTATCTATAGTATAGCACACTATATAACGGCAGGAGAATCTACTGGCACTAATAATTTAAAACGTCTTGTGCCACGCCTAGAGTCTGTAATAACGGTAGGCGAAACGGAAATAAGCGATCTATATAAAACCTTTCTAGATCTTCTTCTTTAAGCATAATAAAGGGACGCCTTCATTTCTAGGGAGAGGTGGAAAGACATAGTAGAGACTAACTTAGCCGGAGTTACTAAGAAGCTGTGGTAATAAGACTAAAAGGGTCTGTTACGCTTTAAGGGTGCTGCATATATTCTAAAGGACCAAACGGTTTAAGATAAAATTCTAAAGGTCTTCTATAACAACCCTTTTAGGGGTTACTACGGTGCCAATAGGACCCTTAAGGCCGTTCAAAGGAAATACTTTTAGGATGGAATATCTGAAGAAGTTAAGGACTATATATTAAGATGTAATATATGCCAAAGGGTACAGATACCCAGGCATTACCTATATAGCGAGTTATTAGTGCTTCCTATTCCGTAGGGACCCATATTAGAATTAATAATAGATTTTATAATAGGCTTACCCCCTACCAAAATAAGAATTAGAGAGGTTGCTAACACTATCCTAGTAATTATTAATAGATATACAAAGTTTTCAAGGTACTTTACTATTTTAATAATAATTACAGTAGCAGAACTGGCAGACCTGTTTTTAGAGTGGTGGCTCCTATTTAGCACGCTAAGGGGAATTGTGTCTGACAGAGGTACCGTATTTAACAGCGCATTTTAGTCTTTATTCTGTCTCTTATTAAAGATATGGCAAAGGATAAGCACTGCCTTCTACCCATAAATAGATGGGCAAACAGAGCGTCTAAATACGTTATTAAAACACTACCTCCACTGCTATATCAATTATTAACAGGATAATTGGCCATTGTAGTTAGCTCTGGCGTAATATATATATAACATAAGCATCCACAGCAGCACAAAAATGACCCCTTATAAAGTACTGTTTGGGGTAAAAGTAAATAACCCCTAGAACGTTAAGGATATTGTTCCTAAAAGAGAGGTACTAGCGGCGTCCAAGAGAATTAAGCAAATAAGAATTCATAGAGAAGAACTTAAAAAGCACTTACTAGACGCCTAGGCTATACAAAAAAGGTACTATAATAAGGGACATATACCTAAAGAATTTGAAATAGGAGATAAAGTCTTACTATCTATAAAAAATATCTAGATAAAATATATTAAGAAAAAGCTGGACTATAGGTAGCTCAGACCCTTTAAGGTAGTTAGGAAAACTAAAGGAAATTAAGCCTATAAATTAGAATTGCTAAAATTATATCCAATATATCCCACATTTTATGTTTCCTTATTAGAGTTATACTGGAGAAGAGACGGTGTGGAACCACCCCTACCTAGCAAAATTAATAGGGAACTAGAATAGAATATAGAAGACATTCTTAATTAAAGATGGCATTAGAAGAAACGCAAATTTTTGGTTTATTAGGAAGGATACTCTTAGGCGTATAACAGTTGGGAACCTAAGAAGCACCTTTAGCCAGGATACAATATAGCAATTAAAACTTTCCTAAAGACCACAAATTAGGATTTAGTAACGGTTCCGGATATACCACGGGCAAGATAATAGGGAAGACCCCACAAATCAAAACCATAAGGTTAAGTATAGGTATTAGAAACGGGAACGTTTCGCTATTATAATAGGGATCCTAGAATCCTATAAGAGAAAGCCATAGGGATCTATATAAGAACTACTAGGGATGCTGTCTAAAGAAGACGCTGTTTAAGAATGAGTAATAGCACTAGAAGAAGGGGCCCTAGGGACTTAGAAGGATTCCCTAGGGATAAAAGGAGAGTATCTAGTCTAACACTAGAAATACGCAGTAGAGTTAATAATACAAAGAGGACCAAAAAGACACAGAGTAAAGATTTAGAAATTTTAAGAAATTATAAAGCACCTATAAGAACACTACCCGTTTATCACATACAGAGATTATAGCGGTATACTGCTTTTACACAGACTATTACCAAAAATAAGAATAGAGGCATCCCTAAAGTATAAAGTTAATTCCTAGTACTAGGGCATTCTAAAGGTACTAGAGAGGCACCCTATAAAGCTATCCTATAAAAAGAAAGAAAGAATAAGATAATAACTTAAACACTAAAAGTAGCAATAGAAGCCTCCTCCTCTATCTTAATATTATTATTAGTAGTATTATTAACACTCCTATCCCCGGAAGCATTAGCATTCTTACTAATATTCTTTTTAGAGCGGTAAGAACTAGACAGACCACTATAACCAGGGGACTGGTGGGGAGAACATTTATCTTCGTTACTATCCTTAGTGTTATCCCTAGGCTCCAAATTGGCATCTAGGCTGGGATTAGAAAGTTAATAACTAAAGAGTTAGTATAGTTCCCAAATATATCACTAAAGAGACTTACCTAGCCAGAAAGGCCCGCGTAAGAGTGCAAATATTATTATTTATAAAAACAAGCTGCTTATATATACGCTCCTAGACACTATATATCCAAGATCACTATATCTCTATAGTAGTAGAAACCCTTATTAAATTAAAAAGGCTGTAAGCAATAGAAGACACCTTCTATCCCCATCTATTACTATTCTAATGTAGACGGAAATCCCTAATAGCGCGTTAGAGCCAGCGAGCCTTATATACATAAACAGTGGGGATTTAATATAGTTAGTAAAGTCCAGAATAGGATGGAATGGGAAATACTAGAACACAGGTCTTTTTCTAGCTGCGATAGTAGGAATACTTAGATCTATTCTTGCCAGAGCGCGGCATCTTATAGGCGTGGGATAGGTCCAACGTAAGCGCGTAAACGCAACGACAGCAGCACTTCAGAGAAACCACCGTAGGAGTAACAGAAGTGGTCTATAATGCCAACAGAGTAGGGACAACGCCGCTACCAGTCTAGGGACGCGCAGCACGATTACAAGCCATTGCGAGAGAACACTATGGGAAGTTAGTATTATTAAGGAGATAAAATAGGGATCCTATTACCCATAGATATGTTATAAGAAGAGAACAGAGTAGTGGAAAAAAGAATAGCTAGAGATACAAAAGCTAAAAGCTAAGATGTAATAAAAAATGGTCTGCTAAAAGGCGAGACGAATAGTGTTGTTAATAGAAAGATATATAAGAGACAATAGCTTATAAACTAAAAGAAATTAACATTAAGACGTTATCATTAAGACCCATTTTAGGTGAATGGGGATAGTGGCTAGTTAACGCGTTACATAGAATAACCCCCGGATCAGCTTATAACAAATTCTTATAATAAGGAAGGTAAATCCCATCCAATTTTCATTATTATTATTAAAGTTCCATTATAAAGGCACTATAAAAGCTATGGTGGAAAAAGAGCGGAGGAACAGAAAGACAAAGTAAGGTTCCACGCTAGTAAAGAACTAGCAATAAGCCGCATTATAGAGTACCTTTCCACTGAAGAATTTCCCTAGTGGTTTTAGCTAGAACTCTATAAAAGATTATTAAGAGGTAAAGTCTTAGAGAACCAAGACCCTTAAAGGGGAGGTAATTATAACAGAATCCCCCAGGAGGTATATATCAGATAAGACAGTAGGAGGTTTTATTAATGTCCTACCTATATCCCATGTATATTCCAGAAGAGACATAGTTAGATAGATAGGGGCGAAAGGTTTTACTAGTGTTTTAGAAGGTTTATATAGGAAGCTGGTTCTCCTCTAGAGAAGAACCAGCGATTAGTCTCTAAATGGAAGTGGTTAGAAGCATTTGTCCTTTAATACGTGAAACTTATTCTACCTTTAACTTACCTTCGACTCACCTTCTACTTACTTGTGACACTGTCAATTAGATAATTATACGTTCCGGTTAGGCTAGCCTCTTACATAAGGAAGCTTAAGATAGACAGTTTCCTTAATACAGTTAAACAATAACTTTAAGACCTAGAAGAAATCTACCCATACCAAACAAGCGAGGCTTATTAGCTACCCTTAAGGAAATTAACCAAAGACTAGAAAGGATCCAGGCAGTAATTAAAAACGGACTAGAAGAGCATTGCCCGGTCTTAAAACCGGGCCCCTATACGCGATACGCATAGTTTGCATAATGCGCGGTTCTTATAGCTAGCCAACAACGAGCAAGAAGGAAATATATAAGCAGCCATAATCCTAAAGACAAGAGACAATACAAAGACACAAGAAACCAGCTAAAGAATACCCTAAAAAAAGAAGTAAGAAACAACTAGAGATGGTTTATAAATAAATATACTACTAACCTAAGCATCCCCTATAACAAGGGCCTTTAAACCATAGCAAGATGGGTAAAGAAAAAGGTGGGACGCCTAGTAGAAGACCTATACCTACTACCCCTACAAAGAGCAGGCAAACTATAGGCCACAAGCAACAATAATAAGAAGGCGAAGATTTTTATAGAAAGATTTTTCCCCTAACTAGCTCCAGTAGACCTTAGTAATATTACTAGCAAAACACTAGTAACTCATCTAAGGGTCAACAGCGATATAGCAACTGAAGAAATGGCTAGAACTATTAGTCGCCTCTTAAATAATATAGCACTAGGACCAGATAGGATCCTAAACAAAGCCTTAAAGACCTATAGTCCACTTATAGCACCTTGGCTTATAGATGTAGCCAAAGTATGCTTTACAATAGGCTATTACCCGCGACTCGGAAGATCTATAACGACGGTTATCTTATAAAAAGAAGGCAAAGTAGACTACTTAATCCTAGGAAGCTACCGCCCTATTGCCTTAGAAAACACCCTAAGCAAGATCTTAGAAAAGGTTATAGCGGACTATATAGCAGATATAGCAGAGAAACACGCCCTACTACTATAAAGCTAAATAGGGGCAAGAAAGAATCGCTCAACACTATTAGCACTTATACTACTCGCTGCTACTATTAAAACTGCATAGGCTATGCGTAAGGACTTTATAGTATCAATACTTAGCCTAGATATTAGTGGCGCCTATAATAATATACCCTATAAGCGCCTCCTATACATCCTTAGGGCAAAGGGCTTCCTAAAATGGATTATACAATTTATTTAAGGGTTTATAGGCCAGAAAGAGACATTACTGGTCTTTAGCAGATACCAGAGCCCCCCCATTGCAGTTGCAATAGGTATACTATAAGAATTACCTCTTTCGCCTATACTCTTCCTTTTCTTTATAAGCAACTTACTTAACACCTTTAAGGAAGGGGCGACCTAGGGGATAGGCTTTATTAATAATATAAACCTAATTACATATGGGCTAATAGCTGTAGAGAACTGTAGAACACTAGAGAAAGCCTATAACACCTATATAGAATAGGCAAGATAATATAGAGTCCAATTCTTACTAGAGAAATACCAGCTAATCTATTTTATAAGAAAACGCAACCAATCTGTAGATCTTTAGCATACAATCCATATCTAAGGCTTTAGGGGTTAACCAGTTTAGGGCCTAAGGGTATTAGGAGTATGGGTAGACAGCAAGCTCCGGTAGAGCGCATATGCAGTATAAGCGGCCCATAAGGGCTAAGTACAGTATATTATATTATCCAGGATTGTTAATTCTATATAGGGTCCATGCTTCTAGAGGTTATACCTACTATATACAGCAGTTATCCGGCTAGCTATAACATATAGATCTAGTGTTTAGGCCATTAGAGAAACCGAGAAGGGCCCCCCTAAATTACTCCTTAAACCACTCTAAAAGGTCTAAACAGCCTACCTCCGGAGTATAATAGGCGGGTATAAGCAAACGGCCACAGTACTACTTAAGAAGGAAGCCAATATTCCCCCCCTATAACTATATATTAAAGCCGCTGTAATATAAAGGGCGCAAAGTAAACGTAACTCTAATATTATAAAGTATATTAAGACACGCCTAAATAAACTATAGAGGGACCCTAGGGCGCCTTATAGGAGAACAAACCAATAACCCCAAAGTAGGGAAGAGATATTAGAGAAATAGGTAAAGAAAGCAGAAGAAGAATAGTGCTACGTTAGGGCCCAGGCCTATATAGAGAAGGAAGGGAGACGCGTAAGAGGCCAGTAAAGATAATAGTAAAAAAGAGAAAGGAGCTAAAGTAGAGCATAAAAGAACGCTAGGAAACCATCTTCCGTAATATAATACTGGTTGGACCAATGCTAGAAAGGCGTATAGGAGTTAAAGGTACAGAGGCTAACTTAGGCAAGAAAAACCTAAGCTATGGCATAGTTAACGCTATAGGGGGTAAACACTTAAGAGCTCTAAGAAGGCCTAATAAAGGCAAAAAATATAATAGCAACACTCTTAAGAACAGGGATAATAGGACTAAAAGATTAGCTCTACTGGGTAGGTATCCTAATAGGCAGCCCAAGATGCAAATATAGCTAGCTAAGACAGACACCAAAACACGTAATACTATTATGCCCCCTACGCACTAACTAAGAAGCTATACTCTTAGTAGCTAGCACAGAGAACTATAACACACTACTTTTAATATAAAAAGGTCTTAAGGCGGTTACCCAGTGGCTTATTAGCTAGAATATGCTAGACCAGTTTTAGGTTGCAAAGGAAATGGTAATAGAAGGCAAAGGGGCGAGTAATAGGCGCCCCCTAATAACTCTACAGTAGTAGAGCAAAGTTTGCGATACTGGCGCGTCCGTAGGCTTATTACGGCAGCAGTGGTTCCCAAGGAGGTTAAAAAGTAAGGTAGTAGAGCACTATAGGTGACTCGTAGGCGCCTTATAGGCGAGTCCCAAAAGGCGGGGAGACAGATTACGGGGTTTTCTCAAAAGAGTTTTCTCCCCACATATATATAAGGAGTAGTCCGCGTGGGCCCAATAGGGATCCGAATCGGACGTTAAGCAATGAATAATAATATCTATCTTTTAGTAGCAGAAGACAATATTATTAATATAGAAGAAGACGACTATTTTACCTTTTAGTATAACATACGGCTCCTAAGAAACCTCTTTAAAACCTAATTTATTTAATAAGCTTGTGAGATTCTTTTGCCATAATAGAGGGGATTGTTATAGTCCGTAAAGGGCTTTTCTTAAGTGCAGTACTTTGTCTATCTTTCCTCTATTAAACCCTAGCAGTAACTTTATATAAATGACCTTGTTAAGATCGCAATGGATAAACGCATTGACTACATCTATCTGTATTATCTCTAGGTTAAATTTTGCGGTAATCGTTATAAGGGTTCGGAAGGTTGTACTAGCTAATATAGTAGCTCTTATAGGTAAGTCTCCTAGGGCCTATTAATTTCCGCATACTACTAAGCATGCCTTGCATTTCTAAAGGAATCCATACTTGTTTATCTTATAGATAAACACCCATATTAAGCTGAGGACCTGCTGTCCCTTTACGTACTTCTTATCTATTTCTTAAAATGACCTTATTTAATAATAAGATTAGAGATAGGCTCGTTAAGCCTCTTAGAACTAATCTTAAAGAGGGTATATATTAAGGTCCTAAATTAACTAAGGTGGCAGAGGTAAGTTCTTCCTATATAATCTAACATCACATATTCTACCTAATTTTAGCTTATTATTATTAAGTTAACTATTAAGGTTGAACTTCCTTCCTGCTAAGAAGGCGCTATAATAGGCTAATGTAATTCTTTTAGTAACAAAGTCTTCAAACCTGTTATTGCAGGCTTCCTTAAATAAGTTTTTAACAGAGTTATTAAACACCCCCTAAGTATAAAATCTGTCTCCTACTTAGCTAATAATGTTTTAATCAGTACCTCATACATCTAACTTTATAGGATACTTAATGTGAAAGGCATATAGAGATTCTTTGTTTTCTTCTGTTAAAGGTGGAGTATAATATATATCTTTAAGAGCTCTTGCAAGCTTAAGATCTGCTAACTTATTAAAGGTTTAAACTGGCTTATTAACGTCATTGTCTTCTTCTTAAATTAACGGTTTAAATACTTCTTTTTTATCTTCTAGAAGGACCTTATTCTTAGTTAGGGTATTAAGAAGTTAAATCTTCTCAATTAGTGTATCTAACTCAGCGTGTAGGTCCTTTAAGATATCCGTTCGCTTGCCATTAAAGAACATCTTTTTATTAAAGATAACGTCCCTAGTAGAGATAATAATACCTTTATATAGGATCTAGATCCTGTAGATATTAGTAGAGTTATAGCCAATAAGGTAGCTAATATAGGCTTGCGGATCTAGCTTGCTTAGCCTTTTCTTCTTTAGCTGGGCGTCTGACGTCATCACATACGCCCTACAGCCATAGGCTTTTAGGTGCGCTAGTTGCGGCTTTCTTAACCTATTGGCTAGGAAGGCATATAACCTCTTATATAGCAATTTCCAACCATTGCTTTTTAGTGGCGTTTAATCTTAAAGGTAGACTGCGCAGTTAACTATCTCGTTCTATAGGTTATGTGGTAGATTAGCAGCAATTCTCATTGCTTATGCTCTCTCAATAATTACACCCCCTAAGTGTTTGGCGGTACTATTCTAAGCTTAGGTATTAGGCGCTGGGGGCTTAAATATAATCCCTTAAGTCCGTAGCCATTTGAGGGTTCTCCTTCTCCCTAGCTTGTTATCTAATCTAATAGTATTAACCTTAAAGTTATACCTCAGACAAATCCATTAAATAAAATCTTTAAGCACTTATAGTGTCTCCTTCTCTTTGCTATGCATTGTTATAAAATATAAAAAGGTTCTTCCTAAGAAGGTATTATAGATAAATATAACTTGTATAAATCCAATATACGCTTCCTTTAGGTTAGTCTAGTTAATATAGAGGTTAAGATAAGGTTTATTAATATTCCGTTTTAAGAACCTTCTTAAGACCTAGCACTTAATTTTGGCGAGACTGTAATATTAATATTCTATTATCTTTGGGCCTTAAAGCTTAACTCGTAAGGCATTAAGACCTAGATAATAAAGGTTTATAGGTCCTAAATAACCTAGACGTAGGTGGTATAGATACGCATTACCTTTTAAGTCTAGACAAGCGTCTCTTAATAATGCTCTGCGCTTCCATTAGCAGCGTAGCAGTCGGCTTATATTAAACGCTAATAGACTTCCTAGTTGGACATATTTAATAGTCTATTATCCGTAACATTCTTCCATTTAACATAGAATTGTATTATTATTCTAAACTAGAAGATTATTGTCTCCTTTATTATCCTAGTAGAACCCTTATTTTTAAAGCAGACGGAACAATACTAGATTCATATTAAAGTCCGTACAAAAGGCAACGTCCTTAAGACGTAGGGTTCCCTTGCTCTTGTCTAGTTTTGTAACTTAGACAGTAACATTGCCATAGCCTAGTATAGGCACTTCTGAGCTACTAGCGGTAACATATTTATGTCTTAGAGCTTTCCTAAAATTATAAAAATAAGAAAGGTTATTAAAGATGTGGAGAGTAGTTCCTAAGTTAAGAATAGTTAATAGATTTAGTGGATGGGCTTAATTAGTGTGATATAATTCTAGGAATATTGCATTAGCTTCTCCCTTAATCTTAACTTCCTAGCTCTTGTCCTGTTATTATTAGGCCTTATTTTCTTATTCTTTAAGTCTAATCTTTATAACTTAGTTAGTAAGATTCTTATTCTTTTCTACCTTCTTTAGTGCCCTATTAATGCGCGTATCTTTTATTATAACTCCTACAGGTCTCTTGTCCTTAAATAAACACTAATAGTCCCATAGGGAGTGTCCTTATATTCCGCACGCTAAGCACTTAGGCGTTAGCTTCTTATAGGACGTCTTCTTATCCACTAGTGTCCTAGCTCTCTTTAAGCGTCTATTACATACTAAGGTCCTTCCTCTCTGTAAACCTTTAGTAGTATTAGAGTAATCCTTAATAGCTTGCTTTGCAAAGTCTATATTAAAGGTACTTCCTTTTATAGTAGTATTAGCTTTCTTTAAGGGTGTTTTAAGTCCTTCTTGCAGCTCCTTTACTACTCTGCGGTATTTAGAAGATCTTAACTTCTAAGGGTTATTTAACTTAGTAGTATACTTTATATAGTAGGCGTTGCTAAAGGGTTAAATAACTTCTGCCAAATCTTAAAGCTAGATTCCATTAGACATTTAAGAGATCTTATACTTCTCTCCTAGGGATATTGTGTATTCCCATTAATCTAGCCATTGGTTTAATTTTAATAACTGTTTAAACCCCTTAAGGGCTTCTGTGTATTGGTATTATACCTTCTTCCTAATAAACAACAAGATAGGTTCTATGTTCTCTTTTAACTAAGATAGCCATTCTTTAACTATTAAGGAAGGGTTAAGCAGTAGCTTCTTCTAAATTAATACTATAGATGTAATTTAGGTGTGGATCTGTTAAAGATAATCTTCCTGTCTTAGGAAATACTTTATGTCCTAGTTATAGTATCGTCTGCTATTCTTATACGCTTTCTGTTAATTCATTAAGAGCTAAGCATATAAGGTTATATTCTTATTAAAATCTATAACTTCTAAATAGGCTGGTTCTTATAGTAGACCTTATTAAGGTGCTATACTATCTAGGTTAATGTAGGCCCAAATTTGCTGATCTATAAGGGCTCGGAGTTGCTATAGCCATTGCTCCCAGTCTTCTAACTTATTAAGGATGATTATAGCTAACAAACTTAATATTAGTGGAGTCATTTAACTAATAGACAAAGGAGGAATTAAGATAGTATTTTGTTATTAGGATTGTCCTTATTATCAGGATCGTCCTTGTCATTAGGATCATCCTTGTTATTAGGGTCGTCCTTATCATCAGGATCGTCCTATCATCAGGATCGACCTGTTGTCAGGATCGTCCTATAACAATTAAGGTGGAATCTCGTGGAATCTCGTGGAATCTCATCCTGTGACAATTAAGGTAGGATTTCTGTTAGAGTCTGCGTCTTAATAATAAGGTATCAGAGTCTAACAATAAGGTAGAATTTCTTTAAATGATTAAATAATAGCTAAATAGCTTCTTAAGTCGGCGAACCGGGCTCATAACTATTAGATAATTCAGATAGAGCTGCTCATTAATGAAATGGGTTGATTAATTAATGATCTTAACTTAATCGTTAATTAATGTCAATGTCCTAGGGCCCTAGGGCTGCGAGCTACGAAGAGATTTTACCGTGCACGTGACTCGCGCACGTGACCCACGCCTTTAGAGAATACAGATTATCTGACAGGTAAGGCGATTATACTAATATTATATAGCGTTAAATTGCTTATCCTGTTTAAGCAATATATAATTTATGCTAACATAGTTATTAAAAGGATTAACCTCTTGTACCTTATCGGCAATATTAGCTTTATATGTAATCTTAAGGCGCTTATAATTGCGAGTGGAAGTGTAAGTCTTGTTCTTTAGCTGTAGTAGTGTAGGTTAGGGTAAGCAATCTACTGCTAAGGACAATTAATACTTGCCTTTATCTTTATATTTAACCTAAAGCTTCCTTACTACCTATTTAACTATAGAGATCTACGCCTTCTTTACCTTATAAGAGCCCTATTTTAGCCTAAACTACTATATCTTAAGCGTTGGATTTAGAACAATTACTGCGTAATAGGCTGCCGTCTTATCTGCCTTATTGTAGTACTTTTTAGCCTTCTGCTATGCTTCCTCTACGCAGCTAGCTAAATAGTGGAAATTCTTTGCTTAAGGGGACCTTAGTTTGTTAGTTTGGAGCTAAAGGAACTTATTCTTTAACTTTTTAATCTTAAGTAGTAGTTAATTAAGGGTCTGGAAATGATTGGTAAGGCTAGTATTATTGCCTTCTACTATAAGAGTAGCCTTATTAAACGTCTTGAGGTAATTATATAAATGCGAAAGCTCTTGCTAGTAAGCTTTTTTAAGTTTAGGGGGGGGACGTAGTTAGTATAGAACTTCTAAATTTGTTCCTTGTAATTAAGAAAGTAAGATATAGTTAAGAAAAGGGAGTTTTAATGTGTTTGATTATTTTAAATAAGCTATTAGATAATTAGTGTTGCTTTTAATAAAGAAGATGTAGTTATAAATATTGCGATTGGGCTAATATAATTATTAAAGTAGCTAATTATAGCGCCTTTAACGTTCTGCTAAAATTCTAAAAAAGAGTTATAATATAGGAAAATGATTTAAAAACTAGGCGATTTTGTAGTTGTAAGAATAGGATTAAAGATAACTTAGGGCCATAGCTAATTAGAGAGCCTCTAAGGTTCTACCATAGTAAGAAATCTAACAAACTTATAGATGAACCTACCTCTAAGCCATTAAATTCTGCCAACGAACTACCTATCTTAATCCTTCTAAAGAAGCTGTAACACTAAGGGCTATTTTAAATATACCAGATAAGGTTATGCATTAATCCAACTGCTCTATACTTCTTTTAAAGCTTATTAACCTTTTTAAAATCTATTTTGCAATAGGTAGTTGCTAACTCTTTATAGATCTTCTCTGTATCCTTTCCTATAATAAAAGCCTATGCGTAAAGGTTAATGTCGGAATGTTAGTTATGTGACGTGGTCACGAGACCACGAAGCGAGGCTAGCTAACCTAACCTTGGAGCAACCTCTTACTTCTAGACAACAATAACTACCAACTTCAACACCGCATACGTATCGCAATACAGTAATATTCGTGCACGTTGATAAAGTGAGTATACTAATACTGATCAGTAGACGTATAGATCAGGAAATATGCAATAAGCTAGAGCTTAAGAACCGTACTAGAAATAGTATATGGATTGCCTGGCCTTATCTATTCCAGTTAAAGGAGAAAGCTATATTACCCTTGAAGCTCGAGACCATGTATTAGCTTAACTGCTGACACATTAGATCGCCTAGAGAATTATATCTTTACTTAGAGAAGATTGCGACTTCCCTTAAGCTTAAGAGAATTTGTACTGGCCTTATAGCCAATATAACAGATTGCTGAGAGAATAGTAATCTTGCTAAGAACTTTACAGGCCTAATGGCTGTAAAGGACGTATATACCTAAAACACCCTTACCTTAACACCTTTACCTTAATACCCTTACCTCAATGACCTTAACCTTAACCTTAACTTTAACCTTAACCTTAAACTAAATATATATAAGGACTAGTACACTGCTTTGCACAATAAGATGGATCCTAAATGGAAGGAGAGAATCGCCAGACATAGTTACGGGATTAATGTAGCAACTGCCTTAGAAAAAGACCTGGAAGAATATATGGAAACGAAAATCTATAAGTATACATATAAGAACTTTACGGATTATACACTATGGTTGCTATTCTAAGAAGAATTTAAAGGCTTTACCATTAAGGACTTTAGAAAGATACGCTTTATTACTAGAGTAAAGCTCCGTACTTACCTACTCCAAAGAGGAGTATATGTTGCCACACACAGCAATAGATACCCACTTTATAAGGTTCTATATAATGTCCTTATAGAAGAGGAACCTTACGAATGGATAGATAAGGAAATTACAGGAGCTCTTAAGGAAGTCAGCCCTATAATTATAGTGGCACTATAAGAACAACTTAACTTAATATAAATAGCTCTGATATTAAATCAAGCTATAACCCCGTCAGTTATAGCCTCTTTAGTTCCTACAACCTCCCCCCGCAGCCTACTACCTTCCCACATGGTACTAATGCCTGTAAACTATTAACTACCTCCACTACCTCTAACGCCTGTAATTCAGCCTATAGCTACAGCTACAATACCTAGAACGCAAATACCTACCCCTATAACACCCTAACTAGCTGTTATATTTATACCCTAGTAAACTGCACCAACCGCCACCTAATAGTAAGCTGCACCTACCTTTACTTAGGATTAACTACTTACCCTCCTTACTTAACTCCTATAGACGCAGAACCAGCAATTATTGCCTATAGCAACTGCCTCTACCCTCCCTTTAGTAACCGCTTCTACCCTACCTAGTACTCCTCCTGCCTAGTACCTTTACCCTAGTACTGCCAATACCGACCCTACTATACACCTGCCTATATACAGCAAAGAGGTAGCTACTATTGCTAAGATCTACACGGACGACCAGAAGTACAATAAAATAAGTAATAGCTTTAACTTTAAGTTAACTATCTTCTATAATATCTATAAGAGAGCTAGTCTACCTTTTAAAGGCTATATAACTGTATTCCTAACTATGCTAAAGGGACTTGCTCAGGATCACTACTATAATAGTAGCCTTTTAACTAGATTATTCACTGAGGTATGCAACTATATGCGTCACTTCTTTGAAGGACTAGAGTACTATTAGAGAAACCTCACTAAATAGAACGCTATTAACTTTTAAGGAATTATTAACAAGAACCCTAATAAGCAAATCTATTAGAGTTTTTAACTACTCCTTAATAAGCTCTTAAAATATCGCTATGGATTATACCTAGAATTTTGTATAGACCTCTTCCTTATAAATAAGCTAGTTACCGCTTACCAAGGAGTACTAGTATGCCGTATTACTATTTCCAACCCTTCTAAAGACCTCTTCTAGTTAATTAGCAAGCTGCAATCTTCTATAGTTATATAGGAGAAGGAACACCCTTCCTAGGCCTTAATAAGACCGTCTTAAGGAGCCTACTTTATAGATTGTATATACTGCCGTGACATCCGTAACAACCGTGACCGAACCCGCTCCTATAGATAAAACACCGTCAGGTCCCCAAAGACCAAGTGCTATATTTGCCAAAAGGAGAGCTGCCGCTTATGGAAATATATAGAGGAGGAGCAGAACCGTTCTAGAAATAAATATAAAAGACGTTTTAATAACAGCAAGGGCCGTAATGGTAACTTTAAAGAATGCTTCAGACAATACACTATCTACTATAAAGGAGATGATGATAATAAGTGCAATAAGATTTTTAAAGCTCTTATACTAGATATAGACGCTAATAAAAACACTGATAATAATAATAGCGAGGAAGAACTAGAAGACCCTAACAGCTGCTACCTTATATTATTTAGGACTTTTACTATAGACAAAGCAACCTCTATAAGTGTAGAACTAGCCAATAAGGCTTGCGCTTACTTACTCACTGCAACCCCTATGGAACCTACTACGGAAACTGACCCGTTTAACTATAATACAACAACCGCCGTTTCACGCTATACTTCTACGGTATTTATAGGAATTATAATTGATACCAGTGCGTTAAAGAAGTTTATGGCCGGTTATGGATAATTCTAGGCACTATAGAACGCGGACCAATTTATAAGACTTAATACCTTAACTAAAGGACAAGTTAACATGCAGTTTGGCATTAGAATTGCTACCTCTATTAGAACTACGGATGTTGTTACCCCTATAGGCAAGATACAGTTTTATATTATCTATATAGATACCCCCTTCTTGCTCTATTTAGCGGATATAGACAGACTCCAAATCTACTATAACAACCTTAGAAACGTTGTTATCACTTATACTAAAAAAGTGCTAGTAGTGCGATGGTTTGGCCACCTATTTCTTCTATAGAGCTTATTACTACAGTTATATTTATCTAAATCCTTTAACGCGAACCCCTGCTACTTAATAGATATAGAGCTACGGCGCCTGTATCGCCGATTTGGACATCCCTTAGTTAAGAAATTATAAAAGCTACTCTATTATACTGGCTATAAAACTAATAGAATGGCCATTAAGCAACTAACTAAGTTCTGCTATTACTGTTAGAAGTTTAGTAAATTACTAGGTAGATTCCGCTTTACCCTATAAGACAATATTAATTTTAACTATAATATTATTATTAATATTATATACATTAGCGGATTACCCCTCCTATACGTTATTAATAAAGGAACGCGATTCTAAGCCGGTAGATAGCTATAAGACATTAGCGCCAAACATATATAAAACATTCTATGGATGTGCTGGATTAATATCTATTTAGGGCCACTAGACCTAATTACCCATAACACCAGAAAGAACTTTATTAGTAAGGAATTTAAGCAATACACTACTATTATAGGAATTAGTATAAAGGGAGTACTGGTTAAAGCACATAACTCTATTAGAATAGTAGAGCGCTACTATAGTCCATTACAGCAAGCCTACCAGATTATTATGACTGAAATCCCCAATATTAATAAGGAGATGGGACTTTAAATAGCGTTTAAAGCAATTAATAATTTAGCTGGCCCTAAAGGACTAGTTCCTATACTTTTAGTCTTTAAAGCCTACCCCTAAATGGTTAAATCCAATGCACCATCCCCCACCGTTATATAACGCGCTGCCGCAATTAAAAAGGCTATAGCAGAGATATAGAAGCTACGAGCTAAACAATAGATCGCCAACGCGCTAAATATGCGAAATGGACCTAATGCTAATGCAATTTATGATCTCCTACTAAACTCACCTATTTTAGTCTGGAGAGAAGGAAACACTGGCCAAAGCGGCTATTGGGATAGGCCATTTACCTTACTTACCGTTAAGGGTAAAATATACACTGTTAAGCTGTCTAGCGGACCTACAGCCTTCTGATCTATGGTTGTAAAACCCTACCTTTAAGTAACTAAATCACAGGAGCAAATTGTTAGACTAAAATCGCCACCTAAACCTCTACTTAGGTTAGCCCTTTCTAAGACTATCTTAGAGAGACCTACTAAAGCTTAATAACAACCCCTAAAATAAGGCAGAGGACGCCCTTGTAAATACCCTCTACTTATAGCTATGACTAATATCACTATCTACCTACAGGATAACAGTTAATTTAATACCTAATTTAGCGCCTTCTAATAGAAGGAGCTTACTAGTCTACTTAAGAAGGGAGTTTTCGAGATTGTAAGACTTATGGATATACTATAAGGCGTACAACTCTTTAACTCGCGATTTATTAATAAGATTAAGAATAAGGGAACCAATAAAGCCTTTAAAAAATCCTAACTAGTTATATAAGCTTATAATGACTTAGAAAAGGAACTGGTTCTTACCTAATTACTAACTATTTAATAAGTTAGCCAATAACTAATTCTCTATATTGCCGCCATAAAGCTTCTATAGGTATGACTTTACCTTTGAGATATTTTATAGGCCTATGTATAATTAACCACCACACTGAATTGAGAGTTCTATATATGACCTCCGCACGAGCTAATTAAGCAACTTAGGATTAATAAGGCCTCTGTTTTAAAGGTTATAAAACCACTCTACGGAGTACCGGAAGCCGGTAACCACTAGTTTAAGATATATTACTTATATTACATCTAATAGTTGCATATGGACCAGTCTATGTATGACCCCTACCTCCTACAGAGTAATAAACTCTTTAGTATTGTAGGCCTATAAACTAACAATACTCTATTCCTGGTAGATAAGACCTTTATAAATATAGAGCAAAACGAGCTGTATAAGGCCAAGTTTATAGCTAAGGAACGGGAATAACTTACCATTGATACGCCCATTAAGTTTAATAGTAGAGTTATTTAGCTACTAACTAATGGGAGCATTACGCTTACTTAAGAACGACAATATATAAACCTTAATATGATTAGTACTAAGCTTGCTATAAGTATAAAATTAAGAGGAGCCACAAGAACCTTAACTCCAAAGGACCAGTATATCGCTTAACGTACTAGAGGTGTATATATCGCTTTAGTATGCTAGCCAGAAGCCTTATTCGATTTATCCTTTACTGCCTAGGTAATTAACCCTAATAAGGAAGATATAAAACAGTTAAATAAGCGTCTAAACTGGCAAATTAAGAACGCTAATAGAGGTCTTAAGTTCGTTAAGTTAGATATCAAAACCCTACAGCTACTAGTATTTACGGACGCGTTATTTACTAATAATAAGGACCTCTCTTTACAGATTAGCTACGTCCTTATACTAGCTGATGCTATAAAGAAGGCCAATATCGTCCATTAGAGCTTAGTTAAGTGTAAAAGAGTTACTTAGAGTATACTAGCTTCTAAACTCTACGGCACGGCCCACGGCTTTAACATCGGCGTTGTAATTAAGTCTATAGTAGACAAGATCCTATAAATTAACCTTCTACTTATGCTTTGCACTAACTTTAAGTCCTTATATAACTGTCTAGTATGACTTGGAACCACCTAAGAAAAACGCCTAATAATTGACGTAATATGCCTTTGGTAAGCCTATAAACGGAGACAGATTACGAAGGTGAAATGGATTAATAGAGAGGCTAACCCTGCTAACGCCATAACAAAGGGAAAACCCTACGTGGCTCTTTAATAGCTTATTAATACGAACTGAATTAACCTACAAGTTATAGGATAGGTTGAACGAATAAACTTAGATTTAGCTTAGCGTTAGGTAACTAATTGTAACAGTGCAGACCCTAAATTTAACCAACTAATTAGGATTTTCTATACCCGGTATAGAAAATCGCTATTGGCTTGCTTACTACTAGCGCCTTAGCGGCCCTTGTGATATGTTAACCTGCTACCCTTAATAACTCTTCTTCTTCTTCTCTTCCTTAGCGTAGTATCTCCGTAATATAGTATTTTACAGGCTTTGGTTTAGAGACATTTGTATAAGCCGTAATATGGGTTATATAATTACGGACCTGTAAAAGGAGCGTGGAAGCTATTGCGTATACGCTACAAATAGTCTAGAAGTAAACTTGACTTTAGAGTGTAGATTAGCCTTCTTTTTAGAGTTACTCCAGTGTCGGAATGTTAGTTATGTGACGTGGTTACGAGACTATAAAGCGAGGCTAGCTAACCTGACCTTAGAGCAACCCCTTACTTCTAGATAACAATAACTACCAACTTTAACACCGCATATGTATCGCAATACAGTGATATTTGTGTACGTTGATAAAGCGAGTATACCAACAGTTAATAATATGGCCAAAGCAGTAAAGACAACAAGCCTTTTGTTTCTTTGGCGATATATTTAGATATAGAGCTTAAAGGATTGTATCTATGCAGGTGTTATTTAAGTCTATATTATTAGCTATAAAATATCTAATATTACCGCTAATCTTATAGTCCTTAAACACCTTAAGTAGAACAGCCGCTATATTCTTACTAGTATGTTTACTAATAACCTTGCGAAGCCCTAAAACTATATTCTACCCCCTCCCCTGCTTGTTAATAAAGTGGGTAATAACACTAAGAATTATATAGGCGTTTGGTGACGTCTAAAGATTAAAGGATATTAATATAGCGCTAAGGGCGTCGTGCAGCTCTATCCTTAACTAATTCTTCCTATTTATAAATACGTCGGTAACCCAGCCGCGAATAGTATTGCCTATCTTTGGTAAAAACCTATTAAGGCCTAAATATAGGTAGTTTAGAAGCTGATAAAAGTAGATATTCTTAAATTAAAAGAAGGCAATATGGCAGCAGACAATCTATTAAATAAGTAAGTTCTTAAAAATCTAGAAGTTGCGATTTAAATTAAACGACCTTTTCTGCTAATATTGTATAATTATTAGTTGGTTTAAGGATTAAAGACCTTCTTAATTAAGCTTGCCTGTAGTTCTATTTATATTATAATTGCTATAAAGGTAATTTAGGGCAGTAGTTCTTCTAGTTAAGATAATTATAAGCTCCTGTTAATGTTTTAATCGCTTATAAAGATAGCAGTAGTAGTACTAGTTCTTCCCATTACCGTCCTTCTCTTAAATATCCTCTCCCTATTTCTATATTGGTGACGTTCGCATTTTAGTATTTTTAGGCGCCTTTGTTAAGGCATAACACTAAATATATTGCTTGCTGTTCAGCTTAAACTCCTCTACCTTCCTTAACGCGTCAGTTCTGTTTAGGTTAATTTCTTTAGGAGTAATAAGGATATTATCTGAGGCAGGTATACGGATAGGGAAGAATTGTTCTATATTGGTTAGTAAGGAACAACACTAAAAGGATAAGTGGTGATACTAAGGGAGGGAGGTAAAAAGGGCGACGGCAAGGATAATAGCGGCGGTAAGGGCTAAGGTATGGCTAGAAGTTTTAGATTTAGTGGCTAGTACTAGTAATTAAAAACACTAAGCCATTGCGTAAACCCCTGATTAGCTAATCCTACGCACTGATGGTATAATGTCCTTTCCTCCATTCCGATTAGGTATAGGGTCTGGAGCTCTAAGAGCTCTACCACCTTAGATCCACTCTATCCACTAATTAAATCACTTAGATCCACTCCAGGGCAAGCCTTAGTCCATCCAGGGGCTCCATATTGGCTCCAGTCCAAAAAGATCACTGCTCAAGCATACGTTCAGAACTCCAATTTAACCGCACACAGAGGCCAATCTTTAACTTAAAGCAAAGATACGGAAACTCTCTGGCGTGAAATTGCTCTACGCCTAGACCTTCTCCTCAATACGAGTTCTAGGACATTTACAACCGCAAGGGAGGTATGAAGTGCTGCGGGAAAGATACCATGCGACTTCGTTACCAACTATATATAGGAAAGTCTGGGTCAGTTAAGCAAAAAGGAGAATGATGGGAGGGGGCCAATCAAGGCACGGTTGAGGGAAATAGTGCTGAGCACGTGGCCGTTGAGTGGAGTGTACGGAGTTTATAAGACAATTGTTGGGGGCGACTATCTCTTAGCAAAGTAAAATATTTGTGCATGTTAACGCACCCTCCATAGACTTGCAGATGCCTCGTTCAGCTTATTGGAAAACAGGATGGTTTCGGTTGATGTTGGATTTACACGCTACATTTATTTCATTATTTTTAACGGCCCTGCACACTATGATATATGCGGTTAAGCCACTTTTTCGCGTGCCCTTCATTAGGTTCCCACCTTTCCGTCGTAACACGGATCAGAATACAGCTGTACCGACTGTATGTAATCATATGAAAGGACACACATCTAAAGATGTAAGGGACAGGAATAAGATGAGGTCCAGCTAAGGTCTAGGTGCTTTTGGTGACGTCTAGCTCGTAGTGGGATCTACGTGAGCTTGAGGCTACCTTGACTCACGCCGCGTGAACAATAAAACACCCCTCAATTGCATGAGATGAAACATATTCTGGCTCAATAAGCTCAGTAACAAAAGCCACTCCTTTCCAAAGCGATCTTCTGAATGTACCATATTGGGTCCCCAAGTCTGAGATATTGTTCTCCAAAGCTATTTAAAACCTCCTGTACCTTCTCCTCTGAGGAACTTTCCTGCTCCGGTGGCCCAAAAGTGGCAGCAATCCAAGCCTTCTTCCAAGAATCAACTGCTTCCGACGCGTAACGGTTTTGTGGTTGGACATCTGTTGCGATCATGTAGAATGAGGATCTTAATGCGTGGCGTCTTCGAGGCTTGAAAAGTCGCACGTAAGAGAATTTATTGAAGACGTCAAGCAATTTCATATTGCGCCATGTTTCGAGCTTGTGAAGGAGGACCACCATAGCTCCTCCCGGCCTGATTCTGCTGAGGCTTACGACAAGTTGACTCACGAACAATCTTCTTGCTTCCACCCGCTCGCGATATTCCAATCGCTCATGTGTTCTCAGCACTTGCCCATCGCAAATCACAAGGTCGAAAGTTTTGGACAGGTATGGTCGAGCTGTCCTGAAGTTGCCCACATCCGGGTGATCTTGAGGTATCTTCAGCGTATCCTTCTCTGAAGTTTGCATCTCTGAAGCCAGCATTGTAATATCCAGGAACTGCACTTTGACTTGCGAGCCCTCGAGGTTAAGAAGCATTTCATGACCGCCGCTTGAAGGTGGAAGACTGATTCCACACACTTCTGCGTTTGGATGCAGGTCGATCAAGAACTGAGAGAAGCCTCCAGGGGCCATGCAGAGGTCCAGGAACATTGGGCGGTTCGTTGAACGGCCGATAGATGAGAAAACTCCAGTCTCCTGATCAATTTCGCGACCAATATCCTGCATCATTTTAAAGAAAAAGAACTTTGCCCGTGAATCTGCGTTATCCGCGCTTCGCCGTTGTCTCTGGAAATATGTATCTCCTTCTTTGTTGTTCCACCCCTTCCTATGTTATTACTAGGTGCTCAATTCGACGTGAAAATCGCCTTTTACCTTTACTCTGATAGCATTCAGTTCTCTGAAAATTGTGGATCGTTCCAAAATAAAAGCCTTAACCACGTGGTCGGGATTATGGCTTTCGTGGGCTAAATCTATGGCGGCTTCTCCCGGCGGAGCGTGTAGTCTCTCAGGAGTGGAAATGTCCATATTTTTCTGCTTTCCATTCATAAAAGGTTGCAGTTCACGGAGGAGGAGAGTGCCGCAAGGAGGAAGGCTGAGAAATCTGGGAGCTCTTTTCACCCGAACCTGTTGACTGTAGATCAAGCAGGAAAGTATGCCTGGCTTCGTGTAAGTCGGTTATTGGTCGACTTTTGATGTTGCTGTTACACAACATAGCTATCGCAGCTTCTTCCGTATGTATTGAGCCTGAATGGACCCCATAATGATCCCAGTTGGATAGGAACATCGCTATGCGTGAGTCGATTGTGTGTAAGGTTTGTGCGAGTGGAGTGCCTTTTCCATCTTGGAAAGTACCCACAGGGGTCCCATACATTAAACTAAATTGAGAATAGACAACAAATCTGCCCCGCAAAGAGGAGGCCAATTTCGAATTTCACTATAACACTCTATCTACTCGCTCCTTAATCGTCTTACTTGTGGCCCATCTTTGGGATGACTTTCTATATGGGAAGCCGTCGAGATGGACCTTGTTCTGGTGTCCCGAAATGGACCCTCCACGACAGTCATGAATGTGCCCTCTAGGGGGTCCCATTTTCGGCCCCTTCAAAGAGACCAATGAGATGCGGAATCTTCGGTTTTCTGATGTTCAACAACCAAGAAGGTGTTTCAATGTGAAGCTCGCCAATCTCATCTTCTACTTATGCGGCACCATGACTCCGCAGTTCTATCGTTCGGTCGATGGACTATAGGCGTAGCGGTATAGTCGGTAGTCGATGGTTCTTAGCAGTATGGTGCCAGCATCAGATGGATCGCAGGCGTATCGGCACGATCTTTTGGTCGAAGGTTTGATTGATCGCAGGGTATATCGGCACGATCGTTCGGTCGATGGTCCTAGTGTGGCTTAGATGCCAGTGGAGTTGAGGCCTCCCTGAACACTGTGGCTGGCACGTGGCAGCCTCCTCCAACTCTACTTCGCCTATATAGGAATGTCGACCCGCACTTTTCTTGGTAGTTTCGGCGACGTCAAACGCTTATATCACCGCCAAAATGTAACATAGGAGGATTTCCACAGTCTTTACTGCTATTGCACCGTACGTATAGAATTAACCCCCCTGCTCACAATTGCCTCATCTAAATACAACAATGCGCGTCCCCATCATAACCACCGATGAGCCATCTTTTACTTTCAGTGAGAACTCTATCATCAATCCCGCAATTTCCCCTGACCCATTTGGCCCTTCTGCATCCACGACGCACGTAGTCCGCGCCGCCCATGGCTACTCCTTCCGCGTCAGCAAGGGGACCCACTTCCGCATCATTGACATCTACGGGGAGCAAGTTGTCGATTTCATGGCTTGGGCTCATACCTCTCCCGTCTTCACCCTAACCGAGAAAGTCTCGATGGCATACACACGCTTCCACCTTTCCGGCGTAACACCCGCTGTAGGCGAGTGCCTTTGGACGAATCGCGACAGACCCCTCCTCCGCCTCACCGCAGACACGGTCAAGGTTCACGACATGACTTTCATGTCCTGCTTCCCAGAGTTATACGAAAAGGAAGGGTTGAAGGGGCATAGATCTTGCGCTGGGAATATTGCGGAGGCTATGGAAAGATGGGGCATGCGGAGTTATTTGGAGATTGCAGACCCATTCAACATCTTTCAGAACACGCCAAATTATAGCTTGAAAGGTGGGCTGGGGTGCAGCAGACCTGGAGATTATGTTGAGTTTGAAGCTTTGGATGATGCTGTTGTGGCTATCAGCAGTTGTCCGTATGACTTGGGTGGGTTCAATGGGGGGAAGATCACGGATGTGGCCGTGGTCATCGCCGAGAAATCTAAGTAGGTAGTTGGTGGACCATCAACGTTGTGTGAGGAACTGGTCTGTTGACTTATACCTTTATGTGAAGTTATGGCGCATATGAGATTGACTGATTGGGTGGACCCTCTTGAATACCCATGTCACGTGTGGGTCGTTTAACATAAGCAGAAGCAGTGTTGTAGATACTGAGTAATTGCATTGACATGTATATATCAAATATATCGAGTTAATCAAATGTTCCTAACTGTAAATATTTTCATCATTGAGACTAGAGAATCCGCCCCTTCATATCACCAAGTCTCGCCTACTTGGATATCTCCTAGTAAACATGTGTTTCTGCCCCTTTCATTTGTTTTGCAAGAGAAATCATGCCGAACATATTCCTTAGATTAGCCCTGCTTCCCCAGGAATGACAGTACCGTTTTCAATCGCTGCTAGATGGCCTCTCGCTAGATAACCATAGACTGGCATGTATTGGTCTAACCACGGCAAAACGGTAGCTGCTCCCGGCGTGTTCCTCCAGTCACGCATCAGATCACATACGATGCTGAACAGTGAGACCATTTGCACGCCTGCAGCCTGCATTCGGTCATTCGAGATGTCACGAATTAGGGGCGTTGTGGTGCCTGAAGCCTCAATATTGGCCCAGACGCTGTAGCCTTCGGCACGGAGGGAGAGTGCGAGGGATGTGGTGCCTGGATACCGTGTTTAGTTGTATGATAATAGAAAATGGTGACACCACTTACAAACGTCAGTTACGATGCCTGCAACAATAATCTGTTTCTTTCCAGTAGCTTGAATGGCAGCGCGGAAATCGGGATTGTCCCATGCGTCGACTTCTCCTTGACGCTTTATGAGTGGTGCGTCGGGATACATATCAAGAATCTCTTTGGGCAGGGGGCCATTGGGTCCTATACAAATCATTAGCACTGCTACAATGCTTTTGCATTGCTCTTTAGTACCTTGTTGAGCGGAGGTCGTCATGACGACTGGCAAGTCGAACAGTTTTCCGAGAGCTGCGTGAGCTATCATATTGTCACGGTACAGGGTAGCATCGAAGTCTCGGACGAGCTGATAGAGACCAACTTGAAGATCAAGAATCAACAGCATCTGTAACGAACGGTTAACGACGTTGACAGCATGGAGATGGGCAGCACTACTGAATCGTTCTTATTCAAGCGTTCCCAAGGTACAGCTAATTGAAAAATTAGATAGTGTGTAAGAGTGGACGTGGTGCTCAGGCATACCATTTGCGCTGACGACGGTGGCAAGCCCCAAGGCCGCGAAGACGCAGGCAGATAAGAATTTCATCGTGACAGATTTGACTGGCGTGTAACAGCAATTAAGACTTTCTTGCTTGGGCCAAAATGCTTAGCCTGTATGGAATCAATTGCAGAGCAGGAAAGCTCCTTCTTATACTGCAGGTTGCCACTTAGAAGCAATGATTTCAGTATCTTTCGCAGGTTGTTCCGTCCACACCAGCAGTGACACAACAACGGGGGATCGTCATTCCGTTAGAATGTCTTCTCGATACTCCACTTGCGGAGGCTTGACGGCGTAGTCTAATGGCTAGTGAGGCTACGGGAAGATGTCAGAAAGTCCCTACAGGATATAACAAAGATATTACAAATGAAATAGTCAGCGCCAGTACTAAGAGATTCCTCTCTTGGCCGTTGAATTCGGTCTTGGCCACAGATAAGTGCCACGGGCCTGCAGTAAGGGCTATTGTCTGGACCATGGAAGATGAAGCATCCATGTGACTGGGAGGCGAACAGCTGTTGGAGGTTAAGATGAGGCTACAGCTGACCACGTTATCAGTCATCAGCTAGACAATGCAGGTAAGCAGTTAAAAAGATGGGGCATTTGAAAAGCCACACGGCCTCGGCAAAGAAACTTAGACGGAGAAAGGAAAATCACCCCAAATCCTCCTGATCAGCCCTGCATGGATCCTAACCATTTGACGCATGGACAGCGGATCGGGCCTGCAGGCCTCGCTCGTCCACCCGAAGTGATGATTCATCAGCAAAGACAAAGAAAATGCCGAGAATTAATACGCGAGTATTATGGAGATTCTGAAAAGATTTATTACGCTTGCAGAAGAGCGGAACGAAGTTGAACATACTAAGCCAATGCGCTGCATTCTATTTCTAATGGCGCGGGTCTAGTTTCTAATGGGTATGCGTAAGAGAACGGCAATCGTCGCAACCTCAAGCCTGTCATTTAAAGATATAAGTCATGGAAGCAATCAGCTTGCACACCTGTTTTATGAGGAAGTGGTCAGTACATCAAATAGAAAGGAGAGGATGATATGGAGTATTTCGGAGGATCGTTGCCACCGACACCGAGCCCCTCGCTGCTCGCGTTCTCTAACACCAGTTCGCATCCATGGCCGTATCTAGATGGGCAAACGTAGCTCATTCCTCTCTCATCGGAGAGTACATTACCTCAACTTCAAGGAGCCCTTTTGTTGGTATGGGTTTGAGGTTCAAATTCCTTCTCTAGACGATATACTCTTTCAATTAACCTATTCTCAGTCGTGATTGCGTTCTCAACTCTCGTGCCAAGGGGCCCAGCCTTTTCTCGCTGTTAATCTAGTCAGCATGGCATCACAATCACTCGTCCTCTACCATCCAGCTTCCCCAGTAACCACCACATCCTCCAGCTCCCTTCGGCCCTCGAAGGTGTTCAACGCACAAAGTGGAACCGCAGTCGCAACGGAATTGTTATACCGTATCTTAATGGAGGTTCTACAACGGCAAAGGAGATATAGGAAAATAGCAAACCGCGTGGGCTGGGAATTTTTGAAAAAATCGCGGCTCTAAAGGAACAGAGATGGCGAGAGCATGGCAAATGGCCTGCTTGTCCTATGATGAGTGGGCAAATGGGCGAGATGAAGCATCCTGAACCACCCGAGTGGGCACAGCTTGCATGAGTCCAAGAAGCCTTATCACTGTGGACAAAAAATGTAGAACTGTTACAGTTCTGCAATAAGGAGCAAGAAATACCCATTTGTTTCGTGGTTCCTGGGCTTTCCAAAACGAACCCGTTTCCAGGAAATGGGTTATGTGGCAGCCTCTAGCTGAATGTTTAGTTTTGCGGTTGGACGAGGGATTGCATTGATACCCTGGTGCTCGTCGTCGTTACTAGAAACAATATTCACTGCATTATGTTTAACTTAACTATATCACGACAGTGCACAAGTACACAATCTGCGGGGACTCATCACAATTCAGAGCATGAAACTAGAAGATATCATAACACAGGCTCCCATCATTGAACTTTCAATTGCTCGCTATTCAAGTGTCTTCATATTACCACCCTTTCCGCAAAATATTTGTTAAAATTAATTTTACTGCGTTTTGGTGCTTCCGAAGTAATTGGAGAAGGTAACATGCTATTTCAGGATTTCGTCAGAAGTTAATTCGGTCGGTTGGGACTGCTCTTACACTTACTTTCGTTACTTTTCTCAACTACATGCATTGTGGATTATTGTTCAACCAAACTTCCTGACACCCATCCAACCCCAGCTGGTAGTTGTCGCAGAGAGTGTCACACTTAACCCCAGGCCGAACAAAGACCCTCCCCTCCTGGCTAACCCACGGTAGACGCCATTGAGCTGCTGGGTCTTGGCCAACTTCCAACGGGTTGGCCTTGTATCCTGCACGGCATGCACAGTAGTTGGGGCCGCCTGGGCCTTGGTGGCCCCAGTTATATATGCATGAAGTCGTGATGTCGCACTGATTCAACTCTGGAAGAGGATTGCAAGTTGAGCATCCAATAGGTGCGGCGCGCTTCTCGGCAGGGGAGGCATAGACAAACGCTGTAAGGCTTGCGAGAACGTAGATATATCTCATTTTGCTCAGTAAGTTGAAGATTTGTATGGGATTTCCCAGAAACGAGAGACTGTAATGTTTAAGGAGATGGAGTGAGAATTGCAAACGTGCAGTGAGTATAGAAATCAGAGGGTCTTTTATATCTGTTCTTTATACGACATATTGTATTACTCTTGCTATATATAGATGTATCATCCTGCATCTCCGAGCTTCGCTCCTGGCTGAATCATCCGAGTGTCGTCTTGGAATAGGAAATGCCAAGCTATGAGTATCATGGGATGCCAGGCAGTTTGATTGATACGAGGATTTACGGACTGTCTTACATGCACTATACTACCTCTCGATTTCTTCATGTCAACAACAAAGGAGGGAGTTAAGGTCTTGTGATCCTTTGTGTAAAGGTCAGAGCTTGGCTAGCAAATGAGAGTCGGAAGGCGTAATTTGCCTCATACTTCTGCATTCGCTAGGACCCTTTCAATAGTGGCTAAACTTACAGGCTTCGTAAACAAAACGCCTTATTCTTGGCAAGAGGGACGATTAGCTAAGCGGAGGCGGAGGTCTTGGTGCTTGAGTGGCATTGAGATGGATGCAGAGCAGGCGGATTTCGTAGGACAAGGACATCGTGGTACAAGTTAGGATGTAGCTGAGAGATGTTCGTCATGATTATTGGAGTCAGATCGGGTCGGATTGGGTAGAACCCATTGTTACTTCTGATTGGATCGTCCGCCGTCACCCAAGTACGGCCTCCCTGCGTCTCCACTACAGCAATACGAAGCTCCCATCCAAATTTATTTGTTCAAATTTAGAATTCGATATGTAGTAGCTTAGGTTAGAGATACGAATATTGGTATAAACGGAAAGGTCCATGGCTAGAAATCTATCCGCTCAACTTTCCGAGTGATGTTGCAGCCACTCAACAAAGACCCCACGCTCTTCATAAATTGTCCTAAACCACTTTCATTATCTATGCTGGTCATAGGAATCACTAGTAGCAGTTGGATTTGTAGAGCGTTTTTTCTTGGTTAAGGAAAGTTTAGGTAGACAACCAAGCCTGTCTCAGAAGAACTGACATGCGCAGAAGAGCTGAGACATCTTGTCTCAAATGCGAAGACGGTTTAGTGAGTCATATGATAGAATAATACATAACACACCTCAGAGAAAGCTCAAAGGAGCTATGTAGGAACTAACACACACGTTCCCATCAAACCTCGCACGGGTCAAACCATTCCTCATCGCCTCAACTCCGTAATATAGCTGATCACAAAAGCTGGTTGGCTCTAAAACCTCGAAAATGCGGCGTTATCCCACTGCCTTACCTCCCGCTTTTGCCTTTTCAAATTTTCTCCTCTTCTTCCTGAGCAATTCGGCTTCTTTGTTTTTCTTCTCAGTCGAATACTCGATCCTGTCAAGCAACTTACGTTTCCGTTGCGGTAGCATCATCTTGAGCCTCTCTTCCTCTTCCTCTTCCTCTCTGCGCTTTTTGGCAGCCTTCTTCCTTGCCTCTGCGCTTTTACTCTTGGGGGCTCTGTGACCATTGAGCGCTTCCACAGGCCCACCCGCGGCTTCGGCTTCAAGTTCGCGCTGATGCTGAAGGCGGGCAGCTTCCGATTCATCAATATCCGATGCAGCATCCGAAGATATTCCATCCCACTCCTCGCCAGGGGCCTCTTCTTCTTTTTCTTCCTCTTCATCGGACCCGGAGTCTGTGTCCGCCACATTCATACCCTCTCCCGCTTCGACCTCGTCATCACGGTCAAGAAGGACATGGTTAGTGCTCTTCGTATCATTTCTCTTAAGGGAGGCCATTTCAGCCTCGCCGTTGTTATTACCCTCAGCCTCCTCTAAATCTTCGTCTTCGTATTCTTCCGCCTCGCCTTCCCGCTCTTGCTCAGCTAGTGGCATGCTTGGATCGTATTGCCCCTTCTTCGGCTTAACCCATGGGCTGAGATGGGGTGGCAATGTTGCTCCTGGAGCGTACATGTCAGGTCTGAGTAATTTTCCTTGGTTGACGCAGTCCCAGACCCATTGCGGCTGTATATAAATCCGGTCTGGAATAGTTGCTCGCGGCCATAGCGCTATTGGCTTAGGTTCGGTGCCATTCCCTGCAACTTCCGAGGCGGTTGTCTCCGGAAGGGCAGGCAGAGACTCTTGTGGGAGTGGCGGGCGGTCCACGATTTGATGCGTAATAGCCGGGTCGGATTCATTCGCAGTGAATGCCCCATCACCAAGTACACCATCCCAGCCTACTCGTTTGCAGCCAAAAGCTTTGAGAAGGAATTCTAGAGGCTGTCGCGGCGTCTCACGCGAAAGATAGAACGTAAATGGTGCGAAAAGGGTGGACGTTTCTATGCTGCTCGCTTGAGGCTGAGGAAGGACGTCTGCATCCTGTGCGGTAACTTCAAATGTATCGATAGTTTCCGTGACTTGATCTTCATTTCTTTCAACCAAAGCTGTCGACTCTTCATTCTCCATCTCTGGAGCTGAAAGGGCAGCAACTTTATCCGCCTCTGCTTGTGCTGCGGCGGATTTGTTTTCTGAGGTGTTGCCGCCATTCGTCATTGGAGTATCTTCTAGCGTCTGCTGCGATGATCCCACACCTTTCCCTTCCAAAGTAAAGGCCCCCAGCTCGCCCCCTCGCTCATCGCTGCTAGCGTTGAACCTAGGGGGATACACCAACCCAACCGAGGTGTACAATCTAAAGTTCACGAAGCCAAGAAGAGTGGTGTAAAATTCCACGAAAGTTCCCATTATCCGGAAATCGATATCCCCTGTTATTCTTTGTACAAATTTGTAGGGTACTAGCCAGAGAATGTCTTGACCTTGGATTGTCGCCTGGTAATAAATTCCTTTTATTGAGAGAAAAGATTTTCGGAGAGAGTGAGAAATAATGAGATAGTGTTCGAATTCAAGACACAGTCGTTGGCAGAGAGCGATTGTCTTCGGTGGTACTGCGGTAGTAGAAGGCAGGTTGGCGAAGAGAAACAACATGGACAGCGCATCATCGAGATCGCGTAGGGCATCTACAAAGGTGGGATACCGCTCCTTTATGATATGATCAAGAGTTATTTTGGGCTTCTGTGTCTTCTCTAACCGGGACGCATCTCCGACTTCACCCCGTCCGAGAGCTCGTCCAATCTTCTTTGCTAATGCTTTATGTTCTCGGAATTTGCTCAGTAAAGGTTCGTGGAGAAGATACTGTATATCTTTGGTGTAGTAGAAGGTTGTGGAGGGTGTAGCGCTCTTTGAAACTTTCTTCCTGTTGCGCGGTTCGCGAGGGTATATTCCTATAATAACCATAGTTAGCGGGCAGAAATAAATAACGGATTCTTTCTGATCTACCCTTGAATATACATAATCGCCGAAAGTCCGGAAGGGATATCTGCAGTTTGCGCACAGCTCGACTTCTGGTTATGAAATTTTTCGCCTGTCCAGAGGCACCTAGGTAAAGTCAGAAATTGCTAGTGTAGAGAGAAGGAATTGGAGTGGTACCTTTCTTTTTGATTCGAGCCATTTCGTCAAGAACGAGCTGTCCAGGTATATCAAAGGTCAGCTATTGTCGTGAGGTTCACAATCAGCGGAGAACGCACCAGCTCTCAACTATATGTGGGACGAAAAAAAGTTGCTCCACCGGCACAAACGCTTTCAAATTAGGCTGAGGATTTCCCGAACCGAATCTTGGCATTATCAAGTCGCGAAACACCAAAGCCGAAAAGTTGGGATACATTGCGTTCGCTTTTTAGCCCCGCGCCATACCCATTTCAGCATCCATGGACATCCTTCTTGGGTAGCCGCTCATTATGGCTGTTGATAAACAGAAGGCCCTTCTTTTTAGCGCAGCAGCAGCAGTACGGTTACTGTTATTCACTGCTTTTCCATCCTTGCCGAATCTCCTTACGGGTCGCGTTGAGATATCCACCCCTGTCACAAGCTTCAAGAGGTGTATGCAGCAGCCAAATCAATGCTCCAAGGTAGAGTGACTTGCTAACCACATGTCATGGCATTTAGTACAAGAGGGTCTCTTTCTTTACACCCACAATGTCTCTCCCTATGACGGCGGAATTTTCCATCAGGTACCACCCCACCATATTAAACATACAGCGCAAGGCCTCATATCTTTTAGGCACCATTACTCCTGCCGCTGTTCTCCTTGCTCCCGAATTCCTCATCGCATCCGTTCGCAACAAACCTTTTGTATACAATAGTCGATCTCCTTGGGGCCAATGCCTTGATGCAAATAGCCGAGACCGGCCAGTCTGTCTCTTCAAGACTCTTCACTTCTTCACGGAAAGACTTGCGGTGGAATACCATAGCAGTTGGAGCAAGGTGAAGAATTAAGTGGCCAGGAGCTTAGAATTCGGTGGCTAATACCCAATAGCTTTCTCTTCAATCCATTCACAATTGCAACTTGCATTGCCCGGCCTACCTCCGCGCTCACTAATTTCTTCCTGCTCACCTCGATCGCTAAAGCCGCTCAAGGCGCCAGTATAACGTTCATCCTTGCTCTCTCCTTCGCCTCCTACCTCTCTCTCCATCCTATACTACTCTTCCCGCCCCTTCTTCTCCTTTGCTATGACGTCCGGGTCACTAAATCAAAAGGAACACCGAGCCCCCTCACCTTTTCTCTCTCCCACATCTTTGGATTAGCAGTTGCTCTCGCTCTTCTTTTATATCTCTCCGCGCTTCTCACTGGCTCTTGGGAATTTCTCGCCGCAACATATGGCGTTCGACTTCTGCTGCCAGACTTGACGCCCAACGTGGGTCTATGGTGGTACTTTTTCATTGAGATGTTCGACTCTTTCCGCGAGTTCTTTCTCGGCGTGTTCTGGCTACATATGGCATCATACGTAGGCGGACTCAGCTTCCGCCTACGACGACAACCCTTGTTTGTTGTCTCCTCTTTACTGGGAATATTCGCTATTTTCCAGCCGTATCCTAGCATTGCGGATAGCGCGTTGTACCTGGCGCTTGTACCTCTCTACAGGCATATATTTCCTCGTAAGTAACCTTTCCATGGACTCTGTTTCCTCAGCACCATGAGCGTCGATTATCAGGCAGTGTGGTGAAATCTCTGGCTAATCCATGTCTAGTAATGCGATACAGCTTTCTAGCAGCGTCTACCCTCCTCTATGCCTCATTCCTCGGTCCGGCATTCTATTATCTCTGGATCTATGCAGGATCTGGCAACGCAAACTTTTTCTATGCCATTACTCTCGTCTGGAGCCTTGGGCTCTCGGTGATTGTCGGGGACTCATTATATGCAGTGCTAAGGGACGAATGGGAGGTTGAAAGACCTGAGATGCGCGGGAAAGAGATTAAGCGTATATGATACATATTGAGCAAATCACATGAGAACATGCATTGGTATTGCTCAATTTAGTGCCCTGAGGATATGATTACTTTGATGCTGACATATAATTTGAGAAGCTACAAGTTATACTGGAATGATGGCGCTGGAGCGATGGCGCCGAATCAACACAGAACACATCCGGCAGATGTGTGGATTCTTAATCTATGTTTCCCTAACTTAAAAATCACCCCAACTAGTGCTACCACAAAATTTTAGTAATCATGCACGGCCAGATAGAGTAGGGTGCGCAACTAGATATTGCCCACAAGTCATGACTACTTTAGAGGCAAATTCCGCCTTCTGTGAACATTCATGGATAGACAGTGGGAGATACTCTAGAATCGTTCATCAACTTCACTTCCATTTTTCATTAAGACTTAGTTGTGGTTTCCGAACAGTTCCTAATCTACTAGATCCGCAACAGTCTTGCCTCTAAATGCTTGTCCTTCAAGCACATCTGATACTTATTACGGAAGATGCTTTACATTCGGTGAGATAAATTCATCTGGTCATATGGACGCAAAGTGAATTCTTTGGTCTGTGGATGAATAACAAGCGCACAAGAAGACTTGCTTCCGCTTCTCTTATCATCTCCTTTATGTAAGACATCGATTCACCGTCACCTTGCCCGCAATCCTAGTTTGGGTGAATTTTGCTTAAATTACGTCTTTACTTTCGCTTTCGACCCGATTCCTCCGTTCTCATCTTTCAGCTCCCACCCCACTCCACGACTTCCACTCATATCAATCCCATCCATTGCATTACCGTTCAAAGTCAAATTTGCTATCACCACTCAACATGGCAACTTCCACCCCCAACTCAGCTAGTTTGACCTTCTCTGAGCATGAGATGAAGCTGCTTGCTTACGCCTGGCAGTGCTTTGACACTGAACCTAAGGTACGTTAGAAGTTCTACCAAATCCTTCGTCACATCCTCTAAAGCCCATCGGTTATTCCATCTCTATGTGATATAACTGACTTGGGTAGATCGACTATGAAAAACTCGCACCCCTTGCAGGGTATACTGTGGGTTCCGCCAAAGTCACTCTCGGCAAACTGAAGCGTAAGATGAAAGCTGCCGCTGGAGATGGTACAGCATCAGCCAAGACTCCAGGTGGCACTCCGTCAAGTACCCCTCGCAAGCGTAAGACGGCCACCAAAGGTGATGATGGGTCCCCAATCAAGCGTTCCCGCAAACCTAAGGCCGCTGCCGCTCCCGCTCCTACTCCCACCACTGGACCGGAAGATGATGATGAGGTTCTTAATATGATCAAGGACGAAGAAGGAACCGATTTCTTGTCCAGCGCCTCCGAAAATTACGACACCAAATACGTCACGTACTAGCACGAGATCTGGCCGGAGTATTCCCATTGTCTCACGAATAGTTTTTACGACTTGCTACGCGCTTGGATTCGCTGTGCTTCTTCCTCTAAGGCGTGCAAGCGTATTATTAGGCATAGCACTTTTTGGGAGGTTTGTCTTTCTCTGGCGGTCATTCTCGGGCATGAAACACCTTTTTCACAAATTCAGGAGAGCAGTGTACATTGGATTGGGGTTCCCTGCGCTTCGAACTCGGAATCTCAACTAGCTTGTAGATCTGAAGACCCATAGCTCTACCTCAAAATCCCAACTATCAACCACGACCGAACGCGTTGTTGGTCCTGCTTAACTGCACACCTGTTTAGGCTTGAGGCGTGACCAGTTTACGATAAACGTTATAATGAAGTGACACAAATATCTGTAGCATCGAACCAAGTCAAGGAAAGACATGTAGAGCCAAGATACCTTTTATATTTATCTGACACCGAAGCCCCACTTTGCGGGCACTCGAAGAATATGCGAAAACATAGACACCTCCAGCGCCACCCGGTCCACTTATACACTAAAAACCCAAGGGTAAGAATCTAGAGAACTTACGCCGAAGAAACTAGCGCGAGGACTAATATGTTGTCACGTGCTTTGGTATAAATCACCTTGTTACAAATCTGCGCTCTTCAAAATCTTTCCACGTCAGTCTCTACAACGCCTCGATCGCCTTCATCAAAACTTCCAAGCTTCTCGTCCCGAATCCCTCTAGCCCCTCCCTAAGCACCCACGCAATATCACTCTGAACACCTAGCGGTACATAACATCTCCCTTCGCCTCTCTCCACCTCCATTCTCTCGCCCAATCTACTCGTGTGTTCCCACTCTTTCGCCGCTGACTCCGCACTCTTAATGACCTTCTTTGGAATCCCGCACATAGTAGCGCAGTGCATGCCGAAACTGCCTTCCGCAACTCCATCCTCTAATTTATACAGAAACGTCACATTACGATTCTCCTCATCCACTCTTATCCGCATCCGTTTGGCCGCAATCTCAGGATGGGCTTCAAACTCCCTCGCTAAGCTTCTATAATGAGTGGCAAAGAAGCCAACGCACCCGACACGACTGGCTATATCGTGCAGAACAGCCTGTGCAACAGCCACGCCATCATAGGAGGATGTTCCACGACCAAGCTCGTCGAGTATGACGAGGGAGCGAGGCGTTGCTTCTGAGAGAATTTTCTGGGTTTCAGAGAGCTCGACAAAGAAGGTCGATTGAGCAGCGAAGATATTGTCGTTGGCTCCTAGACGTGACATAATGCGATCAATGGGTGTGAGGCGGGCTGAGGTAGCAGGGAGGTAACAGCCAATTTGGGCTAGGATAACTGCGATACAAGTCTAAAAAGAATCAGTTGTGTTTAGTCGTTATAGAGGACTATAAAGTACGGAGGAAATTTAGAAAGACATACCATCCGCAATATTGTCGATTTGCCAGCAGCGTTGGCGCCGGTGAGCAAGTCGATGTTCGGAGCGTTGCCACCCAATTTAATGTCATTTGGAATAAAGTCCGTCACACTCGTCAACATGCACGGGTGGCGCAATTCCTCAAACTCTATGACGGTTCTGTTATCTTTAACAAAAACAGGCCTGCAGCTTGGTTCACCAAGTGAAGCAGATGCTCTGGCTAGGCTGATGAGGCAGTCCAGCTGTGCGATGATCTTGATGGCGGCTAGCCAGGTGGCATAATCCTCATCAAACCGGGCATAAAATCTCCCCGCGACTTCGCGAACAATTTGACCGTGTGTCTCTTGTGCTTCTTGAAGCGCACGTACTAGTTTGCGAAGCTCGGGGCTGTAGTAGCGCTTAACCTTTGCCGTAGCAGACATTTGGTCCCAGTTCTTTGGGACATTCTTCACTTTGGCTGGTACTTCGAGTTGATATATTTCCTTGCCGTTATCCCGGAATACAATCGCCGTAGAGTTCAGCTCACGCCTTGCTTTCTTCAAGAGCTTGTCGAGCCCAGCAAGACACTCGTTGACGTTTTCCTGGCTGTTGTCGAAATCTTCCTCGACTCCCGACTCGGGGACAAGGATCCCCTCCTGCTTAGCCTTTTCACGGTCAAATGCAGATTTCCACTTGTTCAGACACCCAGATAAATCGGGCATGGACGAGATAAGTTGCCCGATAACACCATCTCCAGCGCCGAATTCGCTAAGAATGCTCATAGTATATTCAATCTGTTCGAATCCCTCTAGGACTTTGAGGAAATCCTGAGCTTTGCAGCGACCAGCGTGAACACGAGAGATGAGTCGTTCCAAATCTGGCAGTTTGCCAAGGGATGAAGTAAAGTGCTCAGTTACTGTAGTATCGGCGTTTAGAGCATCAACAGCATCTAGGCGAGCGTTGATTTTAGTCGAGTCAGCCAATGGGTGGCACACCCACTGCCGAAGCATCCTTTTTCCGAAGGGTGTGATACACCTATTCAGCATAGAGAACAAGGTGCCATTAGTAGTGCCGTCAAAGGTGTTCGCAAATATCTATATTTAGTTAGTACTCATAGAATTGGTTCGACAAGGTTGAGACTCTCACCTCAAGATTTATCAAGCTCTGACCATCAAGAACTAAACTAGTAGCCTTCCTAATGGGATCGTACCAGGAGAAATTACCCAAAGTGACGAGATCTCGCTCGATTTTCAGCTAACTGAGTTAGTATCAATGCCCTGAGTTATAGGGAAGACCGCATTACTCACCATTCTCAGATATTGCAATAGAGCACCAAATGCAGACATGACTAGCTCCTTGTCTCGCGCTTCTCTCAGCACTGACGGCCAGGCTTCAATGTTGTCCCGATCTGGGGATACAAAGTAGTCGCTTGCATCAATCTCCCGGCAGGTGATGTCTGCCGACCAGAACTCCTTTGCCGGCTTCAGATAATTCCAAAGTGTTGTTGGGCTTGTGTTATTTTTGAGGATGCGCAATGCCTTTGCAGATATGCAGGACTTCTCCAGGAGCAGCTCTCCGGGCCGAGTCTGTGCTACAAATGTCTCGAATTTTGTCATATCAATATCATCAACAAATTGACAGAGATGGAACTGGGCAGTAGCGGTGTCAACAAACGCAATGCCGAAAGTAGGAAGATTGTCCTGCTCGATCTCCTTGATCGCAACGCAGAATGTTGACATGTCATCTTGAAGCATACCACCATCCACCAAAGTACCTGCGGTAAGAACAGCAGCAAGTTCTCGTCTTATAATCTTTTCTTCTTTCTGTGGCTTGCCAGGTTTCTTGCCGTCTCTCTCGCGCATTTCTTTTGCCAAAGCAGACTCCATCTGATCAACCCTGGCGATCTTGAATCCCTTAGCCACGAATTGATTTGCCCATTGATCCAGCGAAGCCTCGGGAACACCAACCATCCGCATGTTGACTCTGTCGGTGAGCTTGAGGTCGAAAAATTGATGACCAATAGTAGCGTCGTTCTCGTACAACTCATAGAATTTGCCCTTTTTGAAGAATACAATAGTGTCCCAAAACTTCTGTTTGATCTCCCAATACTGTTTCTCGAAAGGCGAGAATTTTTCCCAAGCCTTCGGCGGAATATAGATTGTACGGGGATCGTAATCCGGGTGGCCAGGAGGATTTCGATCAGCGTCAAGAATGTTAGCTAGCCATGTATATCGCTGATCAGGTTCAGTGACGTGAGCCTTCTGCTTTCCCTTGTCTGCTTTTGTCTTCTTCTGAGGAACAGCCGTTGAGCGAGGTTTAAGGGGTTCAAGATTCTCTGGGTCGTAAGTCCATTGCTGTGCTGTTGAGACAGTAGGCATCTCATCATCTTCATCTTCGTCATCAGCTGGAGGCGGTCGAGTGGGCAGCTGAATTGACTTTTTTCGTGGTTGTGGCTCTGGTTGGCGTCTTCGTTTCTGTGGTACAATTGCCTCTTCATCGGAGTCATCTGGCACGATAAAATCGTCCATATCTAGTGGAGCATTAGAAATGTCATCAGGTGTCAGGTGATAGAGTTGCCATAGGAAAAACAGTCAATACATCTCTCATACTTCTAGTGCAAGAGCAAGTTATTGCAAATGAGGACCACGTCAAATAAGAAAGTTTAGGAAGAGGTAGGGTAGTGATACGTACCACCCTCTAGCATAGCATCCTCCGTGGCAGCATCGAAGCCAAATTCGTCATCTGAATCCTCTAGGCTCACTTTTCTTCGTTTGGACGCTCTCCTGCCAGTAGCGTTGGAGGAGATTGGGTGAAAAACATCGTCATCATCGGACTCGGCGTAATTTACAGCCTTCTTACCCTGTATGAAAGGTGAGTAGATTGAGCTTTTTGTTAACGTATCTGGATAATGGGATATCTACCTTTCTGATAGGGCTGCTCATAGAAACACCTGCTACCTCTAACAAAACACTATCAGCTCCTACACCTGCAGGCGTTACAGGTGATTGCAGACCATTCTCCTTATTCTTCCCTTTTCCATCGTCACTCTCGCTATACACTGGGCTGGACGGTTCAGGAGCATCGCTGCTTGGAGCTGGCGTCAATGCTGCACTCGAATCATAACCGGCTGAGATCTTCTTGCTAATGGGAGCTTTAATCGTGCTTGCTGGGGAAGCCACCGGTGGGGAGGATTTAGTAATAGGACTTGAACCAGCGTCAGACTTTCTTTGAAAGAATCCAAGAATGGATTTCTGACTCTTCTTGGACTGCGAGCTAGGAGCCTGTTTTTTCGAAGCAGATGGTCGCGGTGTTGATAGCTCATTGCCTTCAATTCCTCGGGCCATATCTGCTAAGGAAGGAAGGCGGTTGGTGAGTGATTGTTAGGGAGGGTGGAATATGGGAAAGAGTGGAGAGCTGGGATCGCGACCTCTTGATAAAAGACCCGATAGGGACGCGTTCGCGTTGATTGGCTTGGCATTTTTGTACGTGCCCGATTCCCAACCTCGCAAAAATTGAATCTCCGGCCCGCTTGTCACGCCCTGCTACCATTTTTTAATTGGTGACTTACCGAGTTTTTTTGTATGGGAACCCCACCAAAAAAATCTTCCCACCACACCATTTCAAAAAAGTATCCACACCTCACTGGCGCTGTCTCACCATTTTAGCCTGTATTTTAATTCTAATGGGTAAACACGCTACGGAAGCTTAAAAGATTGCTTTTTATGCGCATCTACAGCATGTGCACCTTGCGGAAGCAGCTTAATTAGCTAGTCTTGGAAGCACTGTTGCACTGCGGTTAAAGGAACAAATAGGAGCACGACAAGTGGAGGCCGACGAAGTAGGTCTACTACCTTCAACTCTTAAGGAATTAGTGGCTAGGAGCCCAGGTAGTGGGGTAAAAGAGAAGATTACCTTTAAATGGGTGACGGACTTACTAGATTCTTGTATAATTAACAAGAAATAACAAAAGAAGCTCTGGCATATTATTGCAAAGAAAGAAGGATTTTTCAACCTCTATAAAAGCATAATTAAAAAGAAGCTACGAGCACGTGGTTTATAACGGTTAAAATTAACAAAGAAGCTTAGATTAATAGATATTCAGAAGGCATAATAATATAAAATTACCTTAAGTTGGGCGAACTGGACACTGGCGGAATAGCAAATGGTTATTTTCTTTAGATGAAACTTTAATTATTATATTAGTAAAACAAGAACAGTAAAATATCTCCTAGTTTTTAGACAAATGATATTATCCAGATTGCGTCGAACGACTGTATAATAACTACTTTAAGGCAATGTTTTAGGGATGATTTATATATAATCACAAAGGGCCCTACTATATCTACTACCCTAAGACTCTAGAATAAAAGGCAATAAATAAAGAGAAGATGGATAAGTTAAATAAGGAGGAGATTAAAGACAAATACTAAGAACTATTTAATATATAAGAGAGAGCAAAGGAAGCTAAATAGAATTGAAAGGGAAAGGTATAGCCTAAAAATAGGGCGTTATGGGAGGTGTTTTAGAAGAATAATAAGGTTAGAAAGGGACTATCTTAAGGAGGGGTTAATAGCCTTTAATATATATAACGGGCTTATATAAATGCTTCTAAACCAAAGCTTGTAGATTACTACTATACAAGAATACTAAGCTAAGGAGAAGAAGGAGAAGAAGACTATTAGAGACTAATAAGATATAAGGGGTCGCTAAGGCGCTAGTAGCAAGCAGGCCAATGGCGATTTTCCATACCGGGTATGGAAAATCCTAATTAGTTAGCTCTATAAGTAGTACTAGTAGAATATAGCAGAATCTGGTAGATTGCCTAGAAATGCGGCAAATTGCCCTAGAAATAGCAATATAGTAGGTAATACGCTCTAGCACCGTTATATTACCCCCCCTCCTAAAAAAGCCTGTCCTTAGGAATTGTCTAAGTTCTTTATTATTATCTAAATTATTATAGTTATTTAACCCCTCTTCCTAGTATTTAATCCAGCTATCTAACTTATATAGTAGTCTAGGGAGGTTTAGGTAGGCTAGGTAGAAATCTTATAGCTTATAGGGAAAGTACTTAAAATTAGATATAGGGTACTATTTTAGATCTTTGTTATAACCTACCTAGCTTATATAGTATTTTAAGGTACTATAGTCCTTCTTAACTGCTAAAATCTCTTTAATGTTACGGACAGCTTAAGTACGATGTTACGACTACTTGGAGAAGAGTCGGAGGAAGCTAGTTGGTTGATATAGGCACGGTTCAGGATGGATCCGGTGGAGCTATATAACGAGGAATGGTAGCCGAGGTCACGTGGTGTGATCTATATGGTCTATATAATCTGTATAATCTGTACGGAGCGCATAGAGCACATGTACTTTATAGAGCGAAGGGATTTCTTAGGCGTATAGTTGTATATTTAAAGGACTATAGTCCCTACCCAGATAGTTCTCTTTTTGTAGTGAATCTTAGAATATAATTGGAGTTAATCTATTGGGCAATTACTCTACTAGTTGTTATTATATTGTTGAGTTGTTCTTACCTATATACCCAGCCTAATAATAGGACCCACTATAGTTCCTACTATAAGGTTTTGTTACATATTTACTACCAAGGTTACGGTATTAAACAAGGTCGAATAACATGCCACCTAAAGCACTAGTTATAACAATATCGACGGCAGCTACGACCTTAGGGTTAGGAGACACCAGTATAGCAGATATAGATTCTTAGTTAATTACGCGAGGTTAGTTATAGGAAATGATTAATTACTTATAGAATAATAGTAGGATACTTAAAGAACGCATTAATGGAATTGGAGTAGTAAAGGTTAAGCTATCTTTAATTAAACGGTTTTTAGGAGAGAAGTTAAAGCTTAAAGGATTTTTTATACAGATGCATTTTAAGGTTATATAAAAAGGAGCGAAGTTAGCAATACCTACGGATTAGGTAGCGTATGCAGGACTATTTTTAATAGAAAGAGCTCTAGAGTGGTTTAAGCCTTACCTCACAGAGATATAAGCGAATGGTATAATAACTACTAACCTGGACATATGGTATGTGTTTGCAAGTTGGAATGGATTCGCAGAATAGTTAACGCAAATATTTAGAGACCCTAAAGCAACTATAATAGCGGAACAAAAACTTTAGAACTTAGTACAGCGCACTTTAGTAATTAAGTAAATAATGCAGTTTTAAACGCTAGCTATATAGGTTAAGTGGAATAATAAGGCGCTTATAGCATAGTATAAATAGGGACTTAAGGCTAAAGTCTAGGACGCAATTATCCTAATAAAAGATGCGGATACTCTAAGAGAGTTAATAGATTAGTTAATAAAGATTAATAATAGAATCTACCAAAGGGAATAAGCTAAGAAAGGGCAAGACAGAGTTCTATAGTTATATAAGGCGCAGAGTATGCAATGACCAATATAGAGTTAAAAACTATAGAATGGCGTAGAGCTAATAGACCTGAGCGGTACTAAAAAGTCTAAGAGGTGGATAAAGAAACTATGGAAACCTAGAGGTTAAGGATTAAGTAATTAAAGGACCTAGGAGTAGAGGCTAAACTAGGGATCTTAGTAGCAGAAGACGTTTAGGCGGACTCCATAATAAAAAAGATGGTTTAAAGATGGGGCTGGCATAAATTGCGGAAAACAGGGTTATTTTGCTAAAGACTATAGAGGTGGTTAGAGTAACTACGCAGTAAAGGGAATAAGACTAGCAGACAGCGCGTATATATAGAGGGATAATGGTGCACTACAAGGAATAAAAGAATGTTTAATTAATAGTTTCGCGTTTTGTTATAATAACGCATACCAAATTTATGAGGACGCTAAGTATAGCGTAAGCTATTAGCTATAGGAGCCATTGTTATCTAAGTTTAGAGGAACTAATAAACCAGCTTGTAGATTAGACATTAAAGATAATAAATTTAACATAGGCGAAGCATTTACTAATAATAAGGTAATAAAGGCAGCTTACTAGGAGCATGCAGACCTTGGAGAAGTTAAAATAGAAGTAGAGACTAAGACCATTACAGAACAAGGTTTAGTAACGGGTATTATAATACCATTAGATATAATTTCCATTGCTTTATAAGATAAAAGGAGCAACGTTTAAAAGAAACTAAGTAAGTAGATAACTGCTAGTGCTAGCTTATTACTTAATAAAGGTAAAAGGCCATAGGTCCAAGATTCTTATAATAAGATAAGGAAGGCTCTAGACTTATAAGATATAATAAGGAAGGCTCTAGACTTATAAGATATAATAAGGAAGGCTCTAGACTTATAAGATATAATAAGGAAGGCTCTAGACTTATAAGATATAATAAGGA
>Ga0307507_10001004_pt1 | contig 62838 bp, 50 predicted proteins | sample 7_EM_MG_FD_207223 | JGI IMG/M metagenome (GOLD analysis project Ga0307507, IMG submission 207223) | Populus trichocarpa ectomycorrhiza microbial communities from riparian zone in the Pacific Northwest, United States - 7_EM | ecosystem: Host-associated > Plants > Roots > Unclassified | place...
AAAGAGCTCCTACCTTATAGTATTTTTATAATAACTTAACGTTATAAAAGGGTCGAGGTACGGCAGTAAAAAAGGTAATTTTGGTATATTTTTAATAAAATGCGACCGACTGCCTATATCTAATATTTTATATAATATAGCCACGACATTATTATTTAGTGTAATAGATAGAGAAGCTAAAGAGCTTCTACCTCATAGTATTTTTATAATAACTAGACGTTATAAAAGGGTTAAGATACGGCAGTAAAAAAGGTAATTTTGATGCTGTATTCCCAGAGCCTCGCCTAGGCGCGATTTTGTTGCAAAATTTTACATAGCTAACGGCTTTATATTTTAATAAAAATCTAATTAATTATAGAAGAGATTAAGATAACTTACTTTATTAACTTATTAGATTAAATTAATGTTATTAAGTAGTGAAATATATATAAGAAAGGGTCTCCCATATAAAATCGCGATAATTTAAGTCGAGCCTCACCAAAACTCGCACCATAGGCCCTTAGACGGCAGGGCAGACTTAAGGCTAGTAGACAGCTGATTGGTTAAAAAGGGGTGGCGTTTTTTAGATGGAGACTAGTAACACTTTGGTATTAGTGAGTCGGCCTTAAGCTCTGCCCTTGCCGTCTAAGGGCTCGTTCGATAACTTTTTTTGACCTGTTGGCGCCCACCTGTTCGTCACCCGAAAATGGCAAACAGGGCCCATATGCGCAATATCAACCGGAGGATCAAATTGCCAACAGGTAGAAGGTGTCCGTTCGTTACCGCAGGTGGATTCTTACCTGTTGGGCGGTCTTAGCAACTGAAATTGAGCGTCATACAGGGCGCAGGTGGATTCTTGCGTCTACCACAATTCTATCGCTTAATGTAGTATAGACGGGCCCCTTTTGCCCACCTGCGCCGCTAAACAGGCGAAATCTCACCTGCACCCTCCGTTGAATAAGGGGGCAGCATTTTATCCACCTACGCCGGCGTCCAGATTGATTCTATTTTGGTGTTTTTTAAACAATTCTTCCATCATATAATTCTACCTGACTTCAACGATGAGGCCTTATATACCAGCCACAGTGACTGCAGGCCTATAGGCGCTGCTAGGGCTCCTCCATATACTTATAGAAGCTGCAAATAACCTTCCTATAGCTAGTGGCAAGCGCCAGCAGCTTGTTAATCCTCTGCGCGGTAAGGGAAAGATGGTAGAGCTGTTATACGGTCCTCCATAGGCACTCAAAACGGTAACACGCCTTAACCAACGAATGTTTAAATTACTCCTTAATCGGCTTGTTAACGACTATAGGCTGTATACGCAGGAAGGTATATCAGCAGAGTAGAAGCTAATAATGTTTATGGCTAGATATGGGGGTGGTTTAAGTAGAGGGTTTATAGTATGGGAGTTCCAGCACTTAACATCTACGGTAAGCCTATTAGTAGTTAATATTTAGTAAATAAGATACTATATCTAACCTCTATTAGTGCCTTTTATAAGGTCCTTACTGCGCTATATAAGCTGCATAAGGATATTGTTAAGCTGCCGCCTAATTAAATACCCGAACGGGTAGAATCCGATAATAAAATATGGCCCTTTTTTGCAGACTGTATTGGCGCGCTCAACAGCTTATATATACCAATATCAGTTCCTAAACTGGAGCAGTCAGCATAGCGAAATAGAAAGACGTGGATATCGCAGAATATATTAGCGGTGTGTGATTTTAACATAAACTTTATATATATATTGCCCGGATGGGAAGGCTCTGCCCATAATGGCTAAGTGTTTGCTTTTACAAAGGATTAAGGCTTTTATACTCTACTAGGACGTTACTATCTAGCCAACGCTGGGTATATAATAGACAATCCTATACTACTAGTACCATATTAGAAAATTTAATATTATCTAAAAGAATAAGCTAAAGTAAATATAAGGCTAAAGGATAAGTATAAGCTCTTTAACCTCCGCCATGCGTCTCTAAGGAATATAATTAAATATATATTTAGAGTCCTAAAAGCACGCTTCCTTATATTTAATAAAGGCCGTCGGGGGTTTAGTAAAAAGACACAGATTAAAATCATTTAGGCGCTAACGGCAGTTTATAACTTTATAAACTAGAACGGGTGGAACCCGCACAAGGAGGACTCTGGGTATAAAAGCGCTAAGAATAAGGATACCAACTAATATCCAATTCCATATCAGGTAGACGAGCGATTAATAAGCCAGCGGCGGGAGGATATAGCAGAGGCAATGTGGGTGCAGTATCGCAACATTCTAGCTGCAAGAGGTAAGTGTTAATGAGGAAGCAGAGGTAAACATTAAGGAAGCAGAGGTGGACGTTAAGGAAGCAGAGGTGGACGTTAAAGAAGCAGAGGTAGACGTTAAGAAAGCAGAGGTGGACGTTAAGGAAGTAAAGGTTAACGTTAAGGAAGTTAATATTTAGTAGTTATATTAGAGTAAGAAGCTATAGGTGTGACCAAGCTATAAGCGTAGTATTTAGAGCATTAATTTAACGTGCAACACCACTAATAAAAAAGTCACAATAGGTAATTTGTCTATAGATTAATTACATTACTAGCCTTTCTACTTAAATTCTTCTAAAATTAACCTTGGGTTAACCTTTAAGCTCTCTACCAAACTCTAATCCTTCCTTATCTGGCTTAAATTAATCAAGAAGCACCTACTGCCGCTTTATATTAGCTACCAGCTAGTTAATATACCCCTTCCAAACCTCGCCAGTAAGTGAATTAAAGATAAAAGACCTGCTTTTAACCTCAAATCCTTTTAGAATAAGTTGCTGATTACTAGTAGGAAGATGCCTAAAATCCTTAATAAAGTCACCTACAGCTCGCTTAATTGGTGAGCTTTATATTGCCAACAGCGTCGTATTTAAAGAATTGAATATTATAGTCGCCTTAAAGATAGTCTCATTTAATGCGTCTGTTACCTTTAACGACTTTAACAAACGGCTTCTATTAGTAGCTATAGCAGCGTTCTTTATTAATCGCCTTACTAAGTTAAGTTGCTTTTCTTTCTTAGTAACTTAAGCCTTCTTTCCTACAGCACCTACTGCACTGGGTGCAGACGATAGCAATTATATTAAGGAAGAGACGGCTACTAATAGAGAACGTGATGGAGTTAAAGGCGTTAATATAGATAAGGAAGCAGATGATAAAGCAGGTAAGGGAGTTATACTCTAGTTTTTAAATAGCGTACTAGAAGGACTCCGTTTAATTAATCCAAGTGCTAAATTTAGGTTCCTACCGCCATTAATCGTATTATGATTATTAACCTTAATATTAGAGTTGTCGTTGGCTCTGCTTATACCTATATTCCATAACAAATTCTCATCAAGCGCATTATTAATTAATGCGGCGTAGTTGCCTTCAGCCATTTTACCAGCAAGTAGATACGTTAATTGCTTATAATAAGCCGGCTAATTATTCTTAAAAGGTTTTCTTCTAATGTGTTGGTAAAAGTAGTTGTCCATAACCCCCTCCTTATCCATCTATGGCAATAGAGTAACCTTATACTTGCCCTAGCCTAAACACGCCCTCTTATAGGCCAAGAACTCACGGAAAGCAGCCTTCTAATAATCATACTTATTGGTTAACTGGTTAATTATAAGCTCCTAACCCAATTTAATCTTAATAAAGGCAATAGCGTCCACATAGTCGGTAGCCTTAAAAGTAGCACCGTTAGTCTTCTTACCTTAATCCACCAGTACCCGCAGGTAGATTAAGAAGGCCTTATTTAAGGCTGGAAGCCATACTAATTGAGGCCTATCAGGACTATCCGCACCCATCGTTACCTTCTTCTTCCGGACCCGTTTGGCTAGTAGCTTGGCAGTAATAGGCTCCTACCCATCTTTATCCCTCGTTATCTTCGCCCTCCCTCGCTTCCTTGTCTGTCTTGTCGCAGGCGCTAATACTAGCTCGGTAGGGGTGGTAGTAGTAGCGGCGGTAGGAGTAGTTGAATTATATATATTAGGTGGGTCTAATATAGGTAAGGATTAAGCCATAGGTAAGGCAGCAGGGTCGGCGGAGCTGCCCTTAGTAGACGTACCAAGCTCGGCCATTAGAAGGAGCAAGTATTTCATAAAGAAATTAAGTATATTAATAAGGGTCTAACTACGGGCTCTATCTAGGTGTTTTTTCAGCGTCCATAAGCTCAGACGCGGCTTATATAATCACGACTTACTGCCCGTCCTTAACCTGCCGATTATTCTACCAAACGAACGGCTCTTACCTGTTCGATATACACCCCTGCTGTGGCGCCCACTAGTTGCGCTTATAATCCTACAGACGGGCGCAGGTGGGCACAAAACAGGGGGTCGAACAGGTGGGCGCGAACAGGTCAAAAAAAGTTATCGAACGAGCCCTGAGTCGCTTACTGAGATAAGGGCTGTTCATAAATCTCAACGCCATGCCAAGACTTATTAATAAGCAACTATATGAATATTCATTCATTCTTTATAGCACTGATGCTCTGTAGGCACCCAGTCGACGCTGATTCGTACTTTTTGAACTTCCTGGATCTGGTCGCATTTGCGCTCCACAGAACTGCAGTTAATTTCAACGACCAGTTGGAGCCTGAACCTTCTGCCTACTTGCATAGACTTTGTACACACCCTCATCACCACCTCCATTCTCCGCTTTCAATGACAAACCACCACACTTGTCAATCCACCACCAAACTTCGTTCATGCCGTCCCCCCGATCATCCATCCTCTTCCTAACAAAACCATCGCCATCCACTTCCAAAAATTCTCCATGCTCATCATGAAACAATTCCAAGACCTTCTTATTAGCCTCTTCCACCTCTGCGTACACGCCCACAATGCTGAAATTGGTGTCGCAGTAGGTGCCGTACTCTTCATGAACGACGACAAAAACAATTTGTTCCGTGGAACGGGTGCCGGTAGAAGTTGGTATTGAGCTCTCAGCCCCTCGCGTTTTCCGCAGCTTTCGATGGACATCTTCAAGCTCGCTTGTTAGTTGTTGAGGATAGGTGTGAGGCGACCTCCGTGAAACACTACTGCGGCCGTCGCCGAACCAGCCTGGAGAATCAGGAACATTGGAGAGCTTCCAATTATCTCCATTTGTAGGCTCTTCTACCCTTACCGACTGCTTGGTCGAGGCTTCAAGACGTCTTTTTATCGCATCGTTGAGATCTTTTGGCCAGGTACTCGTAGAATCTCCGCTCTTTATGCTTAGCTCTAGCGAATCTTCAGTTTTTATTTTCTTTGTGTCGTTGAGGTCTTTTGGCCAGACATCCGTAGAGTCCCCAGTCTTAATGGATGGTTTTGGTGAGGCTTCAAGCCGTCTTTTTCGCTTGTTGGGTGTGCGTCTGGGCATCGTATTGGGGTTGGCGAAATTGAGGACGACTGACCCTCGGCAAACTTAATTTCTAATAATTTTTGGTAAGTTAAGTTATTGCTGGCTATTTCTAGTAATTTTGGCCTTACCTAGCACGAATAATGTTTTAACTGCTGGGATTGCAAATACTTCGGAAATTGGTGATCGAGGAACGCGGTGTCATTGTAAACGCTTGATGCTGGGCTAAAGTTTCAACATGCGGTTGCTGGGACAACCGAACCTGACGTCGCTGTCGTGGGCTCCATCACACCATTTCAGTTTCTCGAAGTCTGTCAGGAATTGATTGACTGACTGATTGATCGATTGATTCACACACCTCTTGGGGTCTCTAGGCTTATTCAGGGATGCACATAATAGTTCTATTAGTTACATAAGTTATAATTACTATATAATCTAATTAATCAAAATCAAAATCAAAATCAATCCTTTGATTATGATTGCATGTTTATAATCAATATAATCACCCGTGGTAAGAACAGGGAAGAAATAGAATGTGGTGATAAAGCTTTGGTGTTGAGAAAGTTGTTCATTGATTTTCCTACTATATGGTCAGCGTTAACCAAAAGGCGCCGAGCCTGCTGTTTCAAATACAAAAAACGTCGCGTCGACGTGTATCTCATCTGGAGCTCCTTTTCAATTACCATAAGTACGACTCGTAGAGCCTCTCTCAAGCCAGGATCAATCTGATCCTAATTAGGAAATTAGTGTGTAATCAATGTAATCAATGTAATCAATCAGAATCAGGTGCGGTGATTTTATAAGAATCAAAATCTATGGCCTGATTACGATTACGGTGATTATGTGCATCCCTGGGCTTATTAGCGGCACGGTCTAACTACAACCATTATAGTACCTAAGCATGCCCGGTTTGATCATAGCCCTGCTTCTCGTTCTAAGTCATACGGTTATAATAACTCAGAGACAAACACAACCCTGCAAGAATGCATTGGACTCTACAAAGGTTTACCCCGCCGCCCGAACATCTAAGCACACCCCTTACACTGGTGACGAGCTGTCACCAGTGTAGGTGATAGCAACAGATATCCGAGTTTCTAGCTGTTGACCTGAATCAGGTTGTCTTGCCACCCTGGCTCAATTGCCTACCCCTTCGACTCAGTCACCTACCCCTTTGACCCAGTCACCTACCTCCTTGACTCAGCCACCTACCCTTTGTTTCTATTGCCACCCCCCTTTTCCCTTCTCTTTCCTGTTTCCTACACTTTTCTCATGTATATATAGAGGCCCTAGAGCCACATTCAATAGACAGAGTCCTTATTCTTTGATATTCCGATCGACACTAGCCTCAAGCGCGATGTTTGAAGAGTGCAAGATTGATAGAGGGCGACCTTCACTTAGAACGGGAGGAAGAGCGGAAAGTAGAATGAGGCTGGGCTGAGCCCGAGCCTAAACTTGTTAAGGAATTGTAATTAGGGAAGAGAAAGTGGTTTGAAAAAAATTGAAGTTGAGGAGAAGAGAGAGCTCAACGACGCGAGCAAGCAGAATTGTAGATTTACTCAAAAAGTCTTGGCAGTCATCAAAACTGCCTAAATCGTGAGTCAATCGGCCATCACGACCTTAATCCGTAAGCTGTCATTCCAAAGCATAGCCTCCCAAAAGCCCACCATGATATCCAAACATGTCAGATCGTCCCGATCGTCCCAAACATAGTCATGATGTATAACTCCCATACACACGAGATTAGTCCCCAACCCAATGCCTAGAGAGATCAATCACTCCGTCCTCCCACCAGCCTTAACGACAATCACGCTGGCCAGGACCTTGCTCTGATAAACCCGTTCCGCCAGAACCCCCAAAGCAGCCACAGCGCCCGAGTCCACAGCCTTCGCGTCTTCGCCTTCGATCCTCTTTTTCGAGACCGGCCGCCTGTCTACGTTCCGGCCTAGCACCACCAGATCTCCAGCGTTCTTGGGCGTTTGTCCAACCTCCGTAACAGCTCTCTCAAGCACGTCTTCCACAGGCGCGGTCGAAGCGACCGACTCGAAAACAACACGCGAGGCAAGATCCGCAGGAAGCGAGGCACGCAGCGCAGCGAAGAACGCCGCGTCGTGCTCGCGTGGGTTCCGCGCCGCCGAAACGGTGGCAGTTGCATTTTTACCGCCGCTCACGCCTGAAATAGGAGTCTGTGTCTTGGTCAAGCTCAACTCGGCCTCATCGAAGAGATCATCTGGGACTTCGTAGTGAACTAGCGTAGCCGTGACTTCAGTGTTTTCCGCCAGTTGGAGGACGAGACGCAAGGCGGCGCGGTCGTCTGAGCCACCGAAGAAAGGGAGGAATATATGGTGCGAGCGATCGGCGATAGGTGCTACGGGAGGGTTGCCGAGGCCGCTGTGGATGCTAATGCCACTGTACCTTCTCTGGGGCCGAGGCCTTTCCTTCCCTATGCTATTGGTGCCTCCAAAGTTCTTGTTGATAAATATACCGGTTGTGCAAGTTGCATTTTCAAGGGCTGAGTGAACAAAAGATGTATAGGAGGCTGTGGCTAGCTTGTGAATCACGCTATCATTGTCGATAACGCCTTGTTCGCTCAAGCTGCCTGTCTCACTCCATGGGAGAAGGACGAAGTCAGATCCCGAATCCGCAGCTCGTGTTATGAGGGCTTCCGCAAACGAGGTTTCGGGAACCACGGTTACTTCGCCGCTTACAGCAAGGTTATGGAGACGGCCAAAAGTGCAGAAAGTGTTAACGATGGGATCATGGGCGGTGTAGGCGTCGACCTCGGAGACTTTCATGACAGAAGAGGAACGCTCTGTGAGTTCCAGTAACCTCACACCATGAGCTTCAATTGGCCGCTTGGGTTTCTCAATACTCGTGTTTGATTCCCCGGATTCTTTGGATCCTTTAGACAAAGTCGAAGCCGGATCAAATAGAGGGTGCGTTTTAGCAACAATTTTTTGAGGATTGCCACCAAGTAGGGAGACGAAGGCAAGCAGCGTTGGCATATTATCCAAGCGCAGATAGACCAGCAGGCGATGTATATTTTGACTTTCCAGCTTTCCGTAAGAAATACTGTCATGAGAAATGTCGTCATGTCCTCCCAGAGGCTTGCCGGTGTCCCAATCAATTTCACCCCGTTTCCAGGCTTCTAGCTTTTTCTGATACCACGGGGGATAGAGAGCTGATGTGAGTGGTGTAGTAGCAAAGGTCGTAACTAGCGCCATAACGACGAAGATAGTAAATGTTCGCGTGCTCAGGATCTTCGCTTGAAGGCCGATGTTCTGAGTATTATTAGTAGCTAGTTCACCATGTACACGAGAAGAGAATCTTACCAAAACGATCAACTCCACCAAACCTTTGCAACTCATTAATGAGCCAATCGTGAAGCACTCTCTCCAGACCAATCCATTCACCCGAGCGGCTAAGATAGCACCAAGAAATTTCCCTGAAAACGCTACTGCGATGACTCCAATAACATAGCCCCAGACAATGCCGCTGTCTAGGAGTCCAAGATTCGTGCCCAGCCCGGACAATGCGAAATAGAGGGGCAAAAATAGCGTAGAGATAAGATCTTCCACCTTTTCCGTGACCTTGATAGCAAATCCTCCCTCATGAGGACAGATTAGACCAGCCATAAAGGCACCAAAAATCGGATGCACCCCAATAACTCCTGTAAAGAATGCTGATGCGAGAGCGATAAGGAGAGTGAGCGCAACAACACCTTGGCTAGGTCCATCCTGAAGACTACGGGTTCTTCTCAAAACCCACATGAAAGCTGGACGAACAGCATATACAAGGAAGAGGACATAGCCCACGCATGTTAGGAGCACCCAAAGGGCCGTAAGGCCAGTCCCTGCGTTGACGAGAGCTACACAAAGAGCGAGTAGAATCCAGCCTGGTCAAAAATCGTTAGGGTCGGGAATCTGCATGGTGTGTGATTCTATGTCGAGCAAAACTCACCTACAACATCATTCCCGACACCGGCCGACAGAACGATGATACCAACAGGAGTCATCAATAATTTCAGCTCGGTGAGAATTCTGCACAATACGGGAAAGGCCTAAGGCGGTCAGAAGAGTACAACGCCATTGTAAATCCCTAGTCGCATCTTGACTTCCCCAAATCGCTAATAATAAGCAAAGTAGAACCAAATTAAGTTGGACATACCGTAATTGCCATCGCAACACCAATAAATAGCATGTACACGCCGAAGCTGATCGAGACTGTCCCCGGTTCACCTTTGAATTGATTGTATAGTCCCCAGGCAATCGCACAGCCCAAACCAAATGGCACCACCATACTAGCCAGGCCTACACTCAACGCAATTCTCCAATTGCTCACCAAGTATCTCAGGTCTACTTCTAGTCCCACAAGGAACAAGAATAACATAAGGCCAAGATTAGCGACCAGTGTGAGATTTGGCATTGCTGCGACGGGAAATATAGCAGCCGTGAAGCCAGGGATATGGCCCATGACGGAGGGACCGAGAAGGATTCCCCCAATGACTTCGGCGATAACACGAGGTTGGCGCAGCTTGGAGAGTGGATAATGGAGCAAGCGGCAGAATATTATAATGATACCAGCCTAGAATAGTACATTGAGTCAGTGGCAGTTGCAACATAAATCTTGTGTAGCAATATTTTACCTGTATAATGAATATGATAATGGGGTTCTTCGGGTCATAGGTGGACGGATTCGCGCCCTCAAGGATTCCACCTTGGGGAGGGGCTTTGGTCTTGCTCGTTGCTGTTGCCGTCGCCGCTGATACCGTCTTAGTTACGACGGCGGTCACGGTCCGCACAGCTGCTGAGGACGCCATTGCGGGTGGCTCGATGGAGTCTAGCAGCCACTCTGGAGAGGAGGAAGGTCGATATAGTCCCACGAAGTAAGACGCCGATCTATATACACCACCTCGTCAATTCCGGTGGTTAGCGCTTTTAATTAAGCCACCAACTAACCCGAATTCAGTGCATTCCGTCTTGGCAGCTGAATATCAAAAAGAGACTGCCGAACAACCTCACCTGACAGTCAATTTAAAGATTTTCGACGCCTCTGCCAGCCGCATCGTGATTAGGTGTATTGGTAAACTCCATGCGGTAAGGAACCTGACTTAGGAAGTCTCTACTAATTAATAATATATATTCTAGTTTCCTACCCCTCTTCTAAGCCACTGACGCGTTATTTGTAATAATCCTTAACTTCCTTAAGCCTCTATTACGACCTTTGCCTTATTCTTCTATTTTACCATCTAAATAACCTTTTTGGTGGTAACAAAGTTTAAAAATGGCTTGCTTTTGTCCTAGGTGATATTATAGAAGTTAGAAATAGGCCCTTGGATATATTAATTACGCTATTAAAATGGATATTAATGGCGGTGGTTATAGATAAGGTTTCTGAGTTTGGATAAATATTAGGTCTTAGCGCGATTATAAGGGACTTTAGATAGTTCTACAGATTTAAGTATAAAGATGTTTATCTGCGCCTATTATAAATTAATACCATCTTTACCACTTTTTATACTAAATTTGTATAATCCTATAACAAGTTCTAACTAAAATCTTTTAGATTCTATCCTTAAAGGTATCTACTATACCTTCTCCTAGGTACGGTCCTTCCTATATAGAAGGAACTCCAGAACCTACTTTACCTAATCCTCCTAGAGCTCTACTGCGCCTTCCTAGCTTTAGAAGCTTCTTTAGCTTCTTTAGTAGTATAACTATACCAAATACTCCCTCTGCTTGCTCTGCTGTATTTAGTCCTACTCTAACACCTACTACCCCAAACTATTGCATTTATTATATAATTGCTTGTCTTAATTAATAGGAAAGACATAAGGAATAGAAATAGGAGGAGTAAGCTATAGAACGTATTTAGTGTCACTAATAGCTTAAGGAAAGTAACGCTTAAGTGCTTGTTCCTTACTCCCTAAGATGCATAATTAAAGGCCTCTATTGCTACCTTTAAGAACCTATCTCTCGTATTGCTGCATTGGTTAAGCAACTATATTTTACTGTCCACCGCATTATTAATAAAGCGTATACCCTAACGCGTAGAGGTTACCATAACGCTCTTATATACGGCTTACCAATTTAACGTTGTCTAGTTAATTTCCTAGAGTTAAATAACTAGGCGCGTTGTCTTACCTACTTAGAGCTTTCCTTCCACGTAGGAGTACCTTATTCTAATTCTATAGTTGCTTAATATTTTAAAAAGGAAGGCTTTTAACGCTGCGTTGCTTATACAAAGCCCTAGCTTACTGTAGCTCACCATCACACCTAGTTAGCATTTGTATTAGCTTATTATTACTTCTAAAAAGAGGATTAATGGAGAGTTATATAGACAGATAAGGCAGCTATGCATTATGGTGGGCACTAGCAGCTCTATATTATTAGAAGACTTAGTAAACAATATTATCCTAACTACCTCCGTCCTAAGTTCACTAATATACCTTATACAATGGTATGGGCTGTATTCTGCAGTGTAGAAAAAGGGCCTCTACTATTTTGGAATAAGGAAGAATGGGGCAATATTACGGCGCAGGGCTTCCTAGATTATATATATCTAAAGCTTAAAGAATTCTATAACTTCTACAACGCTAAGTATGGTGTATATTTCCCTAATTATGAATTTAGAAGTACCCTAATAATTATATAAATGGACGAAGCTCCTTATTATAGAGCTTATATTACTATTACCAAGTTCCAGGAAAACAATATTAAGTTACTTTAGTGGCTAGCAAATAGCCCGGATCTTAACCCAATTAAGGCCGTTTAGAATTTAATAAAGACTTAATTAGCTAAGTAGAAGCCTTGCCTATTGACAAAAAAAGCAATATAAGCAGCTATTAAATTTAAATAGGAGAATCTGGAGGCCTGCTATTTTAAGGATCTAGTTGCTTCTATGCCTAAACGCCTTTAGGCAGTAATTAAAGCAGAAGGGGGGCCTACTAAGTAGTAGAGGACAGTAGAAAGCTTAGAGGACGATTAGGATCTTAGAGGATAATTAGGAGCTTAAAGGACGATTAGGAGCGTAAAGGAGATTTAGACACTTATTTAATTGCTAAGCGTTAATTTTAACACTTATTTGGCTACTGTGACTTTAGAAATATTTGTACATAGGCAATATACTATATAATTATTAGTTTTTAAAAGCTTTATAAAATTTTAATATTGAGGTCTTTTGATGCTCGCTGCCAAGACGGGCAAACTCATACTAATCTATATGAGGATTTCCGCCCGGGAGGCGTCACTAGTAAGGCGCTAACCACCGGAATTGACGAGGTGGTGTAGAAGCCCGAACCCAGTGCCGTGGGCGTGTAAGCACAGACAAGGCTAGAAACGGCTGCGTGATCCAACCACGGGCAGGGGTCTCAGGCTCCAAGCCCGGGTTTCCACGCTCTGATACGTGGGTTGCAAGGTTCGCTGCTAGCTTAGCCCGCCAAGACCCGGGGATGGCATCAGCATTGAACCTGCTCCCCGGGTCCATGTGATGAGCACGGCGCTGAAAAAGAGCCCTTGAGGCGGGCTGCTTTGCTGTGGGAGCTCACCGCTGCTGGGACCATGCTGCAAATGAGCTCTCGCACGGGCATTTTGCCAAACAAAAGGCGTTCGGGGCGTTCGCGGCTGACGAACCACCAATGGCGACTTAACGAGTGGAGTCATTCCTTTGTTTCTTTTCTACCCACCTACTCCGTCTAACATATCGCATGATGAAACTACTGACGTAGGTGATAGGATTATGACGGCCTTCCTGATACGGATGGAACACCGAAATATTGCCAAATGCCTCAACGGCTACTTCTGAGGCATTTGGCAGTATTTGGTTCCATCTATATAGAAACCTTCTCTACATCGCCCTTCTCCGCAGCAACTTTTCGCTCATCGCTATCTTTGATGTTGAAGTCTGTGCCCTTCATGCTTTTCAGCCCGCGTTTCATCCTGAAATATGTACAACCGCAGTGCCACCACCCAATATATACACCAAGAACTAAAAACAAGAATAGAATCAGGAAAAATAGCGCCGTGCCAACTGCGCCGTAAATAAGAAGGTGATGATGTCTCTTGGAGCTCCGGAGTCGCCCCCCACTTGGCACAGTTGGGGGCGTCACCGGAGGCTCATGCCACGTATCACCAGACGCAGGGCTGGGTGGTGCATCCCCGGTAGCCCAGTTTACAGGCTCAGAGCCAAGGACAAACTCCATCATGCCGCCGTTTTCGAAGACATCAGACCATGACACCCAAGGCTTGTTCCAAGGCTGTCCGTTGACTTTAAGGCTTTGGACGTAATATGCCGAGACATTGTCACCACCTGTAGATGTAATTTTGAGATTCTTGCCAGTCCCTAGGTTTATAGTCATCTCCTGGAAGGCCGGAGACCCAATCAGGAATGTTGTCTGTCCGGTCAGGGGATAGAGTCCAACCATATTCCACAGAATCCAAGTTTGCATGGCGCCTGCATCGCTATTTCCAGGAAGACCACTGGTACCGGAATTATAGTAAGAATTCGCAACATATTTTGAGCGCTTAACCGAAAGGTCCTGGCGTCCGACAAAGTTGTACAGGTATGGTGTGGTAAAGCTTGGCTCGTTCCCAGGATTGAAGATGGTGTTGTTGAATTGTGAATTTCCGCTAACCATTCCACCCTTAAACATGAGCTCGATTCTGTCAATAAAGCGGTCGTTTCCGCCGATATAATCTATCAAGGTAGCCACATCGTGATGAGCATTCATGGAGTATTCCCATGGAAGGCCCTCGTAATACGCATCACCCCAGTAGCAACCACCGCAAGACAGAGGATCTTGGGTAACAAAGGACCCGTCCGCTAAACGGGGAACGACGAATCCATTGTGGCTATTGCTAGTGGCTTTGGGGTTCCAGTGATTGCGCCAGTTGCGTGATCGATTGAGATATTTGTTAGCATCAGCCGTTTTGCCCAGGCCTTTTGCAACTTGGTAGAGTGCAAAATCATTGGCGGAATACTCGACTGCTCTAGAAACTGCTCGGCTAAAGGTAGGAGTGATGTATCCATATCTTAGCCAGTCCGGCAAGGCTCCTCGTCCATCTTTCGTAGATGAATCAGGCGCTTTAGGGTCATTATTGTTTGGGGGAACTTTCTCCGCGTCTGTCACCATAGCCGAATAGCCATCTTCCCAGTTGACTACACCACGAACCCCTTTGACATATGCATCTGCAAGAACATTGTCGGCATTCGAACCACCTTGAGTACGACCGTTGTAGTTAGAAGACCGAGCATCTGGAAGCCAACCGTCACGTCTCCATATATCAATCAAAGAACGGATCTGTTCTTCGTATGCAACAGGCTGTAAGACTTGCATGAGTGCTGTGGAACATCGAAACAGATCCCAGAAGGTGAATATATCATCATAGTATGGCTCTTTCGAGACCCAGCCTGGATTTTCGCCCGTCCTGTTGGATGGAATTATATGCATACCATAGAGATTCGAGTATAGCATTTCCAGATCGGAAGTACTGGTAGAGGATATCGTGACCTTAGAGAATACCTCACTGTTCCATTTTGTCTTGGCATTCTGCACTAATGTCTGGAGGCTTACTGTTGCGGAGATTTCATCATCGAGCGATTGACAAGCCCTTGCGGATGAGATGAAAGAAATCCCAACTCTCGAGGTTACATTTGTCTCCACAAAGGTAAAAACACCACCTTGGCGGTATGCGCCTGAGGTCCAAACTCCATTTTGGCTGGCGTAAGTATCTAGAGTAGTATTAATACCTGTAAAAGTCTTCATTGAAAGTGGCTTTTGTCCGAATTTTCCGCAGAAATAGATGGTCCAATTTGGAGCTGTGAAGTTTAGCAGGAATTCGATAAAGTGCCAGAAGACCTACTTACCGAGGTTCCAACCATTGTTGTAAGTACCTGAACCCTCATAATGCCCGTCAGAAAACGTGCTAAAACTACCGCCAGCATATCCTTGACCCCATCCTAATCCTCTGTATGAGGGTAGGACATGAGAGACATCGACAACTATAGAAGTGAAATTGCTTTCTGGGAATGAGTACTGGTAGAAGCCCGCATGCTCGGTGGCTGCAAGCTCAGTGATGACTCCATTCGCTAATGAGGCTTTATAGTAGCCAACCTCAGCTTGATCTGCGGATGCTCTACCGGAAGAAAGATCAACGAGTGGGTTGGCAACGTCGCCAACCACTGGCATTTGGGAGACCACTCCATACTTAGGGGCACCGCCCGTGCCTGATTCGTGCATCATACTAAACCCTGTAAACGAGCCACTCGGAAGATATCCGGAATAAGCGTCGGTCATCCCTGATGATACGTCGGGCCCTAGTTTGACCATGGCAAATGGACCTAGTAGTCTGATTAAATCACATGTTGCGTGGAGATCATGTGTTCATTTGCATGGTCTTACCTGCTACAACGCCTGGGAACATATTGCCTCCACCAGCAGTGCCCTCGCTAAATAAAATGCATGAGTAATAAAACTTGAGAAGATAGAAAGACATACAAGAGATTAACATATTGAGAATAATCTATATCCGCGATGGTAAGATCTGCGAGAACAAGAACCGCCAATATTTTCCATAACGTTTTTACCACCGCCATATTGAAAAGAAAAGAATGAATAAGAGTATTGGAAACGATCTAAAATGTGCGGCCGTGAATTAGTTATCGTAGAGCGGTACAGGAGTAGGATGTACCTTCATAGATCCAGCACCGAGAAGCATTTTTACGACGTGGGGATACATACCACCTTTTATCCGGCCGAAGAAGATCAGAGCAACGTCGATGTTAGCGCAACAAACCCTCAGCAGACATACTTCACAATGCACATATGACCCACCAATGAGTGAAGGAAGTTAGAGCATGATTGAGGCTTCCGACCAAGCGGTGTCATAAGACCATATCTTCGCAGGTTTAGCATGGGAGCATATCAACTCCAAGCAAGACTCAGTGTAGAGCTTAGGGGAAATTCAGACAGCCAAATTCCTAGAGTTATTAAGCCGCAAACTACTAAGGAGGGGTTGGTGGGGCTAAGAACCGGTCATAGAAATTAGAGTTAAGTTTCACTAAGAGTGGAGAGGAAAGTTTACCAATCTGAGTGATTGTATATGACCGAAAAGCCACGTGAAAGGGAAACGAAACTTATTGGCCATTGACAGTGACATACCAGCGTTGCTGGAGTGGAAGATAAGTACCAAGCCAAAAGCTTAGAATTCAGAAGTAGACCCGACAGCAGCGTAGCGAGCTCAACTTGAAAGATGAATGGGGGGCATCTGCGCATCTCTTTGAATGCTGGAAAGGTGTAATAATCCTGAAATGATCGACGAGTTTTACAGCTGAACTGTATTTTACGACTTTCACTACCTGTAAATGACATTCCGCGAAATCATGCCGGACTCATCCACCACAAAGGAGAATATTACGGAGGAGTGGAACGTGTAAAAGTTAGATTTAGCGAACCAGTTTTCGAAAGAAAGGCCAAGATCGAAAAGTTGATAGAAAAGCATTTTCAGTTCTGTGAGTGCTTGCATTAGAACCAATCAGAACACAGAAGTGAGCACGAGCGCAAAACTTGAAGATTCGAATGGTAGTATTGCACCAATTACTGTGGGCAGACTTTCGAAGAAGTAAATTAATATATATGTCCATACCACACGACTCCGATGTCTTTGGGATGATTGGTACCGAGACCTTGCCTGAATCCTAGAGAAAAGTTGTCAACTGCCAACTTGCATTGCGCTCGTGATGATCAGCTTGAGAACTGAGAGCTGGACTAACGGATCTTATCCTAGACTTATCAGGTTCCCTTGAAGATTAGTAAAACTCCGAAGAAACATAAAACCAGATCATTGATAAAATCATAAGGACATCCATGAAAGGTTACATTGAAATAATGCCAGTTTGTTATAACAGCACCCAGGTTCTAGTCATTTCAAATACATCGTTTGAAGATTTGAGGCGCTCTCACCCACGAGAAGAACTTTGATTTCAACAGAGTTGGAAAGATACTCGTGATTTAGATGTTCTAGAACTGTTTAGTGGCCTTGTAAGCTTATCTGCATCCTACCTTGCTAGCAGGATTTGTATCCTATGCTGTTATTCAAATCTGTAACTTTATTGCCGCCAACCGCATTAGTTCTGCGCAGTGCTTTAATCTATATTCAATATTGATTAGAGTTATTGAATATTAAATATATTTTAAGAAGTAAGGTAAAAAAAGAGCTTAGATGCCTTGGTAGATGCCTTTTAGAGCCTCCTCGCATGCTTACACCTTCCTAATTTGGTAGAGTGCCCCATACATTTTAGAAATTTATAGTTATCCAATCAACTATTATAATTCTCGCATAACGCATTTTTAAAATTTGAAGCTCTTACCTACTTTAACACCCTTAACACTATACCTCCCTCATCTACTAATATTACTAATAATGACTCTTCTATCCTTTCGGAGCTTAATTCTGATCAGTTTACCCATTCCAACGCCAGCAACAAGCAATTAAGTAGCTCTATTGTAGATACTTTAACTCCTCCAAAACCTCGTTGAAAGCGCAAGCTTGCTGCAACTTTTACCTGGGGTCTTACCCGCGACCCTCTTCCTAGTAAGCCTAGTTGTGATAGTAAGAATAAGATCTGGTATTGTTCTATGTGCAAATGGGACTCTGCCTCTCTTACATCTGCCTGTGTATACTTAGTAAAGCAGCACAGTATTAAGATTTAAGTAGGAGAGATTAAGGCTAAGAAGCTTTGGCAGGAACGGCTTTTAAATATATTTAATAAGATAGAAAATCAGAAGCAGGCACGGCTTAAGAGGCATAAAAAAAAGATCCTCTAATCTACTATTAATTACAAAGCCGTTAACAAAGCTCTTACCCAATTAATTACCCTTTAAAATCTACTATATAATGCAGCTACGTGGCCAGAGCTACAGGCGTTACTTATAACAGTTAATTACATAGTAGAAGATGTCCTAGTTACTGCTGCAGGAACTATACCAAAGCTAATTAAGACTTCCTTTGTAGTATATCACGAAATACTAAAATTAAAGCTTTATTACTCTCTCTTAAAAATCCACTTCTTAATTAATATGTGGATGTTACCAAACCACCAAGCCTTTTAAGCGATTGTTGCCCACTTTGTTAATTTAGATACGTATATATTATAGAAGGCTCTTTTAGCTCTACCGGAGCTTTCCTTACACGGTGGTAAGAACTAAGCCGCTGCCTTTATTTAAGTTGCTAAGGGCTATAATATTCTTAATAGAATTGGCTATATATATGGCGATAATTATGGCGCCAATAATAAGATGTGTCGCTTTATATCTACAAGCCTTTAAGAGAGAAAACTGCCATACTAGAATCCTATTTACAACTAAATTTAATACAGCGGTTATATTGTCAACCTTGCCCTTTAAGCCTTTCTTTACCTTAAAGACACAGACGCTATAGATGAGGCTATGCAACAGATGAATTTTGACAAGAATTTAGTAATTAATAAGAAGCTTGTGTAGAGGATAAAGGAAGCTAAAGCTGCTGGCTGGAGAGAGATTGGTATACTAGGCAAAGTTCACAACCTTATTGTTTATATCCGCTCCTTAGAGTCTTACTGGAATAAGTTTAAAGCTTTATACAGAAGATCCATTTCTATAGATAATAACATATATTAGAACTTATAGTTTACAGTCCTTAACATTATTAAGCAGGAGAAAGTTTAATTAGTAATTAATGCCTATACAACTAACTGGTATAAAGAAGTAAAAGACGACTACCTTATGCTAGAGGACTAGAAAATTATTAATAAAACACACTCCTTCCTGCAGCCGTTCTATAAGGTTACTTTAATAAATTAGGGTAACTTCTTATTAATTAACCAGACGCTATATACAATGGATCTACTTATTAAACACTACAAGTGTTTAAAGGTGAGTTTTTTTAACACCTTAAAGGCTTTACTAAATCTAATATTATAGGAACAATTTTAACCAAACGTATACCTCCTCTCTGCTGTTATTACAAGCTGGTATACCTTTAATAAATATTACAAGCTTACCAATAAGACTCCTATATATGCCGCGTTAGTCCTCCTTTATCCATTGCGTTAGAAACTCTATATTACAAAGCACTAGAGGAAGGATTAGTATAAGCCTATATTTAATGCAGTAAGGAGGCTTTGGGAGGATAAATATTTAAATTACCCAGTTGCCTTAGCATCTACTTCCTTAATTAATTAAGCTAATAAGCCTTCTAACACTGAGCTCTATATGCGCCTGCTTAATATTACTGGTGTTACAGACGCTTTAAGTACGATGTTACGACTACTTAAAGAAGAGTCGCAGGAAGCTAGTTGGTTAATATAGGCACGGTCTAGGATAGAACTAGTGGAACTATATAACGAGGAATGGTAACTAAGGTCATATAGCGTTAAACGTGTTAACTGCGTTAAACGGAAGGGACGTTATGTTTAATATAGATAACACATACCTCACATACAAGAGAGGATTTCTTAGGAGTATGGTTATGTATTTAAAGGACCTTAGTCCCTACCGTAGATAGTTCTCTCCTTATAGTGAATCTTAGAATACAATTGGAGTTAATCTATTAGGCAACTACTCCACTAGTTGTTATTATATTGTTAAATTGTTCTTACCTATATACCTAGCCTAATAATAGAACCCGCTGTAGTTCCTGCTATAAGGTTCCGTTACACATTTACTACTAAGGTTATAGTATTAAATAAGGTCGAATAATATGCCACCCAAAGCACTAGTCACGACGGCGTTAACGGCAGCCACAACCTTAGGGCCAGGTGATACCAGTATAGACAATAGGGATTCTTAAGTGGTTACGCGAAGTTAGTTATAGGAAATGGTTAATCACTTATAAGATAATAATAGGATACTTAAAGAACGCATTAATGGAATTGGAGTAGTAAAGATTAAGCTACCTTTAATCGAACGATTCTTAGGAGAGAAGTTAAAGCTTAAGGGATTTCTTACGCAGATGCACTTTAAGGTTATACAGGAAGGAGCGAAGTTAGTAACATCGTTGGATTAAGTAGCCTATGTAGGATTGTTCCTAATGGGGAGGGTATTTAAGTAGTTTAAGCCATACCTCACGGAAATATAGGCCAATAGTATAACAACTACTAACCAGGACGTATGGTATATATTTACTAGTTAGAACGGGTTTGCGGAATAACTAACGTAGATATTTGGAGATCTAGAGGCCACAACTATAGCAGAACGAAAGCTTTAGAACTTAGTACAACGTACTTTAGCAATTAAGTATATAACACAGTTTTAAACACTAGCTATGTAGGTTGAGTGGAATGATAGGGCACTTATAGTATAGTACAAACAGGGACTTAAGGCTAAAGTCCAGGACGCAATTATCCTAATGGAAGATGTGGATACTCTAAGGGAGTTAATAGATTAGTTAATAAAGATTAATAACAGGATCTATTAAAGGGAACAAGCTAAGAGAGGGTAAGATAGAGTTCCATAGTTGTATAAGGCGCAGAGTATGCAACAACAGACACTAAGTTAAAAACCATAGAATGGCGTAGAGCTAATAGACCTAAGCGGTACCAAAGAAACCTAAAGGTAGAAAAAGAAACTATGGAAACCTAGAGGTTAAGGATTAAGTAATTAAAGGACCTAGGAGCAGAGGCCAAACTAAGGATCTTAGTAGTAGAAGATGTTTAGGCAGACTCTATAGCAAGAAAAATGGTTTAAAGATAGGGCTTATATAAATTGCGGAAAACAAGGTTATTTCGCCAGAGACTATAGAGGTGGTTAAAGTAACCACATAGTAAAGGGAACTAGGTTAGCAGACGGCATGTATATATAGAGGGACGACGGTGCACTGCAAGAAATAAAAGAGTGTTTAATTAACAGTTTTACGTATTGTTATAACAACGCATGCTGAATTTATAAGGACGCTAAGTATGGCGCAAGCTATTAGCTATAGGAGCCATTATTATCTAAGTTTAGAGGAACCAATGAACTAGCTTATAGATTGGATATTAAAGATAATAAATTTAATAAAGGCGAAGCATTTACTAATAATAAGGTAATAAAGGCAGCTTACTAGGAGCATGTAGACCTTAGAGAAGTCGAAATAGAAGCAGAAACTAAGACTATTATAGAATAGGGTTTAGTAACGGATGTTATAACACCATTAGATATAATTTCTATTGCTTTATAAAATAATAGAAGTAATATTTAGAAGAAACCAAGCAAGTAGACAACTGCTAGTGCTAGCTTATTACTTAATAAAGGTAAAAGGCCACAGGCTTAAGATTCTTAAGAAGAGATAAGAGAAGCTTAAGACTTTTAAGATAAGATAAGACACACCTAAGAACCTATAATGGACGAAAACCAATAGGAAAGGGCAGTAACTTAGTTTAGTAATAAACAAATAAGTATAGGACGCAAGTTTAAGAACTATAAGTTTGGAGAACAAGTAAGAACGTTAGCAATCCTAGGTAAATGTAGTATTCAGCCTAAAGATTAAACAGTTAATACTAGGATTAAAAAGCAAAACAACTACAAAGATCCAGCTGCAAGACGTAGAAAATAAGAAACTATGGATAAGTTTAGAACAAGAATTATTATATAGTAAGAGCAAAAGCTAGATAAGAGGTTAGCTATGCTAGGTTATATAAGGGACAGAGCACCTATATAAAGAGTTACTAATAGGCTAAGTGTAGGGACACCTAGGGCAAAGTAGTTAGACGAACTGGAATAAGAAGAGGATCTAGATATTCTAACTAGGTTCGAAGAAAGATATACCAAAGGATATTATAATATAGTGATAATAAGGTACTTTCTAATAGATAGACCATATATACTAAACTAGTTGTATGGAAAGTGGTATAGGCAACAACACAATAATAAATAGGAAGATTTCTATATATAGCTAGACGAAAAAGTTGTCTAAAACTAACCTATTATAGAGAAACACATAAGTTATATTAAAGGAGCGTTAATTATAATATTAAGGAACCTAGAAGAAGGATCTAGGGACTAGAGAAGTAAGTGATAAATCTTAGTACCTATAGCAGAAATACCAGTGGTTAGGTTAACTAGGTATAGGTTTAAACTTAAGAATAAAAATAAACTAAGAGTTAACCTAAAACATGTAGCGTATTATATACTATCGTAGATAGCTTGTGTGGATGATATGTATAACATACATAGAGCACTAAAAGGTAAGAACTAGAAGTACCTAGTAAGGATATATTAGGCACCAGAGGAAAAGCGGTTTAGAAATGCTAAGTATATATATAGATGGCACCTAATAGAAGTACAAGGTTAAGGAGACTTAATACTTTAACTAGGAAGATTCCTTACGGAAGAATGCCTAGATGGATAATAGTGGTAGGAGTGCCCAGAGAACACTTGTCTATGGTATATAGAGGAAAAGAAATAAACTAAGTATTAGCTAAGGTTAGACTAAGTATAAGTAGGATCTAGCAGCTAATAGTTGGGAAAAGGGGAGGCGTATGGGACTAGAGGAAACCAGTATTAGAGCCTTAGACCCTTAAAGGAATTTAAGGACAATACCTAAATTTATAAGTTAAATGGCAAGATTAGTAGTTTAAAGCATTAGTAGATAGTAGAGTAACTAGAAACCACATATTACTAAAAGTAGTGGAAAGAATAGGGTTACCATATAGACAGAAAGAATACCTGTATCCACTTATAACAATTTTAGGAGATTAGATAGCCTATGGAGGAGGTATTATTAATCTTAAAATAGGACCTATTCAGTTAACTATTAAAGGGAGACTAGTTAGAATGTCTTTTAATATCCTACTATTGGGACAGGATAAGGCGATATTAGGAATGCCTTAGTTATAGGAGTATAATCTAAAGATTAATTAGGTAATAGGTCAGGTCAATATTAAGAATACTTAACGGCGCAAAGTGCGATAGTAAACCAAGTTGGTATAGTACTAAGTCGGAGCAATATATAAAGAGACTAAGCGAGGCTTAAGTTATATACCAAAGAGATACTATAAGTATGGTAAAAAGTTATGGTCACTAGAAAGTGAAAAGCTATTAGAGCATATAGTATAGGACTATAAAATAGAATTAGAAGAGGGAATAAATCTAAAGTTCTTTCTAATCTATAAGCTTACTAAAATAGAGTTAGTAGCGCTTAAGGAGTTTATCTAGGAGAATTTATGTAAGGGATATATTAGACCGTTATAGTTATTAGCAGGATATCTAGTACTGTTTATCCTAAAGAAAAATGGAAAACTTAGGATGTGCGTAGACTATAAACAGTTAAATAGTATTACTAGGAAGGATAGGTATCCTTTACCCTTAATTAGCGAAATCTAAGACAGGATAGGTAATGTAAAGATCTTTATAAAGATAGATCTAAGATAGGTATACCATTAGATTAGGATTAAGAAAGGCAATAAATAGAAGGCAGCCTTTAGGTCAAAGGAAGGACTATATAAACTATTAGTTATGCAATTTAGGCTTATAAACGCACTAGTAATATTCTAGAAGTGAATTAATAGTATATTAGGAGAATACCTAGATGAATTTGTTATAGTATACCTTAACAATATTATTATCTACTTAGAGAATAAGGAAGAATATAGAGAACATATTAAATAGGTCTTAAAGAGACTACAAGAAGAACAGATACTAGTAGCAATTAAGAAATATAAGTTTTTCACTAGGAAGACTAATTTTATTAGATTTATTATTAAACTAGGCTAATTTAGTATAGATCTAAAAAAGATCGAGGCTATAGTAAATTAGTAGGAACTAGAGAATATTATATAGTTAAGATTGTTCCTAGGGTTTTACAATTACTATAAAAGGTTTATAGCGTAATGGTTAAAGAATATTAAGCCACTTATGCGGTTAATAAAGAAAAAAGAACTATGGGTATAGAGAAAGGAGTAATAAGAACTATTTAAGAGAGTTAAAGGATTATTTACCTAGGAGCCAGTTCTTAAGATCTATTAACCAGGTCTAGAGACGGTTATAGAAATAGATCTATTAGACTTTGCACTAGGGGTATACTTTATATAGAAATATTAAGATAGATGGCACCTAGTAGTATACTACAGTTAAAAGATAACACTACTAGAGTTAAACTATGATATCTATAACAAGGAGTTATTAGGTATAGTTACAGTACTTAAGGAATAGAGAGCATTTTTATAAGGCACTAAGAAACCATTTATAGTTAAGATAGATTATAAGAACCTTATAGGATTCCTAATAATAAAGGAACTCAACCAAAGATAGGTTAGATGGGCGGAAATGCTTATAGAATACCATTTCGAAATTTAGTATACTAAGGGTATAGACAATGCACAAGCAGACGCTCTAAGCAGAAAGGCTAAACTATAAAGTAATAAAAAGCTATTAGGAGCTTTATTGCGAAAGGATTAAGACGGATTAATTAGGTATAATTATCCAAAGATTATAGCAACTAAGGAAAGTCAGATCTATAAATTACTAGAGAGTGATTAGATACAGAAGATTTAAGAAATATAGGTAGAGGATCTAGACTTAGAGCAATACAAAAATAGAGAAGTAACATATATGCCTAAGTCTATTACAGAAGAATTTGTTAAGGAATTCTATAAGGGAATAATATAAGGACACCACGGAGCTACAGGCTTAGTGTTAAGACTTTAGGAGGAATATATTATTTAAGAAATCTAGGGACTAGTAAGATACGTTATAAAGGAATATCTAAATTGCTAAAGAAACAAACCAACAAGGTATAAGCTATATAGAGGGCTATAACCTATTAAAATACTAGGGAGACTATAGGAAGTTATATTATAGGACTTTATTATTAAGTTACCAAAGTCAAGAGATTCTATTACTGGACAGGATTATAACGCGATTTTAGTAGTAGTAGATAAGCTAACAAAGTGGGGATACTTTATAGCATACACTAAAGAGATATTAGCAGAAGATGTCGCTAGAATCTATATAAAGGAAGTGTTTACAAGATATAGAGTACTAGGCAAGATTATATCAGACAGAGATCCAAGATTTATAGTAGTATTTTAGGAAGTGTTTCTAGCAGAATAAGGGGTTTACGCAGCAATATCTACAGCATATTATCCACAGACGGATGGACAAATAGAAAGACTAAACCAGACACTAGAACAGTATTTAAGGCATTATATTAATTACGCACAAAATAATTAGGTATCGTTGTTACCAGTTACACAGTTTATATATAATATAATACTATAAGAGGGAATAGGGACATTACTATTTAAGGCAAATTACGGATATAAGCTAAGAACATCGTTATCGCTACATCAAGTAAAAAAGACGAGTAGCACAGCTAAATAAAGAATAGAGATATTAATGAATCTTTATGCAAACCTTATAGAAACAGCTAAACTAGTACAAGAACGAATAAAAAGGTACTATAATGCTAAGAGATCTAAGGGACTAGATCTTAAGGAGGGAGATAAAGTGTGGCTACTATATAAAAATTTTAAGAGTTAACAACTAAGTAAGAAGTTAGACTACGTTAGACTAAGACCTTTTAAAGTTAAGTAAAGAATTTTATTGGTTATATATAAGTTAAACCTACTAGCCAAGATAAAGATCTACCCTATATAACATATCGCAATGCTAGAGCCAGCACACGGAAATATTAAGCCACCAGTCTATAAGGCAGACATATATAGAGGACAAGAGAAAGACAAATGGTAAGTTTTAAAGATTATTAGTTATAAGGATGTAGATAACAAAACGTAGTATAAAGTAAAGTAGATAGGCTATAGTAAGACTACCTAGGAACTACTAAGCAACTTAAAGAACGCTATAGGAAAGGTATAGGAGTATTAGAAGAAAGCAGGTTAGGCAATATTAATAAGAAAGGATTACCAAAGAATAAATTACCTAAGGGGGACCTAAGAGGAGCAATTACTAAGCTACTTAGAGTTATTTCCCTTGTAGAAGGAGAGCTAGTCCTTTTATTACCTAGTTTAGACAAACCCTATTAAACAAGTTTCTACTTTTTAGAATGGACCTTCTTATAAACACGTTTAAGACATTAAAGACAAGCATAAGCTAGACATTGGGCTTTAAGAACGCGTGCGGACTTTTCTAAGGCATATTAGACCGCAAGCAACGCTAAGGCTAGCTTACTGTTAAGTTTTACAGTGGTAGATTAAACACAAGACCCTATAATAAGTTACTTAGGGAACTTAAAGACTGTTAAGAGTTATAGGACGCGCACACTTAGCGTTAGAGATAGAGCGAACATCGTAGGATAATTAAACGTTTGCTTTGGTACACTTAAAGTAGGAGAAGGGTTATTAGGACAAAGGACTTGCTAGCACAACGCATACTAACCCCTCTTTAGCGTAACGAGAGCAAGGGATCGCCATCACCTCACCTAGTAATAGTATAGAGGAAACTGTACGAAGGCAACACTTAACCTAGGAAAGAGAAGAAGAAGCTTTAGGTATAATAAGTAAGGATATTAACTAGATTAATTAAACGGACATTACACCTCTAGTAGATAACTTAGAGATGTTAGGAATCTTTAAGAACAAAGATAAAGAGGAGGGAGATAGTATTACGGACGCTTTAAGTACAATATTATAACTACTTGGAGAATAGTTGTAGGAAGCTAGTTAGTTAATATAGGTATAGTCTAGGATAGAACCAGTAGAACCATATAATAAGGAATAGTAACTAAGGTCATATAGCGTTAAACGTATTAACTGCGTTAAATAGAAGGGATGTTACGTTTAATATAGACAACACGTACCTTACATATAAGAGAGGATTTCTTAGGAGTACGGTTGTGTATTTAAAGGACCTTAGTCCCTACTGTAGATAGTTCTCTCCTTGTAGTAAATCTTAGAATACAATTGGAGTTAATCTATTGGGCAACCACTCCACCAGTTATTATTACGTTGTTGAATTGTTCTTACCTACATACCCAGCCCAATAACAGAACCCGCCGTAGTTCCTGCTACAAGGTTCCGTTACAACTGGTGGTATTAAAAAAGAATACAAAAACTTTATTAATGCGAAGCCTATATCAATCCAAGAAATAGCGCTTGATTAGTGGCTTAATCCAACGCGTTGTAGTAACTACCCACAACTCTCTTAGATGGTGATTGATATACTATCTATACCCACTATGTTAGCAGAGGCAGAGCGAGTCTTCTTAGGTGCTTGGCGAACAATATTATGGGACTATATGTTACTAGGAAGTACAAATATTAAGCACACGGAGTGTTTAAAGAGCTGGCTATATAGTAACATTACAGCAGGTGGTAAAATAGTGGCTGTATAGTTAATAAATAAGGTCTTGCTAGACGGCGGAGGATTGTTAAAGCAGTTGACGACTATAACACTAAGCCAAAGGTCGTGATATTTGCAAGTAGCTATAAAAGATTAATCGTCCTTTGAAGCTCTGAGCCTAATTTAATTGATTTAGAGCCTAAATTTAACCTAAAATACGTGCTAAGACTCTGCATAAGACCTACCCAGGTTCAATATTTAATATAATATTAATACTGAAAGCGCGTTCAATATTAATATCAATACACCCTTATATTGATATTGAATATTGATTAAAGCACTGGTTCTGCGGTTAACTACTACTATGTATTGTATAACTCGGCTCTTACTTTAACCCTCTAGGTTTTTGACGATAGGGTTGCGACCGCTGCGTGTAATGGTCCGCGAGGCGTCCTCATCGCTTTCGTTGACTTCTTGATGCTTAGTATAGGCAGGTATAAGAGCGAAGTCGCCAGGACCCAACTCTTGTCTCTTTGAACCATTCGGACCACTAACGATAACTCCGTGACTTTGAGCGGCATATACGATGGTGTCTAAACTTCGTCAGGTTGGGCTCTGTAGCACTGTGCAGGATAGGGTCGGTGCAATTCTGGTAGAGGTTGTTTCTCGTAAGTCAGAAATAATACCTTCTTCGCCATGGGATGGATTGCAGACGCCCCAAAGATTAGCTCCAGGTTCCTGAAAACATTGACTTCTCGCTTCACTTGCCGGTTCCACATATTTGTTCCGACATGTCGGTGATAGCGTTCATCCTGATCATGCCATCAGTTTGAGCACCACTGGGAGCGTTGATCTCAGAAGCCTTCTTGAATTGGGGAGCGTTCGGTTGCAATCTGGAGCTTTTTCAATCTGACGTTGATCCGTGCTTCCACCGACGTTAATTAGTAGATAATTAGTGGCGCTTAATCTGTACTCAATCTGAAATGAAGTCGACTGTTCGGTTGATCGTTCCAAAAAGGCCTGTCCCCCGCTACATATCAGTGTGTTAAGTACAAACGCCGACTGGTCGGATCCGAACGGCGACAGTAAGGATTAAGAAGAGGACATCGTATAGGGCCTGCAGCTGCAGCAGTAATACCGTCGTCGGGAAGTGCGGTGGTGGTGGGGGCGTGGTGGGCAATCGGACGGGTGCACGAGCAGAGCTCCAGATTCGACTTGACGATTGATCTGAAAAAAAAAGCTCCAGATTGATCTGACGCCAAGAGCTCAAGTTCAACTACTATATACGGTAAAGCGTGCGAATTTGACGCGGTTGCCGATCTGGAGGAGCTCCAGATCAGAAAGTCGCCAGATTGACCGAGCAGACACCTCCAGATCAACTCGGTTCTGAAGCCTCCAGATTCAATCCAGAGCTACAACCGAACGCTCCCTTGAACTTCGCCGGACATTATAGGGTCCTAATTTGTAGCAGAAGATATCGAAACGGAACTATCAGGTCAAGAGATTTCTAACATTGACAGAATAGCTAGTTAGAGAGGATTTTTGGTTAGTTTACGAGCAGATGGGCGAGGATCATCGAGATTGTGTTGTGGTGCCGATGTTATTGGGAGTTAGCCATGTTATCATCTTGTGATTCCACAACGCCAGAACGCAGCTCTTCGACCAGAGGTAGATGTCTACTCATTCTAAAAGTATCGGAGTTACCCGAATTAATTGGCGGCATTTAAGGAGGATCTTTGAAGATTTGACAGGTGTTAACGTCCATAAGGTCGGAGTGGTTTTCTGCAACAGGACACCTCGGGCTTGTGGAGGTTCCAAAGTGGACACGTGCCACAACTGGAAATGCCTCGGTCCATGCAAGGATAGCGCCCAGTGACGTCTCGGTCTCGCACTTGAAGAAACTGGTGTTTCTACGTTTTTGCTGCGAATTAACCAATAACGGCGGTGATGTAGCTCTTAGCAGGTCATCGTGTCACCGTCCTGTGAACCACAAAAGCCCCCACTGCCTGCGGCTCCAAGATAAGTCCGGTGTATGGGGGTTAAGCCGCTAGCATGTGAAAGCGTTGCGGCAATGCTGCATTAATCCGGTCAGCTGCCATTCATTGTCTTCTCTTCCATTACGCCTAGTAACTCTCTTTTGCTCTTATTTGACTTTCCTTTATATCTTCATATTCTAGTTCTGCCGAAAATGTCACAGAGATTCTCTACTGCCGACGTGGCGTCGCACAACAAAGCCGACAATCTCTGGATTATAGTGGATGAGGACGTCTACGACCTGACGAAATTCCAGGACGAGCACCCTGGCGGCAAGAAAAGTGAGAATAACTACACACTCCATTCGCGAATTGTATTGATCTGATGCTAGTTCTCCAGCGGGTTGCTGGCAAAGACGCCTCAAAGCAGTTCTGGAAGCACCACAATGAGAGCATTCTCAAAAAGTACCAGAAGCAGCTCCAGGTTGGCTCTCTAGACTCAAAAGCCGCCCCTCCAACTCCTTCGGCCACTCCTACGGCGAGTAAGGAAATCGTAAAGCCGTCAGCAGAGCATGGCGTCGTTGTGCCTCAGCCGGGACCTGCCACAGAGGAAAATGCAGAAGCACTAGATCCATACGGAGACCTCGTTCCATACGCCGATCCATCATGGTATCAATCTGTAAGTCTCAATTCACTTTTTTTTACCACAACATGTGTCTTCTGGTTCTGACACGTCAATTCCCTAGTATCACTCTCCCTACTATAACCAATCCCACGCCGATCTCCGCGCCGAAGTCCGACAATGGGTCGAAGAAGACATCATGCCAAACGTCACTGAATGGGAAGAGAATAAGAAGGTCCCCGACAGCATCTACAAAGCCATGGGTGAGCGGGGATATCTTGCTGGTCTGATTGGCGTCCACTATCCCACACACTTGACAAAATACCGCGTGCAGAGCGTTCCTCTGGAGAAGTGGGATCTCTTCCACGAGGTGCTGCTCACCGATGAGATTTCGCGCGCTGGTAGCGGAGGTCTTGTCTGGAATCTGATCGGTGGTTTTAGTATCGGCTGCCCACCTCTCGTTAAGTTCGGCAAGAAGGAATTAGTTAAGCGCATTGTTCCGGATATTCTCAAGGGAGAGAAGCGCATCTGTCTTGCAATTACTGAGCCAGGTCAGTTTTTGTTTTCCGATCTCAAAATAATATTACAGTTTTGCTGACATGTGATTAGATGCGGGCAGCGATGTGGCGAATCTGACATGTGAAGCTAAGCTTTCCGAAGATGGCAAGCACTATATTGTCAACGGCGAAAAGAAATGGATTACCAACGGCATTTGGTGTGACTACTTCACCACCGCCGTCCGTACCGGTGGTCCCGGCATGAATGGTGTCAGTGTTCTCCTCATTGAGCGCAGCGCCGGCGGCGTCTCCACCCGCAAGATGGACTGCCAAGGCGTATGGAGTAGCGGAACAACCTACATCACCTTCGAGGACGTCAAGGTCCCTGTCGAGAACCTCATCGGCAAGGAGAACCAAGGCTTCAAAGGTAAATGACACTACCATAATCTTCCGAAATACGGGCGTTGACCCTGCATAGTCATCATGACAAACTTCAACCACGAACGTATCGGTATAATAATCCAATGCCTACGCTTCTCCCGCGTCTGCTACGAAGAGTCCATGAAATACGCCCACAAGCGCCGCACTTTTGGCAAAAAGCTCATCGACCACCCTGTCATCCGGCTCAAGCTTGCACACATGGCGCGGCAGATCGAAGCTTCATACAACTGGCTTGAGAACCTCATCTACCAGTGTCAGAAGATGGGCGAGATGGAAGCCATGCTGAAGCTCGGAGGCGCTATTGCTAGTCTCAAGGCCCAGTCCACCACTACGTTTGAGTTCTGTGCCCGCGAGGCGTCCCAGATTTTTGGTGGTCTAAGTTACTCGCGCGGTGGACAGGGCGCGAAGGTCGAGAGGTTGTATAGGGATGTGAGGGCTTATGCGATCCCAGGTGGAAGTGAGGAGATTATGCTGGACTTGAGCATTAGGCAAGCGCTTAGGGTGCATAAGGTGCTAGGCATGAAGCTGTGAAATGTATAATATTCATGTTAACGTTTGGGTAGACCTGTTTATGGTTTATGGCTTTGTGTTAGTAAGGGGGGCTAGATCTAGAGAATTTATTACATGGCGGTGGATTGCTGTGGATGTTCCAATAGAAAATTTTGAGCAAATATTTACAATTACTTGGCTCAAACGGTATATCACTAATCACATAACTGAGTTAAACGAAGCCGAACATCCTTTCAGAGACAAATGAAGACGTAAAGGAACCTGAAGCCCATATTCAAATGTAATTAATGTTCTCTCCGACTGCAGTTCACTAGCCTCAACTAGAAAAGACGGAGTTAAGAAGTGATTCAATCCTTCGTTTTTGTTGGACTTTGAAATTGGTGCTCTGGAGTAGTGCAACCAGGTTTCTAAGGCGGCTTGTCAGAATTTATTGCTATCTGTGAAGGATCGCATTTCTCGTCTATTGGAGCGGACAAGGCTCTTGACATCGACATCGCTAATAACCTGTTCTCTGGGAAGTTCAAATCTTCCACTGTCGACCAGAAATACCAGGTCAGGAACGAACTCGTGTGTAGATTGATCTACGAAGAATGAATATATATACAAGGCCAAGATACCCCTGATCTAGTCTCAATCTGGTACGACGATCAGTGATCGGCGCTCGGTCAACAGGATCGTCAGCCGTGTATGCATAAGCTCTGGTGGAAGGCACTTGTTTTCATGACCTCATAGTTTTAAATTTTTCTTTTTGGATCCAGTAAGGAAGAAGCAGTCTTTATATAAAACTTGGTCTATACCCTACTCCTTTGTGGCAACCTACAAGCGGAGCTCAACGCCATATAAAACGTCAGGCCGTTCGGTAATGTTTTAAAAACCCCTGGTGTCACTGGTCGCAGTATTGTAACTACCTGCGAGGTAGACTGCTCGTCCCAGGAAACTTAATCAACGCTGCTCCAGCAATGGCAATTATCATCAAAATGGCCAAAAAAAAAAGATCGAGATGCAAGAGTAGCCGAACCTGAACATGTCCGAATTCTAATCTTCCTCTACGTTCGTAGACAGCAATGTGAGCAATAAAGATACTCTGAGATACGAGCCGGTGAAGGAGAGTGGATACTATGAGGAGCGGGATCGCATAGAGATATGGCAGCTGTAGGTAGTACGTTGAACGTTGTAGGCCGCAGGGCTCAGTAACACGCAATAAAGCTGTGTGCACCATATGACATCCATTTTTTCGAGAGAAACATGGAGGTGAATAAGGCGTTGTATATAAGGTAGAATAGAGAGATGAAAATTTGAGGGGCGTTGGCCAAGAAAATGGTTCGCAGGGGATGGAAGCGCGCATTCCACAGCTTCTTCAAACTTGTACTATCCATCACTTGACATGAGGTTGAGACAGGAATGTGCTTCAATTAGAGAAAAAACGATCATATGATAAACCTAGAAAACTTTCACACGACATAGCAGGTGAGACTGGTGAATTTCCATTGCTACCATGAGGGGTCTTCAATTTAGCTAGCCGGAGGTAACTAAACGCTTTCTGGAGAGGCTATTGGTATCCTCAGTCTACGCCACAGACCCATTACTGGCCCGTGCTGAACATTTCTCCTGACGCTAAAAATTTCGACACGTCCATTCTCGCGTCTTTCTAGAAGGTTTCCCCAGATTTTTCTTCCCTTAGTAAAATTCCAACACAATGTCTTCTACAGAGATTGTTCGTAAACGGGGTCGCCCAAAGAAGGTTGTAGAAGCGGAGACCGAATCGGCGTTAACTGTGGAAAACCCGACGCCAGTTAAGAAAACTACTACCAGGAAGGCATCTACAAAAGCTACAAAGGCTCCAACAATATCTGGGGAAAAGATGTCAAAGAAAATAGAGAAATCTACAAGCACAAAGACTGCTAAGAGTGCAAAAGCAGAATTGACGTCAAAAGAAACGTCTAATGGGGAGTTATCACAGCCGAAGATCGCTGTAAAACCTCCGAAGCAAGCCACGCCCGCAACTCCTTCCACATCAAAGATATTACAAGAGGTGGGAGCGAAAGGAACTCTCAAAGCAGGCAATTCTTTGGCTTCAAAAAAACTTACCTCAAGTACGACCTCTACAGGCCCCGCCCCTACAACCTCGACTACGAAGCCAGCGCCCACTCAGACACCAAGCCCAACTGCTCCTGCACCACTTCCATCAGCCCCAGAAACTTCCTCACCTTCATCCACTTTTTCTAAGATTCCTCAAACGCCACCTTCAAAACCCACCGCGCCTAACAAATCCGCACCCTTACCCTACCGCTCCAGTAACGCAACGCCTAAACCCTTCAATCCCTCCAAATCTTCTCCTACCAAACCACCCAGCAGCTCTCTAGAACCTTCACCCGCCCCCGCTAAACCCGCCATTTCTCCTACCTCCCTAAACACCTTCGCCGTGTCCCACCTCTCCGCACGCCCCGGCACCACTGGCTCCGGCACCGACAGCTTGCACAGCATCCCCGACGGCCAGCTGCCCGCAAAATACAAGCCCGCGGCGCGACGCATAACAGCGATAATGGTCGCGCTGCCCATTGCGATAGTGACCAGCTACGAGCTGTACCAGCGGCGTGAGTCACCTCTATATCAGGCAGGAAGCAGAGGGCAACTTGCTAACCAACGTGTAGTCGTGCTAGGTAAAGAGCGGAAATTAATGCCACACATTGAGCCGTTGCCGGACATGAAGGCTCCACAAGCTTTCCCGCCTACGGATCCGCCGAAGGAGTCGTAGATTGGTTTGTGGAGGTCGCTGGGACGATCTTCGGTTGATGAGATTAAGGTGTTTGGTTGTAAATATGGGTTATATACCCGGATGAATAAGGAAATTAAAATTAGAAAAGACATCGTCAGGATAACAGGACGAGTCGATGTAGTCACGAAACTAGTGGCAGAGGGGGAACGAGTATGGGGATTTGGAACGCATTCTTATATGCATAGATGTATGGACAAGTCATTCTGGATATGTATATACTACAATCTCACCAATTATTCCTCTTTTACATGAGTGCCATTTCCGTTATTCACCAAACCAAGAAACTCCATGTCTGTGCTCTACATGCTTGAAAATGCGCCTCTTGTCAAGCGCCTCCAGTCTATCCTCTGGATGATATTCAACAATAGGAAAATGTGATGCTCCTAAGCATTGAAGTAACAAAACAAACATCCCAAGACACATAGGTTTAGAATGATCGATGCAAATCAACAAAAGAAAAATTAGAGATCGCGATCGTATAGATTTCTAGCAGGTTCTCATAAACAAACCTAAAAACTCCAAATCAGTCCAATCCAGTGCGATGCGCAACCATCATGTCATCCATCGCAACCCATATGCCCCAGTCCAAATGCGCCCACCGAAAAACTGTAATAACAAAGAGAACTTGATCTATCCTATCCCTTGACACGGCAGGGTCCTTTGCCAAGTTCGCTTATATTGATATTTATATTAACCCAGCTTTTCCGATTGGTTGTTTCTTATCGATAACCTGATGACCCAAATTGCCGTGTCAAGGGATAATCCTACCCCGACCCCGTGACTCGGAACTCCCGCTCTTCCGCCTTAACATCATGCCTCTAGTGCCAGAGATATCAAGAAGTAAACCCAAACCGGGGCCTTGTGCACTGCCACGCCTTGACCCGTTCCTCTCTTTCTCTGCATTCTTGCGATCCTTTTTCTCTTGCTTGCCTTCCTTCTTGGTTTTCCTAAATGGGCCTTCCCTGCCTGAAGTTGAAACGGCTGAAGGAGTTTGCGTAATCGTCGGGGCAAATAAAGGGGTCGAATCCTGCAATCGACTCTGAGACTCCAATTGGATTTCGGGTTTTGCCAGTCCATGCATCTGTGCTAACGGCTGAGGCTGGCATTGGTTTTCCCTCTGGGTCTCAGGGCGAACAGCTTCTTCCCTCGCAATATTCGCAGGCGGATGAAAGAGGCGCTTGTATCGCAGCTCTGGGGTGCTGGGTGTGTCTACCCTGACGACTGGAAGTACAGAGGCCTGATTAGACTTGAATGGCATTCCAAGGTTTAGGCTGCTTGAGTTCCGGTGACCAATACCATGTGTAGTAATTGAGGCTGTGGCCGGCTGAGAAGCTGAGGGAAAGAGTTGGCGGGTTGATGGCCAGAGAGTCGGTAGTATGATTGACGGGTGTGATGGAGATGACGGTGGAGAAGGCGAGGATAGTAAGTCCGTTGTGTCTGTTTCGCAAGCGGATTCTGCACCTGAGGAAGAGGAGGGATCGGCTGCTGTGGTTGAGGAAAATGTGCCCAAGGCGCCGAATTGATGAAACTGGGTAGCATCAAAGGACTGTGATGACCTCCTTGTAGGATGTGAAGAAAGGTATGGCTTTGAAGGTTGCCCATTATGATCATTGGGTACAGTATCGTGTTCAAAACGTGTGATCTTATGTGGGGGTCTGCTGGCACGGCGGCGAACATATCGATCATCGCCCTGGGAAAGGGGGCGGGTGAAAGTGTTTAGGCGAAGATCTACTTGGCTGGGGCTGAAGACTACATGAGTGCGTAGCTGTCTGATTGCTTCGTCGAGAGCGAGCTCAATCGCAACGTGATTCTTTACGCGGGAAAGTTTCGGCCAGGTCGCGCGCTCGCCAGTGAGCATGGACTGCAACATGAATTCAGTCGTGGGATTGCTGAGGACTTTTGGAAATTGAGCGTAGGAGATGGCCGGGAAAATGGTAATGTCACCAGAGTAGCGTTGATTGAGTACTGATCTAGCTTTCGTCAAGTAAGTCGGGAAAATTCCCAGTTCGGTGAGGACATGAAGACGATGTAGAGCCTCGCCTTTTGCAAGGTTGGCCATGCTATGCAGCCAGCTCGGGCCTGCAGCGAATGCGGAGGTAGATTGACGGGCTTCTGCGGCAACGCTGTCCTCTTCTTTCGCAAGGAAAGGCACAACATGGGGATTGACCTGAGAAACTATGAAATGATTGACATTGAACATCTCCGCCAATCGTGTCATAGGAAGATCGTTGTCTACGGATCCGTCAATCCAGCCAGCGTTGGGTGCTGGGTTCCATGGGACTTCTTTGCCAGTTTTTGGGTCCTTTGCAAGGAGTGAAGCTGCTGAGAAGACAAATGGCACCGAGCATGAGGCGGCCCTAAGACGTATCAGCAACGAACCGACAGACTTAAGTTGAAGCAGCCCTATTACAAATGCGGGAACATATCAAACACCTGAGACAAAAAGAGAATAATTGAACTTACACTGCAGACCAAATCATGACATTAGGGGCTGTAACGTAATTGAGCAATCTGGGTAGCTCGTACAGGCTCGCACTTGACACAGTAATGTTCAAGATTCTTCGGGTCCGGTTGTAGGCCTCCTGAAAGGTCATATCACCAAGCCTATTCCTCATGACAGTAACTAGGTGGGTAATATCGAAGAGGGCACCGTGTTTGAGGAAGCGTGCCGCTTTGTCCATGACACCATCTTCCTGCCCCTCTTTGCCAAAGACTGCTAGGTCTCCATAGCAAAACTCCTGGAGTACATCAGGGATTTCGGCATCTGTTTTAGTACAAAGTACCGCGCAAACTATGCTACCAGCTGATGCGCCGGAGATGATACGTGGCAGGAGGCGAGCTCGCCAGAGGCTTTTGACAACTCCAATGTGATTCATGCCAAAAGTCCCACCTCCTGAGAGAAGCAATGCGCTTCGACCAAACGATTGACGCGCAGCTAGAAGCTGTTCGAGCACAATCCTTGGCTCTACGCATGCATTGTTGCTCTGTTTCGCCGACACGTCCAGCAACGCCGTGAGAGTCTTTTGGGCAGATTCAATATAGCGTTCTATCAGGGCCTTTGTACCAATATGACAATGTTTGTAGAGCCTGAGATCGCCCATGCCTCCAAGACCACGGGTTAGGGATGTTCGGATGAGGAAGAGCATCTTGTTAACATCGCAGCTCATACAGGCTTCATTAAGTTGCTTGAGGCGGGCCTCGACTAAGGCAGCGTCGTACTCTGCAGATTCATCCTCCTGTTTCCAAGTATCATTGCCCTCAAGTATGTCGAGTTCTGTGGCAGCTATTCGCCATTCTTCATATGACTCGGCCTGAAAACCGCCAGATCAGTATCCACAATTGTTATAATTGGACTGGTCCGACACTCACATTCCTCATCCGCAAATATAAAATCTGTTTGCGACTGTCATCATCGGGACCAATCGGGGCGGCCGGCTCAGAAGCATCCTGGAACGTCCCGACTGCGCTTCCAATTGTTCCCACAGGGTCCCTCACAAGGTGTATAAGAGGTGTGAGGAAGCCGCCATGGCTCTGGCTTTTCCTCAATCGTCTCTGATTATCTTTCAGGTCGGCGCCTCCGCCAGAATACAACCTGGTCGTGCTAGGCAAGACGGAATCGTACAGGAACGACATGTGTGAGCGTTCGCCATGCGCATGCCTGGCGTGGGCGCGAGTGTGGCCGTGGGAGGCCTAGTGGAAGCGAGTGATGCCAGTATATGTAGGACGGTTGCACACTATATAAGGAAAGTAGAAATAGAGAATGCGGAGTGGTGTAGGTAGAGTTGAAAGTACATGTAGGTAGTCAATTATGCAGCTAAACTAGGTCATGCGCGAGACAGAAAGCACGATCCACAGCCGGCGTCGGGAGCTGCGCGGCAGACAGGCCGATGATGCAACTTGTGGATATTCTTCAGTGCAGGTGAGTGCTGATCAGGCGCGCTGCTTGCTTCCATTCGACTAGGCTACCAGCAATATACAAGCCACCAAAGGCGCTGACTGCGAGCCAGGGCATCCAATGCGGGATGACACGTCGTCATGGGTGCAGCAGCCGAGAGCGACCGCAAAATCCAACAAAGGCGGACACTTTCTGACAGCCATACCAGGTCTCACCATCTTTGCACAAAGAGCGCTGTTCGAACCCATTAGATTAGGCCATGTCATCTGCCCTCCCGCCTGCAGAAAAACACCAAAAAGAAATGACCACGGAGCATCGACCCTCCCTTCCGGTATGATCTCCCAAGCATGCGCTGCTGGATTCCGCCAGGAACCACACCTCCTGTCACTCTGATTCGGCAACGGTCCATTATGGAACCGGCACCGGCAGGATGTGGTGGTGCTTGTCATCACGGATGCATGTGAGATCCAATCGATTCAGGTAACCATTCTTTCGGATATTCCTTGTCGACATGTACGCGCTTGCCGAAAGGGATGTGGGGCAGACATTTTGATAACTATTTCCCAATAAAAAACAAAGTCTAGATTCTCTCCAATAAACATCGAAAACCCCGTCCGCTCATTTGTCTTTCCTACAAAATGGTTTCCAAATACTTTCTGGGGCCATCATCAAGGACTCAAGCTGCGCAAAATGATATTATGCTGAATTCTTTCGGTTTTGGTGAGCTGAGGGGTCGTACAAGGCCGCTCACCCTCAAACCGCAAATAGCTGTCAGCTGGGAGAAGTGATGGTGTGCGCTTGAAACTAAGTCATCTTCACATGCGCGGACACGAGCTGAGGGTGGTAATTTCTCTTCTCCGGGCATCGAGTTCATTCAACAACAACGATGTACACACCTCAATCAAAAACTAAAACCAGTCTCTGTCAAAAATAATAACAGGCATTATCAAGGGCATACATGTGCCACGCAAAGCCACAAGTGGCCTGTTTGCAAGGTGTGGCAACCCTGACAATCTCCGACATATCAACACCATGTAATTCGGAGACGACCCCATAATTGTCAAACATAAGCAACACCTGAAACATCCATTATCTCATCGAAAAGAAGACGTCGCCCTACAAAACCCCACAAAAATATTCCGGTCTGCATGTGAAAGAGCAGTCTTCACGAAGGCCCGATTGCAATGTGTTGGGTTTCAGGCTATCTTCAGCGTACCAACATCTTCTAAGAAAACGATGCACGTTATATTTCGAGGAGTATTTCTGATGAGCCATTGTAAGAACTCTATAAGAGTCTTGATATTGAACTGTCCTGTCCGCTGTGAGGTCTGGTCGCAGTACTTGGAACTGTTGGGATGCAGTGCCCGGATTGCCTTGAGGGATCTTCGAGTATCAACACCAATTAAATCTAACCAGCTTATAGCGCACACGGAATAGCCATAGATGAGTCACTGTTAGAGGTTCATTGGAGGAGAATTAGGAAATTTCCGTGCACACATATGAAATATAATCCCGCTCTTCCACAGAAATCCTGAGTTATCGAAAGGGGCTTGGGAGTATCAGAAGTATTAAGATCTATCGGGTTTTCTGAAAGCTACACCATATGCAATTTAGACTAGGATACCCTTTTCATTAATGTGTACAGCACCTATGAAGATAGTCATGCCGCTATAGTCTTCAATCTAGCTGTAGCTATTACTTCTTCCAGCTCGCGAGGGCCCGCCTTGCTTTGATTACGACTCCTTTAGAGCACTAAGTGGGCCTCAGCTTACTGTCCAATGCTGTCATGGGGACACTTGGAAAGCCGTAGAGATACGTGCTTTGACCCTGCATGTAGCTTCCATTGGCTAATAGTGTCCCCACTGCCCATAATTCGTACCAATTCAATCATATCCAACACGCACGTTAAACAAATCAAAGTCCCTACTAGTTGATCTTCGCTCATGTTGACCTGGATCGGATTTGCTTACCGCCGTCTTACTACTGCCCCAGTTACCTACCCCTTGACCCGGTCACCGACTCGCTTACTGACTTAGCCTACTACCCCTCCCCCATGTATATATAGAGGCCCTAGAGCCACATCCAATAGTGTCGAACGGACAATTAGGTATGAGAACTCTGTCTATTAAAGAGGGCTCTAGAGCCTCTATATATACACCAGATAGGTGACAAATAGGTTGCAAATAGAATGACGACGTAGTCGTCATTCTGTAATGGAAACAAGTATTTAGACATTCGATGAGACATTCGATGAGACATACGAGGAGACATACGAGGTAAGGAGCGGGGTATTGAGACATAGGGTTCTAGGCTTGAAGCCAGTATCAAGATGGTGGTAAGGATATCCGATCCAGTTCGACAAATAGACAGAGTCCTCATTCCTGATCGTCCTGTTCAACAGCTCATCAGTACGGCTAAGTAATGCCACGCATACATGTAATATCAGAAAATCATTACAATCGATGAGTTTTCCCCGATGATATCAAAACATCTAGAAGAAATTTCTCCTCTCCGGATGTTGCCCGAGTTATTTCATAATCTATGTGCACGGCCAAAATTGTAGCGGCTAGTACTTCCAGGCTTCCGCCGCTTACTTCGGATAGGTGGCCGTTTGCCCATCATATCAGTTCGTAGTTTGACCCAACCACCGGAATCCCAGTTTCTGGATGCATAGCCCTCGTCTACACCGTACCTAGAAACAAATAGCTTCACCACGATACCGATGATGGTTTGGGGAAACCCTTCAATCCAGCGCGTGGCGAGGTACTGGTTGTGATTTGTTACGTGGCTCAGAAGATCTGCATTGAGTACGATATATATTTGTTGCACGCCTTGAAGAGCTCGATTTAGGATTGAGAGTCAACCTGCCTCGTCTACCGCTTCCCGGAGATGTGTCATGGTGACCGGGTTTGAACCCATCGTCAGGGAATCTGGACTTATTTGTAGTGCTTGCAGAACAAGCATCCGAAGAATATCTATGCAGGTGAGGTCAGATTCCCAGTAGTCAGCAAATCGCAGGGCCCAAAGCACTGGAAATCGCGCTTCTCGGATGACCTGGAGGAGTTCAACAAGGAAGTCTTTGACGGTCTGGCTAGTACTGCTTCAGTGACCAAGAATGACGAATACTTTTGATCACCCCATTTTTGTAGATTGTTTATATTTGGGAGAATAGGTTTAGAGCGGTCTCGCTGCCGTTGCTGCATAGATTGACAGTACCTCAGGCTTTCTCCAGAAGTTGGTAGCTTCTCCAAGAATGAGGCAGTATCTGTGCAAGCTGAACCCTGCAGATGATATCCTTCAAGGCGCGCAGGTCCGATTGCATCTGGTTCTTGATGGTTTGGCTAGCTGCAATATCGATTAGTTTGAGCGCTATTATAAGTCACGGTATTGTAGGAAGCTTTACCCAGAGATATTTCAAGAACTTTGTTGACTTCTCCGCGAATATATTCTGACAATGTTGAGATTCAACCTTCTGGTGGCGTAGGGAGGCTGGGTACCAGCCTCCTCCATATTGTATTATATAGCTACTAGCCCTCTAAGAGTGGAGGGACTATAATCTAAGCAATAAATACCTTCATTTTAACAGACAACTGCAAGATCTGCGTACGGGCATCCCTTAGCTCGGCTCGAGTCTCGAATACTTCGAGATGAGTGTCTCTCAATTCAACCCTGCAAGTGCTGCTAGAAAGGCTTTCTATATTTCGAGCGTACTCTCCGACCTCATCTAGGTGATCTTTGAAGTTTAGGGCCTAAGGTTTGGCTACCGCTGCCCACGCATGCGCCAGCTTTCCTTTCTGGTACCAGCGGACAGCGTGCTGGAGAAATTTAATGATACGGGCATATAAATGGGTGACGGCTTCCTTCATGATATTTGTTGGATAAAGAATCAGTGATAAGTCTGTCCGTGGAAGCATGTCCGCAATTCGAGAACATGCTTTTGCTAGCTGAGCTATCATATCTTCATGATTTAGAACCAGACTTGCTATTAAGCAAGCCAGCAAGCCGAGACTTGGTAATAAAAAAGCTAGTAAGAAATAGAGCTTTATGTATTTTTGAGTAAAAAAAAATACTGCGCATACGATTATATTTGATTTGTGTTGGCCACGGAGGTAGCTTTAGACCGTCTTACTGTTGTCTTTGATGCCTAGTATCCTGTGTAAGACTACCCTAGTGCTTACCCTCGTATTTCGTATGTCTTAGTAGATATCTCTGTTGCCTAAATCTCCCTCTTTTCCTATTCTAGCATCTTCCTCGTGTATATAAAGATCCTCGAGAGCCACCTTTAATAGACAGATCACTCGTACAATTCTGTGTCTCTACCTATCAACCAGCTTAAGTCATTTGTCGTGATACCTGCCTGGCTGACAATTTGTATGAGAATTTGTATACAAAGACGATATTTTGATGTGGGAGGCTGCACGGGAAATTCTCCACTACTCAATTGTTCTTAGCAATGATCTTCATCGGCAAATTCCGACAACTGCCAAGAGTTCCGGTCAACATCCCAGCCTCGCCGCAATCTTTTATCTCAAATTATTCGCCTGAGCTGTGTCAATGTGCATACTGCCTGAAAACGTGCAGGCAGCAGCGCGGAGTAACAGTAAATGGACCTGAAAAAATAAATACTTGACCTATCCTGATCTCTTGACCCTAACGATTTTCTTAGGTATTCTTCTAATACTTATTTACTATATCAAACATTGAGCTTTCTCACCCCAAAAATGAATGGTGAACCCCTACCGCCAGTTCTTCCCTATCGAGCCTGCGAAGCTGCTCCTCTGCCGCCACCTTTGCCCGCCGGCTCGGATTGGCCTCTATTCAACAAGCCCTTCTTGGATGGAACTCAGAGTCCAATATCTGATGATGCATTCTCGGTAATCGATGGAATGGATGATGATGAGCGTGCAAAGATTGTCCAGGACTTCTACGAAGGCCCAAAGACCTGCCAATGTTGCATCAATTGGATCGATGGCATTCCAGACGGACACAAGGACGAAGAATCCGACGATTCTGACGACAATGACGACGAAGAATGTCCGATTATTGTCCGACGCAAGAGAACTGGAGGTGGCTCCAAACCTTTCGAGATGCATTCAATTGAAATACGTAGCGTTGCTCTTCGATCTATTCTAATAGACGTTTTTAACGGGTTTGATGGACTTCTACCTGGTCTCAAGTACCTCACATTCATCGCTCCGTTCAGGCAATTCTACTACCGCTGGGAGCGTTTCGAACAAGCCATCAAAGTCCAAACTGATGAGTCACTTATTAGGTCCCTAAAGGTGCTTCGTCGCCTTGTCAAGAGCGAGTTGGGAAGCGCATTCTCCGTCAGTAAAGATCTCATGGACCACAAAGTCATTACGCAGCAGTATCTGTGGACCTTGTTCAAGCCTGGAGACTTGGTCTACTCTAACAAGGATGGTGTTGAGCGACTCTACCACCTCCGGATGATCTCACACTCAGCTTGGAGCTGCCGCTTGTATTTCCAGTTTGTTGACTGGGATGGCCGCCGCTTTGGATTATCAGAAGTCTCCATAGAGATTCGCAGTTTTATAGGAACTAAGAAGATCACTGACTTGGTCGCATTTCCGATACACTTCCACAGCGACCCGGAAGGTCTCCGCGAGAGGCTTGTGCTTAGAGGCCAGAAGTTTCGGGACCTCGCCGGTATCCATTACAAGTCTTACCAGGAGATTACGAATCGGGGTCCTAAGGGGGCTCGAGCACGTGAGGTATGTGTTCTGTTCAGTTTATCTACCTCTACCCCACCCATCCGGATGATAGGTTGACCACAATCTAGGTCGGTCGCCGTATTATCATCGATGCAGGATCACACCCGGAGGCCGACAAACTTAATCTAACCAAATTATACGACAATATGCCTATGTTTCTCATCTCAGGTCTTATCAAGCAGGAGCCGTTATCCTCCAAAGAGCCACCAGGCGGTCACATTCCGCTACCACTTCCCGGGGATCAGTCACGCGAGCTGTATCACCACCCGCCACCTCCACCTCCACCTCCACCTCCACCTCCACCGCCACCGCCACCGCCACCGCTAGGTATATTCGTTAACGAGGACGAGGCCGTCGCCGGCATCAACTCCTGTAAGTCATAGAACTAAATGGAGGATACGAGCCTATGCTAATAGGGTATAGTGGTAAAAGAGAGGAACAAGTTGTCCGACTTTCACACGCTTCTTTGCAATCCGGAAGTGCGTGGCTTTTGCTTGAGAGAAAAAGAATGGTGTAAGTTTAGCCGAAACAGTCTGGAAACCAGCGCTCACAAGATTACCTAGCGGAGTTTAAAGTCGATCATATCGAGGAAATCGAGTTCAATACAGAGCCGTTTGACAGTCTTGTGCTTCCTGATGGCTATAAAGATTTGATCCTTGCATTTGTCGAGAGTCAGCTCAAAGATGGCGAGACATTTGACGATGTGATTAATGGAAAAGGTTGAAAATCTCCACAAGCACCTTACAAGCTTTTCTAACTCATTTATAGGAGGCGGTATCGTCATTCTCCTTTCTGGGGCGCCGGGAGTTGGCAAGACCCTCACCGCCGAATCAGGTAAAACATCTAGAACTCTTATTTTTGCGATTGCGCTCATGTAGGGGTAGTGGCCGAAAGGATCCAGGCGCCTCTATATAAAATGGAACTCCGAGGGGCTCGAAAGCCTAAAAAAGACAGAAAGACTGAGTTCTACATAAGCGGCGAAGACGAGGCGACGAACGATATTGAAGACGACTTCAAGCTAGCCGCAAAGTGGGATGCTGTCCTTCTCATTGATGAGTGTGACACATATTTGCAGACACGCAGCGACAACGACGCTAGACGCAACAGAATCGTGCAAAGTATGCTCTCCACCAGCTGTTGATACACCTGTGGGTACAATTACGCTAACAACCTAAAGCCTTCCTCCAGAAACTGGAATACTATCCTTCTCTTCTCTTCCTTACCACCAATCGCCCAGGCACACTCGATCCAGCCCTCGCGTCCCGCATCCACCTCACGATCAACTACCCCACCCTAGATCTAAAATCGCGCCTTACCATCTGGCGCAATTTCCTCGCTCGTGTGCAGCCTGCACCGCACATCGCCGAGGAGGAAGTCAGGACATTGGCGAGTATTGAGTTGGACGGACGTAGGATCAAGAATGTGATTAAAACGGCGGGAATTATGGCGAAGAGGGAGGGAAGGGGAATGGATATAGGAGACGTGAAGAAGGTTATGAAGATTACTGAGGGGTTGAAGGTTGAGTAATTGGGTGGCGTAGTCTTGCCGAATGGTGCACCGGAGAGAGTAGTGGGTAAATTGGTCGTGACGGTAATGCCACTAGGGTGTTATATACTATATTAATACCTAGTATATAGGTACTAAGGTTTCTAGCTACTATACCAGTAATATAGCTTTGTAAAGAGGTTAAAGCTGCCTTTTACTTCTTATATTCCCTTTTTACTATTTTATGCCTCTTATAGAGAATTTAAAGCTCGTCCTTCTTGTCCTTAGAAAGGGCTGGATATAATATTGTTCCTGGCTTTATATCTTAAGGCCTAGAAAAGACTGGTTTAAGCAGTTAGGATAACCAATCCCGTTTGGTTAATGGGTTAACGTATTTCTATACGTCTCCTATTCGAGCTTGAAGCCTAATAAGGTTAATCTATTCGTCCTAATTAGCTTAGCTTAATAATATTACCATCGTGGTAATAGCTTAGGTAGGTTAGGAAGTTATGTTAAAAGATGCCTTAAAGACGAATAATGGATTTAGTAATAAACAGCAATTTAATAAGGGTAGAATCAATTAAATTAATCAATTAAATTAATTAATTGAATAGATGCAATACGGTAAGTTACCCGGGCTTATAACTGTCGATTAGAAGACCAAAAGATAAAAAGAATAATGACTCTGTCTCATTATAAGAGGCCCTAGAGTCTCACTATATACACTAAGTAGGTGGCAAAGGCTGACGTTGATACTGATGACGATTTGAAACTGTTACCTTATTGCAACTTGATCGACATTGGGCAATAGGTAATGGAAAGGTAATAGAAATAGTATAGTGTCATAAAGTGTAGGCAACTAGAACAGGAACAGGGTAATCACTGAAATCCGACCTGGATCGACAGAAGCCTTACTTTCAGAATAGAGCTTATATAAAGTTTTCAGGCAAAAGGGTTTGTATACACCCAAAACGCTGATAGTGTGGATTGTTCTTGGACAATCCAATTGAACCATCTCTCTAAATGTGTGTCTAGCATGTGAGAATCAACATCCGTAGAGTTCGCATATACACCCTAGGAACTCTACACTCACGACTGTTTTCAGTTTTGGCGAGTTTCTAGTCGCTGTTGTCGGAGTATAACGCGAGGCAAGTAAACGCCACCTGGTTGACATGAATGGCAAATTCCTCCCTGGCACGGATTTCCACTCACTTATGGCTGCTGCCTCACTGTTATAAAATCAAGCTTCCTCTCCTCCAAAGCCTTTGGCTTACCTCTACTACTACCATTAGCACAGGTAAATCCTAGATATGTCGACATACTGGCGAACCTCCTCAAGTCGGGGTATCATTACTGCCTCATAGTAGCTGGATCGGAGCGATAGGCCCTCGCGCTCATGAGGCAACTTTAAGGCAGGCATCGAAAGTCTGGCATTTTAATTTGGTATTCTAGACTGTTTATACAAATCATTGTGCAATGTAGTTCTCGCAGATAAAAATTCTATGCAATGGAAGGCCTGGTAGAGTACGAATATATATCAAGATATCCAGATGCAATCCTACGCTGAATACCATACAGATACAGAAACAAATAGAAGATAATCAATCCGACGGTCATCCATCAACGCCGCTATCTACTATGACCTATATACATCTTGTTCCAGCACTTTTAAACCACCACAAAACACCTAACCCAACCCATGCAAAACGCCTCTCCTCCATTCCCCCCTCCTCAGCTCTGCCTCCTCTCCCCTCCCTCAGCTCTGACCTCCTCCCTCTCTCCAACTACCCTCCTCAAAACTTCCGCATCTTTCTCAAACTTCCCTACGACCGCCTCTATCCCCGCAAACAGATCCCCGCCCGCGGCCGCCCTCGCCTCCTGCAATAACTGCTCTCCCCCCGCCGGCGTCTTCTGCTTCCCCTGCTGCTGCGGCTGCGGGACTTCCACCCCCTCAACCCGCACCATCACGCCCCCACTGATCCCTCCTCCCTCTGCCACAGCCTCCTCGTCCCACGTGGGCGCCGCCCGCACTTGCGTCCCTGTGACCTGCCACTCAGCACTCAAGCTCTGCGCGGCGACTATGCTCGCGCCATCAGACCCCACATCCAGCAGCAAGAACCGCTCCTTCACGCCGGGTAGCGGCGGCGGCAGCGGAGACTCGCGAACCTCGTCGTCCACCTCGTTCTCGCGCGCGCCGGGTCCTAGGTTGGGGTCGGCGTTTACGTCGTCGTTCAGCGGCTCCAGCTCCGGCTCCGGCGGCCGCGCGATCAGCGCCGCGTCGTCGACGCCGAGGGCGCGCATGGATGCCGCGGTCAGCAGGACCGGGTCGTCGTCGGCAAAAACGTAGTGCACGGACGGGTGGTAGTGCTCGCCTGTGTCGGCGTCTTCAATGAGTGTGAAGAAGGGCGTGAAGTTGGGAGGGGGCAGCAGGCTCCCGGTGTCGGGCTCGATGTAGGCTGCTTCGTCGGTGGGATCGGGCGGTGGAGCGGCATCGTGAGGGTTTTGAGGGACTTCTGGGGGAGGATGGAGTGAAGAGGAGGGGGAGGGGTGGTTTGGGGGGAAGACGGAGGGGAGAAGGGCTGGTGGCGGTTGTGGGTTGGTGGTCATTGTTGGGGTGGGAGGTGGTTGGGGTTTGGATAGAGGTTGATGGAAGCTTTATCGATAAGGATGGTAGGGACGAGGGGAGCACGGGGGTTGAGCCTTAAGGCAAACAATTTCACTGGCTTGGTCACATATTTTGTTTACGACGGACTCAGATGGCGTTTGCACCATATTTTACATTTGTCCACCCCTAGCGTTCTCATCAGCTTCCGCACAGGCATGGGATACTCCGCCAAATTCTATCCCTGCAGCGAGTCCATCACAGACAATCGAAAGGCCAAGATTTTGAACACATCTTTACCACCTCGTTCGATGTCTTTACAACCTCCGGCTGCTATCCTACGGCTCTGTCTATGCTCCCTACCCATTTTCTCCCAGGCGTCCTGCTGCAAGAGTCGCGGATCATCGTCACTCAGGTATCCATGTTAATTGCTCAGCTCTTCTCGTTATAGATTGAATCATCCAAGATATATATAATGATTTCAACTTGCTGGGATAAAGTCACCGCCTTGAGTTGTGGGGCGTGTCGCCTCCTGTGCCTTGCTCTTGAATGCTTAAGAGGCAAGTGGTTAGTTAGGGTGCAAGGGGAGAGCAGGACCTAACTTACGCTGTCGACACATTGGGCATTTCTCCTGAGAGCTTTCTTGTCGGAGCCAGGAGAAGATACAGTGCTATTAGAAGATTGCAAATCAGGAATGCGGTCGTAAACATGAACCGTTCATACTCGGCTTACCATATGGAAAGAATGGTTGCATTCGCCTAGGACTGAGACATGATATTAGTGCTTGAATAAAAGAAAGTATACGATTTTCAAGGAGATGCGGACTTACGGAGAGGGCACTCATCGCCAGGAAATTTACACTTTGAACATGTGCTATCATAAGGATTGCGGCAGATGCCACAGACATCGTCGTCTGGCATATCCCAGCGCCACGCAGCCACGGCATTCCATTGTTTGATAGTGACTTTCATAGTAATTTCAATAGAGTGAGACACAAAATGGTGGCGATAAGGGTGAGGCGGAATAAAAGTAAACAACGATGGCAGATTGATCGGCAGATAATGGCAGATTACGAAGCGGTCAAACAGGCGGCCGAAAAATAAACGTCCCACTTTGTCGAAATGACAACATCCGCCAAGACTGTCGGACATGCTGGCATTTTCTTATCAGCAGCAGGTAATGCGATCAATGGGACCCACCACCATGTCTACGCTGTAGTGACGAGCTTGAAATTGCTCTAAGCTTGCTGGTGAGCTCTTTCATGTGATAGCTACCTCAACAAAGGAGAACACGCGGAGATCCCGGTCTGCAACGAGCAATATATCCCAAGCTCCAGCATCCCCTCTTTCCCACTCCCCACCCGGACATCATCTCTCTCCCTTAGAGCTCTTCATGTCCAATTCTTCTATCTGAACTGATCTGAGTCGATACCCAACAGCTTCCGTCATGCTATTTGTCAGTTTCCGCGCCGCCGTTCGCCCCCTTTCGTACCTCTCTCCTCAGCTGCCTCGGGTAGCACGACGACTCATGTCCCAATATACGCTCGATTCCTACCTTGTCACGCCTGCCCAGCTCAATTCTGCTCTTCAAAAGAATATCCACAGTCGGCTTTCTACAGCACCTCGCATAATCCCACTGTGCGCAACATGGTTTCTACCAAACGATACTTCGGGTAGGACTGGGATGGATACATTCATTGCCGGTCGTGTACCGCGTGCAAGATTTTTTGACTTGGATGCCGTCAAAGATCCGAACTCTCCTTACCCACACATGCTTCCCTCTCCGGAAGACTTTGCCAAAGCAATGAGCCAATTGGGCATTCGGAGGGACGACAGCGTAGTTGTGTACGACTCCAAAGAACTGGGTATATTCAGCGCGCCAAGGGTAGGGTGGACCCTTCAGGTCTTCGGACATTCTAATGTACACCTCTTGAACAACTTCAGGCTGTGGTGCGAAGAAGGATATCCAGTAGAGAGCGGTGAGCCGGAAGCTGTCGAGCCTGTGGAGTATCCAGTTCCGGAGCTTGACGTGGGCAAAGTCGTGGCATTTGAACAAGTCAAGGAGATAGCGTTGGAACAAGGAAAAGAGGGCGCTGAGGAGGTGCAAATCTTGGACGCTAGAAGCGAGGGCAGATGGAAGGGAACAGAGCCAGAACCAAGACCTGGTAGGTCATGTCCTGTTTCTTTGCTATCGCTTATAATTCTCTCTATTCAATGAATGGCCATCCTTCTAACTAGACTTAGGGCTTTCTTCTGGTCATATTCCGCATTCCATCTCCGTGCCAGTGTCTTCCCTTCTTGATGTGAAAACGAAAGCTCTACTCCCATCATCAGACCTCCAAGCTCTTTTCAAGTTCAAAGGCATCGACCCATCCAAACCCATCATTAGCAGCTGTGGCACTGGTGTGACAGCCGCAGTCATTGATGCTGCCCTTGTTGAGGCTGGATATCCCAGTGAGAAGAAGGGACTCTACGATGGAAGCTGGACCGAGTGGGCCCAACGAGTCAAGCCTGGTGAGGATCTCATCCAGAAGATCGGAGGCTAGGGTCATGATACCCGCTGATTAATGTTTGTGGCACCTGCTCACCTCGTATGAATCGATAGCCTTTTGTTCTGTCGCTCTTCCATGGAGATGGGTGTCTGCTAGTTACGTTACTAATGACTACTTTCTGTACTCTACTTCAATATTTTGACTGTTTCTAGGATTTCTCGGAGGACATCGTCACCTGAGAGAAAATGTATAACAAAGCACCACAAGCAAGGTTCTTACCGTCCATACCAGGAATCGCTGTGTCGTGGAAGTCTTTTCGATTGGGGTTATTTGATTCCGCAATCATCCACCCATTGGACTCGAGCCGCTGCAGAATCTCATCAAATCGTATCAATAGTGCTCGATATGTTCATCCCAAGCCCCGGTGAATAGCCTCAAAAGATTCTGCAGGCTTGAGGTTCAATTTGACCGAAGTAAAAAAATTAGGAAATTTCTGTTACTTTTTGAGTTTTCAGCAATCGGCGATAAATTTGGTAGATGCAGCTATTTTACTCACGCGTCGAGGTAAACGAGTCCTGGGGATGATTGTCGATCCTTCATTACCCCTGCAGGGGTGTTGAAAAGAAATGTTCGGCTTGATATTAGCTTTTCTATTACGTCGTTTATGTGCTTTTGCTAGTTGGGGGTTTGATGATCGTTTAGAGGTTTCCCGTATAAATTACGTCCGTGCCCGGAGGCTTGGAGTTTTAGCGTTGGAAACCGTTAAAGCTTATAAGTGAAGTTCCCATATCTCTCTACGAATCAAACTTTGTCAGTGTCAATACCACGGCTGTCAATCAGGCGTCTTGACTGCCAAGCCTCGGTAAGTGAAGGTGAATATCTCTGCTTTATACTTCCATTACCCTATCTTCTATCGCACAATCATCCCAGCTCTTCACCTCTTTCCTCGACTATAGAACTCTGTTAGAATCCTACGCAACTCCTTCGTTTACATAACATATTTCATAATAACTAGTTTCTACACTCATGATTGCGAAAGCCCAGCTTGAATATAGAAACATTTTAACTATCTACGCATTCCTGCACTAGAAGCCGCCTTCAGTCCGCTTTCGAAAGACCTAGGCTCTTTTTTTATTTTAAGAAAAACTATTCGCTTCGAAACCCCTTCCCATTGGGATAGGGTCGCTCTCTGCAGTGACATCAGCGTAAGTAGTTTAGTTGCCCAGTCTTTCTAACTCGTTTACTAGTCTTCCTGACTCGTTCAAATAAGAGAACTTAAGTTTCGATTTCAGGCCCCATTATCCAGCCCTAGCCATCATGCGCTGCTACGCCACTCTCCGTGCAATCCTCAGTAACTTCTTCCGCCTTCCCAAACCCCTCCACCCCATCAATATACTCGCCGTCCGCTTCCCCGCACTGCACTTTGACCGCTCCTTCGCCACCGCCGAGTACGTTTACCTCACCACCACTACCTATGCGATCAACGACACCCGCTGTAGCTACCTAAAGCACGCCCCGGACGTTCGCCGCTTCTGGGCGCCCTGGGTGAGTGGGGGAGATGATGTTCGCAGGGCGCAATTGCTGCACGAAGAATGGATGCAGATGAAGTCCTGCAGGAATGTATTAAGAGACCAGCCGTGCGCCGCCTGCAACGGCATCTATGTAACCATCTATACTGGCTACCATGTACCGTGCATCGACGCGCCGCCCGTCAAACTCGTCGGTACCAACGGGACTAGCACGAACATCGACACGTCCGCCGATATTGAGGATCAAGTTATTGAGCGCGATAATTTTGGGCTCCCGCTGAATCGGATGGTGCCGAATTGCTTCAGGCCAACGGGGAGGAAGATGTATGGCGACGTGTTTGTGCTAAGGGTTGCGGACGCGGAGTGGGGAGAGAAGGAGAGAGAGGCACTGTTTGCGGATGTGTGTGGGAATCTGCTGCAGATGGCGGAGGCGAATATTATTAAGCCGGCTGTAAAGGGATTGGTAGAGATGCAGAAGCGGAAGCCGGCTGAGCTTATGCAGTTGGAGGGGATTGGGGTGGCTATGTGAGGAGAGAAAAGATGAGTTTTTGTGGGGGGTGTTGGATAGGTGTTTGGTATGGTACTCTTTTGTGGTGCGGTTTGAGCGCTTTTTAGACTCGGTTGGCTAGGAAAAGGCTACTTTAAATCCTTCTTTAAAACAATAGGGAAGGACGAAGAAGGTAGATGCTTTAGGGAATGTAATGCTATACAGCCCCTAAGCACCTACTACTAAACTGCAACTTATATAGGGAAGAAAGAAAGAAAATGCAAAGGCAACTAGGCTCTTCTCTCTTTAAAGAAGTTATTTTGTATAAAGAAAGGAAAAGAAGCGCTTTTTCTATTCCTAAATAGGACAGGGATAGCTATTAGAAAGTTGCTAATAGTAGCAGAATCTCTAGAAGGAGGTAATTCCTACTAGGCTTCTAGGAGATAGATAATAGGGAGTAAAAGGATAGAAATAAATTATAAAAGGACAGGGATAGGCGTTAGGGTTTCTTATTTCGTATTGTCTTTTTTACTATATTTTAATTACCTAATAGTTGCTAGCGACTTAGTATTTTACTAGGGAGCTATAAACCCCAATCCTAGGGGTTTATAAACTACTAGAATATTGTCGACCTAAATCGGAGTTCCTTACTACTATTGTACTACTATCTGTCGACCCAGATCGTATATATATACTTTGTCTTGGTTATAACTAAATGTCTTATCAAATGTCTTATTACCTATTTCCATTACCAATTACTAACTAAATAACAACGTAGTTGTTAGTCTATTTACTACCTACTTTATATATATATAGAGCTTTTAAAGCCCTCTTTAGTAGACAGAGTTCTTATTCTTAATCGTCCATTTAATAGTTATAAGCCTAGGTTGTCTACTATATTATCTTTAATTTAAAACCTTTATTCCTCCTTCCTTTGCAAAAATTTATGACAGAATTGCATAATATTTATAAAGTGAGAGGTGAATTCCTCAACGAGGGTCTGGGGCACCTGAGATAACGTTTCTAACTCGTGCGCACGTTCGTCCCGTGACACTTACGCACGTACCACGACAGCCCCTATATCTTGACCACGTTTCCCTAAATGACCCTCACCGTCGCCATCATCCGACTCTATAACTACTGACTTAGCCACAGCTCCCTCCGCCGGAGCTGCCTCCACTGCTGTTACCTGCCGTCGGCTTTAGGATTGATTGATTTGGGAGCAAGGATAACTTTATTAGATGGTGGAGGTAGGCAAACTGATAGATATTGGTCCATCGCGGCGGCAGGAAAGGAAGGCACTACAACACTAAGTCAGTAAGTGTAGATGCAAAGTAACAACGGCAGGAGCAGTGATAACGGCAGCAGGATGAGCGGGTGTCCTAGATTTAATGGTTAATACACGAGTCAGCGGTAGAGCCATCAGAGTCGCCGATTGGCCTCGCATCGCGCACTGATCCACCAGCGCTCTATTCCCCTCAGCCGCAGTTCAAATTGGGTATAGATCTGGAGCTCCAGGAGTCAAATCAGCCTCAAATCCACTCCAATCCACCAATTAGAAGGCCCAATCCAGATCCAGATCGAACCTGAATCCAGCCAGGAGTTCCAAATAGACCCCGCTCCAATCCCTTCACTGCGTGGCACGGTGGTACGGTATATATCAGGACGACCTCTCCACGGAATTTGCGATAGACAGCTAGTTCATCACGGCAGGTGGGGATATTAATTGCAACTTTTGCAGCTGTTGAACAGATAGCCAGTGATCACGAAAGGAACGCTTCCTCCAGCAGCGGTGATACTGGAGTTGACTGGGCTGTATGCTTTCCGTGTAAAATAAAGTTCATGCCATACACTACTTAGGCAAAATACTAAGTTAATGTTCACGGAACAATCCAAAGATCACACACCTTTGACTGGACCTTGACGTAACTAAGCGCTTCGGTTTTTAGTAAGTTAGTGCCATAGCAACTAACATTTTCTTTGAATATTTACAGCTCATGATAGCCCATTAAAGGAAGAACCTTAGATGTAGCGTTGTACCCTGGAATGGCGATTCTCCTCAACTTCCCTAATCTTCACTATGTTCCGGATATTGAAGTGTCGTCAAGATCTGCCATCAAAGGCGCATAATGGACGGTATGCTATAGGCGCGATAGTGCCGATTTGGATCGCTCTGTTGAAAATGGCTTCCCAACCTGATGCAGACTAGTCGACTCATTTCTTGTCCCAAGTTCGTGGTAGTCGCTGGCCCATTTGCAGTTCCCACAATTTACGATCAAATCTCCCCTCTCGTAAAGCTTGTGCATCACCTGCATACTTAAAGGTATTTCCGCTGACTTCGGTAGGCTGGCCTCCATCGATAATTGTGATGCAACAGGGTGCCACCCGATAGGCACTCGTTTCATAGTGCGCAAGGTTGTATTCATCTTCTGCTGACCTAACTTTATATGCCGAGCCTTCGACTACGGCACCTTGGGGGCCGTCTATGAGAGCACGATACTGGCCCCAATTCGTTAGAGAGTAGCCTACTATCCGCGCTGGTCGAAGTTTCGGCGGCTCGGTAAGGTCAAGAACACTCGAGAGTATCTCTGGCTGTGTCAACGTGCCGTAAAAGAAGTAGTAGATTGGCTCGTATACGGGAGGCTTGTACGGCGTATCTGGGATTTCTGTAAGGTAATTCTCTGGCGCAGAGGCAAGACTGTTGAGGAAGGGAGACGTGTTGTCCGCTAGTAGTGGCTGAGGACGGTGGCCCGTCAGCCGAAAAGGCGGAGGTTGCGGGACGTCTGGTCCAGCTTTTCGACTCATAGTAACCGGTACCTTCAGGAAGAGGATCTGTGATCGCAAGATAGACTCTAGCAGGTCTCGGTGGTGCGTCTGGTGATGGTGTACGATGTTAATTTGAGCTTTAAAGCTCTTTTTATCTCAGTAAGCGACTCTGACGGCAAGGGCAAAGCTTAAGGCGCACTCACTAATACTGAAGTGTCACTGATGTCTACCTAAGAAAACGCCACTTTCTTTTATATATTTTATCCGTAAGGAAGTATCTTTTTATTACTATATTATTATAGCCTTTTATATATCGTTCTGTGAACCTAGTTAAATTTTCTAAATTTTCTTCTTACTCTAGTTTGTTTAGCTACTTAGCTCTTAATATACCTATCCTTAGCCTATTAGTAACCTTTTATATAGGTACTTTGCTCTTTAAATAACCCAGCATACTAGATCTCTAGTTTAGTTTTTATTCTTACTATATAAGGATTTACTATCTAAACTTCTCTATATTTTCTTTCGGTTCTCGCCTAATAAGTAAGTCCTTAAAGTCCTCTTACTTCTTAATTATAGTATTAACTTTTTAACCTTTAAACTAAATACTACGTTTACCTAGAATTGTTATGGACCTTATTTATTTATTAAAATCTTAGCTCCCTAAAAACCTCTATTCCAAGTTTATATAAAAAGCTTTAAACTAAGCTGCTACCTTTCCCTATTAGTTTTTATCTATTATAGGTTCTTAGGTCTTTCTTATTTCTTCCTAAGAATCTTAAGCCTATAGCCTTTTGCCTTTATTAAGTGGTAAGCTAGTACTAGTAGTTATCTACTTACCTAATCCCTCTAGAATACTTCTCCTTCCATTTTATAAAGTAATAGATGTTATATCTAATAGAGTTATATTCCCCATTATTAAACCATACTCTATAGCGGTTTTGGTCTCTATTTCTAATATAACTTCTTTAAGGTCTATATACTCCTAATAAGCCGCCTTCGTTACCTTATTATTAGTAAATATTTTACCTAGCTTAAATTTATTATCCTTAATATCTAGCCGAGGAGCAAACACAGGAGACGGAAGTTCTGAACATTTCAGAGAAAGTGGAAACGGAAGAAGCGAGGAGCGAAGGAGAGGCGAAGGACCCCCGCCGGGGGTCCGCCACTTGACCATTATATAGTACAACTGCGGCAATACGAACCACCGTCTAGCAAGGCCCCTACTAGACAGTCTAGACCCAGAGAAACACCATATTCTTGCCATACAAGAGCCGTATTATAATACCTACACACAATCGACATACTGCCCCTGAGGATTCCAGCTCCTGTATGAACCAAAAGCAGCCACACGCGTATGCTTTATGATCAGCAAAAATATCAGCCTTGCCTTATGGTCATGGCAGGCAGTTAACCCAGATATTGCAGTTATAACCATCCAGACATACAGGGGACCAGTACAAATTATTAATGTCTATAACCCTAGGGTCGAAGGGGTAGCACAGATAGAGAACATTATATCTGTAATAAGCTTGCTAGAAACTAAACACGCGGAGTTTATCCTACTAGGAGACATGAACCTCCACCACCTACGGTGGGGGGGCATCTATGTTGCTGCCGATTAATAGGCAGAGTGCCTACTAAGAGCTATAGACAACGGGGGCCTTAAGCTAGCTACCCCCCTAGGTGCAATTATATGGCAATGGGGCACCGCCAAAAGTACAATTAACCTTATGATTATGGACGAAAACCTATACCAGAGACTTAAAAGGTGCTCCCCTAAAGAAGAATGGGCACTTACCTTAGACCATATCCCTATCTAGATATAACTAGATTTGGACATTAAGGCGCAACTAAATGGCAAAAGATACGTAATAAAGAAGCTTAATATAGATAGCTTCCTTAATATAATTAAACAATAACTCTAAGACCTAGAAGAAATCCACCTAATACCAAACAAGCGAGGCTTATTAGCTACCCCTAAGGAAATTAATTAAAGACTAGAAAGGATCCAGGTAGTAATTAAAAGCGGGCTAAAAGAGTACTGCCCGGTTTTAAAACTAGGCCCCTACGCGCGATACACATAGTCCGCACAGTGCGCGGCCCTTGTAGCCGGCCAACAACGAGCAAGGAGGAAATATATAAGCAGCCACGATTCTGAGGACGAGAGATAATATAAAGACACAAGAAACCAGCTAAAGAATACCCTAAGAAAAGAAGCAAGGAATAACTGGAGACGGTTTATAAATAAACACACTATTAACCCAAGTCTCCCCTATAATAAGGGCCTTTGGACCATAGCGAAATGGGTAAAGAAAAAGGTGGGATGCTTAGTAGAAGATCCACACCTACTACCCCTATGAAGAGTAGGCGAACTATAGGCTATAAGTAACAATAACAAGAAGGCAAAGATCCTTATAGAAAGATTTTTCCCTTAACCAGCTCCAGCAGACCTTAGTGATATTACTGGTGAAACACTGGTGACTTGCCTGAGGGTTAACAGCGACATAATAACTGAAGAAATAGCCAGAACTATTAGCCGCCTCTTAAACAACACAGCACTAGGACTAGATGGGATCCTAAATAAAGCCCTAAAGACCTGTGGACCACTTATAGCACCTTGGCTTGCAGACATAGCCAGAGCATACTTTGTAATAGGCTACTACCCGCGACTTAGAAGATCTATAATGATGGTTATTTTACGAAAAGAAGGTAAAGTAGACTACTTAATCCCAGGAAGCTACCGCCCTATTGCCTTAGAAAACACCCTAAGCAAGATCTTAGAAAAGGTTATAGCGGACTATATAGCAGATATGGTAGAGGAACACGCCCTACTACTATAAAGCTAAATGGGGGCAAGAAAGAATTGCTTAACGCTATTAGCACTTACACTACTCGCTACTACCATTAAAACTACATGGGCTATGCAAAAGGACTTTATAGTATTAATGCTTAGCCTAGATATTAGCGGCGCCTATAATAATATACCCTATGAGCGTCTCCTATATATCCTTAGGGCAAAGGGCTTCCTAGAATAGATTATTTAATTTATTTAAGGATTTATAGGCTAGAAAGAAATATTATTGGTCTTTAATAGATACTAGAGCCCCCCTATCGCAGTTATAACAGGAATACCATAAGGATTACCTCTGTTACTTATACTCTTCCTCTTCTTTATAAGCAACCTACTTAATACCTTTAAGGAAGGGGCGACCTAGGGGATAGGCTTTATTAATAATATAAACCTAATTATATATGGGCTAATAGCCGCAGAGAACTGTAGGACACTAGAGAAAGCCCATAACACCTATATAGAATAGGTAAGATAATATAGAGTCTAATTCTTACCAGAGAAATACTAGCTAATTTATTTTATAAGAAAACGTAACTAATCTACAGATCTTTAGTATATAATCCATATTTAAGGCTTTAGGGGTTAACTGGTTTAAGGCCTAAGGGTATTAGGAGTGTAGGTAGATAGTAAGCTCTGGTAGAGCGCATATATGGCGTAAGCGGCCTATAAGGGCCAAGTATAGTATATTGCCATGTCTAGGATTGTTAATTCTATATAGGGTCCATGCTTCCAGAGGTCACGCCTACTATATACAGCAGTTGTCCGGCTAACTATGACGTATGGATCTAGTATTTGGGCCACTGGAGAAACCAAGAAAGGCCCCCCTAAATTACTTCTTAAACCACTCCAAAAGGTCCAAATAGCCTGCCTTAGGAGTATAATAGGCGGGTATAAGCAAACAGCCACAGCACTGCTTAGGAAGGAAGCCAATATTCCCCCCCTATAACTATATATTGAAGCCGATGCAATGTAAAGGGTGCAAAAGGAACGCAACTCTAACGTTATAAAGTATATTAAGACACGCCTAAACAAACTATGGAGGGACCCTAGGGTACCCTATAGAAGAAGGAACCAATAACCCCAAAGTAGGGAAGATATATTAGGAAAACAGGTAGAGAAAGTAGAAGAAGAATAGTGCGGCGCTAGGGCCTAGGCCTATATAGAGGAGAAAGGGAGACGCGCAAGAGGCTAGCAAAGACAACAGTAAGGGAGAGAAAGGAGCCAAAGTAGAGCATAAAAGAGTACTAGAAAACCATCTACCGTAACACAATACTGGTTAGACCAACGCTAGAGAGATAAATAGGAGTTAAAGGTATAGAGGTAGACTTAGGCAAGGGGAACCTAAACTATAGTATAGGTAATGCTATAGGGGATAAATACCTAAGGGCTCCAAAAGGGCCTAATAAAGGCGGAAAATATAATAGCAACACTCTTAAGGACAGGAATAATAGGACTAAAAGATTAGCTTTACTGGGTAAGTGTTCTAGTAGGTAGCCTAAGGTGCGAATATAGCTGGCTAAGACAGACACTAAAATACGTAATACTGTTATGCCCCTTACGCACTGGCTAAGAAGTAATACTCTTAGCAGCTAGCATAGAAAACTATAATATACTGCTTTTAATACAGAAAGGCCTTAAGGCGGCTACCTAGTGGCTTATTGGCCAAAATATGCTAGACCAGTTCTGGGTTGCAAAGGAAATAGCAATAAAAGGTAAAGGGGTAAGTAATAGGCGCCCCCTAATAACTCTACAGGAGTAGAGTATAGTGTGTAATACTAGCGCGTCTGTAGGTTTGTTACGGCAGTAGTAGTTCCCAAAAAGGTTAAAAAGTAAGGTAGTAGAGCACTACTAGTAACTCGTAGGCAATTTATAAGCGAGCCCCAAAAGGCAGGGAGACGGATTACGGGGTTTTCTCAAATAGAGTTTTCTCCCTATATATATATAAGGAGTAGTCCGCGTGGGCCTAACAGGGATCCAAATCGGACGTTAAGCAATGAATAATAATAATATCTAGTCGGTATAATAGTTTATTAGTTTCTTTAAACTTTAATAATTTTAGCTTCTATAGCTAATAGCTTACGCTATACTTAGCGTCCTTATAAATTTAGTATATATTATTATAATAACACGTAAAGTGCTTAATTAAACACTTCTTAGTTCCGCGTAATATACTTATATCTATATTATTGTTCTTTAATAACCTTATACCTTTTACCGCGTAGTTACTTTAACTACCTTTATAGTCTTTAGCAAAATAACCCTATTTTCTATAATTTATATAAGCTTCTTCTTTAAACTATTTATCTTACTATAGAGTCCGCCTAAATATTTTCTATTACTAAGCTTCCTAGTTTAGCCTCTACTCCTTAGTTCTATAATTACTTAATTCTTAACCTTTGGGTTTCTATAGTCTCTTATTCTACTTTTTAGATTTTTTTAGTACTACTTAGGTCTATTAGCTCTAGTCCGCTATACTATAGTTTCTAACTTAATTATTACGTATTTTATACCTTATATAACTATAGGACTCTATTTTAGCCCTTCTTAGCTTATTCTCTCTAATAGATTCTATTATCTATCTTAATTACTTAGTTAATTAATTTTTATATAGTAGTCGCATCTTCTATAAGAATTATTATATTCTAGGCTTTTGCTTTAAGTCCTTACTTATACTATACTGTAAGCGCCTTATTATCCTATTTAATCTAGGTTATAAGTATCTAAAACTGCGTTATATACTTAATTATTAAAATTTACTATATTAAATTCTGGAGTTTTCTTTCCACTATAGTTATTACTTTAGGGTCTCTAAATATTTAAGTTAATTAATCCGCGAATCTATTCCGGTTAAAATATATATATTATACTTCCTAATTAGTGGTTAATATACAATTGCCTATATCTTAGTAAGGTAAATTTTAAACTACTTAAGTACTCTCTTTGTTAGGAATAGCCCTATATACGCTACTTAATTTATAAATATTACTAGTTTCGTCCCTTTTTATATAACCTTAAAATATATTTATATAAGGAATCCCTTAAGTTTTAACTTCTCCTCTAAGAATTATTTAATTAATAATAGTTTAACTTTAGCTGCTCTAATCCTATTAATTCTATCTTTAAGTATCCTATTATTATCTATTAACTAGTTAACTATTTCCTATAACTGTCCTACTATAGCTAGCTATAAGTTAGTATCCCTTATACTAGTATTATTACCTAATTCTAAGGTAGTTGCTGCTGTTAATAGCGTTATCACTAGTACTTTTAGTAATATATTATTTAACTCTATATTAGGTGAAACCTAAATAGATAGTTATATAGCCGCAAGGCATAGGCGACCCTGGGACAACCTAGGGGTAATTCGCCTATAAGGCATGTGCGTGTCACAGGACACCTCCGTAACACCTTATATACATCCACCTGTTTCCACCGATACAGCAAGAAGAGACCGACCGCGAGACGACAATCTAATGGCAATATGCCGGCAATCTACGGCAATCTGCCGCATTCTGCTATATTCTGCCAAGTTCTGCCAGGACCGCTACTTAAATCCTACTCTGCTCTATGTATATATTGACTAAGCAACCAAACTAACAATATATACCCTTTCTTCCTATTCCCTTACTTTCTTTCCTTATGTAATATCTTAACTTTATTATATAGTTTATATATATAGCTTAATAATATCTACTTTGCTATATATTATTATCGCTTATACTTACTCCATAATACAATATTACGTTAACCCTATATACCACCCTCTAAAATATAGAATAACCCTAAAGCCCCTATAATAGCCGCCGGCATTATATCTGCGCTCTAAAAACAATTGGCAGAAATATAGAAGTCCTTTATAGACGCCCTTATATAGAACTAAGCTACTTTAACTTAATAATAAGCTAAATAGGAAGTATGACACTAGTAAATAATTAAGGACCTTTAAGAAGAAATCTGTACCCTTAAGATGCCTATACTACGTCAGGAAAAAATTTACCAGCATTTAATTTTTCGTTTCTGCCATTTCAGCATTTTCCAGCATTTTCCAGCATTTCCCAGCATTTCCCAGCATTTAGCGGCATTTATAATTAAGTATTAGCATTTGGCCGCTAAATGCGGCATTTATAACTAAGTACTAGCATTTAGCTGCTAAATGCGGCATTTATAATTAAGTCTTAGCATTTAGCTGCTAAGTGCTAACTATAAAATTACTAAGCATATATAAAAGTATAATTTTTATAAATTTAATATAATTAATAAATATAAATATTAATATTACTACCCCTAAAGCTCTGCATAAAGCTCTGCACGAAGCTCTACGCGAAGCTCTGCACGAAGCTCTACGCGAAGCTCTACACGAAGCTCTACGCGAAGCTCTACACGAAGCTCTACACGAAGCTCTACGCGAAGCTCTACACGAAGCTCTACACGAAGCTCTACGCGAAGCTCTACACGAAGCTCTACACGAAGCTCTACACGAAGCTCTACACGAAGCTCTACGCGAAGCTCTACGCGAAGCTCTACACGAAGCTCTGCGCGAAGCTCTACACGAAGCTCTACACGAAGCTCTACACGAAGCTCTGCACGAAGCTCTGCGCGAAGCTCTACACGAAGCT
>Ga0307507_10001005_pt1 | contig 62831 bp, 16 predicted proteins | sample 7_EM_MG_FD_207223 | JGI IMG/M metagenome (GOLD analysis project Ga0307507, IMG submission 207223) | Populus trichocarpa ectomycorrhiza microbial communities from riparian zone in the Pacific Northwest, United States - 7_EM | ecosystem: Host-associated > Plants > Roots > Unclassified | place...
ATTTCTTATGGTTTTTCCTACCGTTTTCTCATTCCCTAGTAGTTGTAGTAACTTAGTGTTTTACTAAGGAACTATAAACTTCTAGTTTAGGGGTTTATAAACTACTAGGACATAGCTACTAGTACATGTTAAGCTGCCTAGAAAGGATTTATGTATATAGAACTATAGCGCCATAGCCTGAGGCTGCATGCGCAGTATTGTACGTAGTATAATACAACGGATAAAAAAAAATATATATATATATATATAATTCTCATAATTAAGCATTTCTATATGCAATACTATGCCAAGGATTATAATGCAGATTGCCTAAATATAGCTTTACTATAATACAACGGCTTTACGCTAATTAATTAATCTATGGCTCTAAAATCTATAATACTAAAAATAAGCTCTAAGCCACTAATTTTACACTAGCAGAACAAAACTTAGCAAGAGATTTAAGCAGTAAAGTTACTGCTAAGAGTTACTATCTGGATCCTAGCCAGTAGAAGTAAGAGGCCTTGGTAGGCCTTAGTGTTAAAGTCATTAATAATAACTTTATCCCTCTTAATCTGGATCTGGCTAGCTATAAAACAGTAGGTATTCTCGCTATATTTATATCTAAGAGATTAAATAAAGAGTAGGATATAAGAATATTGCGCTTATTGCAAATATAATATACTAGGCGTATTATAAATGCAAATATAGGGAATGAGGTAAACATAATTAACTTCTATAGATTACATTTGCAAGTAGGCCCAAGTTCAGTAAGAATAGTCTTTAAGGTATCTATATTTGGGCTTGTCTATATAGAAGAGTCTAACTTACTATAAAGGATTAAATTATTAAGGCTCTTATAACGGCCAAGGGTATAATTTTATTTATTATTATCTTAATAAGCATATAGGTGTAATAGGCATATTAAAACCTTAACCTTTATCCTTTTAATTATGCTATCCTAAAAAACTAGCATAGATATAAAGGCTTTCTATAATGCCATACTAAGCCAATATTATTCTATAGTTCCATATTATGGTTTTAACACTCTATATATCTAGCTAACTAATTTCTTACTATATAATAGCTTAAACTTCACTTTAAGGTTATAAGTGGCCTTATTTATCTGCTTTACAGCAGAGGGATTATAGGTAGTATAGGAGTTCCAGTTAGTTTACATCGCTTTAATCCAAATAAGCAGTTCCTTAATAAACTACTTTATCTTTATTAAATATCTAATAATAAACCAGGGGATAATATTATAGAAGCTATCTATAACCTCTTACATTTTCTTCCTAGCACCTTTAGTTAGCTTTACTTTTATCCTAACTATTTTATTAACACTTCCCTATAGCATAAAGACATTAGGACTAAGTAGTAGATTATAACCAGGCTTACTCTCCCATTTGTCACCCTGCCTTATTAATAGAGTTTCTAGAAAAGCGCTAAGATTACCAGAAATAGCGCCTCTTAAAGCACTAGAATATTACTAGATAAGGGCATTATCTAATTAGCTAATTTTTGTGGACCTGCTAATTAACTATTAGCTTTAAGTTAAGCGCTTCTTAATATAATAGAATTGGATAAGATATACATGGTGCTATATAATAGGGCATTTTGGACTTTATAGTCTGTGTTATTTTATACCTAGTAGACTTAAGAGAATTTTTTTAACACTTTAATATTGTAGTAATAATAAAATCCAAATAAGCTAATAAGTGGGATATAATATTTAATGTCAGGGGTATTTACATTAAGAATAACATTGCCTTTATAGTACTTAAGAATATTAGAGAGGAACTTACAGTTTATTTTATTATAGTTGTTATAAATTAGCCAAAACTAAATATCCCTTCTACTATTTATATCTACAGATTTGTATATATCCTTAATACGTTAATAACTAAGCCCTACTTTTATATTATTTACCCAGGCTAATAAACGTCTAGGTGGCGCTATAATAAGCATTAGGCTATTAACTCTTTAAATTTAGAATATAGATTCTTATTAATATAGGCATACTACCTTTATAATCTATCCTATAAGGAGCATTACGCGCTTTTAGCTTTCCCTCTGGAATAAGTAAAATATAATCTATACTTTTTACTTAGGAATCCTAAATGACCTATTTATTAACATTAATTAATTAGTTTAGTAGATGGGCAAGAATTATGGTTACTATTTTACCTAAGTCTATCTAGTTAGCGCGCATACTGCTATTAACATTATCTTCTTTAAATATAATCTAATAATAGGCGGTAATTAGTTAATATTTTTTCTCCCTAAAGGATTTTGTAACTAGCTATAGTGGCAATAAAAGGCTACCTGCGTTAACGTTAGCATTAAGATTAAAATGGAGACATCCGCATACCTCTGGTTATAGATTTTCGTTAATATACTTACATTCTTTCCTTATTACTTAGTTAAAGCCAGGATTTAAACTAAATAAATATCAGTTTTAAATTTAGAGAGCATCTATATTAGATATATTGGAAATATATACACGTATATACATTAAAAAAATGTGGTATTAGGATTACTAATATCCCTTTTATTCTTATAGTCCACAAAGTTGTTTTTAGCGCTATTACCTTTACTAGGAAGGGGAGCGCTATTATCTTTATTATTGTGGAAGGGTACGGTGTCTCTCAGATAGGAAAGTCACGGTACTGTTTGTCAGTCAGTTAGTCAGTCTGTCTGTCTGTCTGTCGGTCGGTCGGTCGGTCGGTCGGTCGGAATCAATCAGTAGAAAGCAGTCAGTAAGAAAGAAAGAAAAGAGTGTATTTCCGGTAACTGGTAGGGTCGTGATGATATATAAGAAGGAGGGAGGAAAGCCGAAGGCTTTATAAATACAGGAAAACGCCAAGTCGCTAAGCATAGGACATTCTACCCCACCACATTATTACCACTATTAGTAGACTCTACGTCTATAGCATTGTCTAAAGTTATTATATTATTTTCTAATTATACTATCTTCTTAATCCTATATGGCTTAGGGGTATCTACTAACACTAGCGGCAGAAATGGCTAACTTCTAGAAGTATCCATATTGTCCTTTTTAGATCACAGTATTATTTTCGCTAATGGTAGTAATCTTAGCAATACTAGCCGTGGACTGGTTGCTATTTTTAGAAATATAGGTAGGGATTAACAGCAGGTTAGTTAGGGTGGCATTATTACTAGAACTAGTAGATGTTCTAATAGCAACTAGTTTCTAAACACCGGTTTAAGGCGTTATTAGTATAGAAGTTATGCTATCTAGGGTTAAAAACAGGCCAGCTATAACCTATATATTTAATAAGGATATAACTAGATTTAAATATTAGTAATATACTATAAGAGCTAAAATACCTGCAATATAAAGCACTTATATAGAAGTTGGACTTCCAGCTTTAGCATTTATAAACTAGAGTTTATGGCGTCGCTAATTGCAATAGCTAGCTTTTTCCCATATTAGGTAGGACCATAACTATTATAAGGGCGCTTAGTGTTAAGGTCTATGGGCCAAATCTTACTATTAGGTATAATAGCCATTAACATAAGCTCGTTCTAGTATAGGCTAACTAGTATCTAGTAGGCGGACTTATAAGGCTTCTGCTTTATAATAGATTAGAGATAAGACTAAGTAATAATATAAGCAGCACTAGAATATATTATTATAGAGCAAGCCTGTAAAGTCACTTTACTCTTAATAAAGTGCGGTGAGATTCTACTTAGGGCGTTGGCCGGAGGTGCTTTTAATTTGTTATAGCAATGCTTCTCTATAAGCTTTGGTGTTCTAGACTAGCAAAAAGGTACTAGGTTAGAATTATTCCTGTTGCCTATAAATAGTATTACCCTCTTTTAGCTTGCTAATTCTAGTCTTACTCCTCCTGCCGTTTTAATTTTCGCTTTATAATAGTGCTAAGCAGCTCCTCTCTATAAATATCTAAATAGGATACTGCTTAAAGGCGGCAATTATTAAACGCCAACGCTTCTATATTACTGCATATCCTATACTTAATATATTCTCTAGCGCGAACATAATTATAAGTGCTAAGTATATTCCTAACTTAGTCCTAGCTTCTATATAGTATTACCACCTTAAGTTCTAATCTCTTAGGGTTTATCTTGTAGAATAATTAGATAGCAGTTTTGGCGTCCTAAATAGTATTTATATAGGAGGGCAGAACCCTAACAGTGGGTTAAAATACAGATTCTAGAATAATTAATTAGCGTAATCAGTAAATAGGCGGACTAATATAGCACTAATGGACTAAGACATACAACTTACTAAACTTAAATATAAGAAAGGATATAATATAAAGACTGCCGCTAGTAAAACATTTTACAAGTTGCTTATAATATAGTAAGAAATATAATATAGAAAAGAGAAGGTTAAGGAGGGTTAAATATTATAGAAGTAAATAACTAGAAGCCAGAATCGCAATAGTAAGGTAAATTAATTTTATAAATAAGTATAAAAATAAAAGTAAAAGTGCACTAACCCCAGATATTGGCAATATTGCAAAAACGTATAATTGCCTAAGGGTAGAGGTGTCTTGTAACTAGGATTCTAGGAAAATATAAATTAAAAGCTTAGGTAGAGAATTTAGATATTATAGACAATGCATATATTCCACTCCTTAGGTATACGGCGCAATGCTTAAATAACTGCAATATTGCGGAATCTTATAGTTATATAAAGCTAAGTATATGCCCTAGATCTAGGATTAAAGGGAAGTAAAACCTATTAGTGTTAAGTGCAGCTAGAATGCAAAACGGTAATAAGTTAAGCCTGCAATTATTATAGATATAAGATGCCTTAAGTATGCAATATAGTACAGCAGTATTTGCAATATTGCAAAATATGTTAATATAATAGTCTGGTAGTATGCCCTAGGTTAGGGATTAAGAGAACTAGAACTTAGGCAATACTGCTAAGAGGCAGGAACTAAGGTTGTAATATTATAAATATTATACATATAGCATGCCTTAGGTGTATAATACAGTACACTAATATTTACAATATTGTAAATTGTACCAATATATAGGTCTATTGCTATGCCCTAGAGCTAGGTAGTACTGCTAAGAGGCAGGAACTAAGGTTATAATATTGCGACTATTGCATATATAGTATGCCTTAGATATGCAATATAGCATACTAATATTTGTAATATTATAAATTATACTAATATATAGGTCTAGTGCTATGCCCTAGAGCTAGGTGGTGCTGCTAAAAGGCAGGAACTAAGGTTGTAATATTATAACTATTGCATATATAGCATGCCTTAGGTGTGCGATATAGCACGCCAATATTTATAATATTGTAAATTATACTAACGCATAAGTTTGGTGCTATGCCCTAGAGCTAGGTAGTGCTGCTAAGAGGCGGGAACTAAGGTTGTAATATTGCGACTATTATATATATAGCATGCGATACAGTACGCCAATATTTATGATATTGCAAACTATACTAATGCGTGGGTCTAGTATATGCTCTAAAGCTAGGTAGTGCTGCTAAGAGGTGGGAAACAAGGATGCGAGGAGGTGATATTGCGACTATTGCATATAGTATGCCGTAGGTATGCGATATAGTATACCAATATTTGCAATATTGCAAACTAAACTAACACACAGGTTTAGTAGTATGTATTAGAACTAGAATTGTAAGAAATTAAAATCTAGTGGTGTTAATAGGAGATAATTTTAAGGTTAGTGGTTTACAAGAGTTAAATATCCGCAATATTACAAATATTATATTTTTAGGTGTCTTATTATTAGTAGATTATATAATACCTTATAAACTCCACGCGTAAGCAGTTTGTAAAAAATCCTCTATACGTGTTTACTCTACTCCTTACTAACTATAAAGCTAAAAATAATAATATTATATCTACTTAATATATTACTACCCTAGTATAAGAGTAAGTTAAGCATTAATAAGCTATAAACACTAGCTAAATCTATAATAGTTACCGCATACTTTATAGATAGAAGATATGGCCAATGCTATACAATTTTATATTCTACTAGCAAACTTGAAGTTTACTAAGACTTTATTTAATCTAGAATAATTTAAAGAACGGGAAGAGGAGCTCTTGCTGCACCTGGCCCAAAAAGACCAAAACCAACCAAAAGAACCCTAAAAAACACCTAGAGAATCCCCCTGAGATGCATGCATCGCAGGGGAGGCACGCGTCGAACGACGGTGGTTTGTACTTGCGCGCGACCGCCAGAACCACGCCTAGTAATGGCCCTCCATAATAAAGACGGGCGAATACCACACTATAAAGCGGAAATACCTCCATTAAGAAGGCATTTAATAAAATATAAAGCCTACTAGACGTGTCTAGTATTTAGGATTATGGGGGAGTAACTGTTAGCCATAATAAACTAACGCAGCTAGTAGAATGGCTCCGCCAGTCTAGTAAACCTTAGGCGCCCCTTTAGCAAACCCTTAATTAAATCCTCTAATGGCTAAGCAAAATTGAAAATAAACAAAACCCCCCCTTACTGGTAAACCGTACCTAGGCCGCTGTAGCTGTACTTTTACAGTATAGGGAACCTACCCCCCTTAAGACAATAACTGGGTATATAATTACAATATAACCAAATATAGAAAAAGTAGAGGGGCTTAGGGGATAATTAGAAATAGAAGTCCTTATAGAGATTTGCAAAGAGGTCTATAACGCTATTATAGTCCACTACCTTAGGAGCGGAGATATTAGAGTTACCCTAAAGGACTAATAGGTAAAGGAATAAGCCATAAGGGTAGGGAATAGGTTAGGAGAACGTATTGGCATAAAAGTGCTCTATAAGGATTATCTAGTTAAAGTCCTAGTAGTTTCTATAAGCCTTAGGGTAGAAAAGGGACGCTAGGTGGACAATATAGTAATTATATAGGAGATAGTAAGATAAACAGAATGCCTTATATTAGGACTTAAGGTTACCTAAATCTAATAGCTTTAATAGGAAAATGTAAACTAAGTATATAATAAGAATAATAAGAGGATATAAGGGTTGCTAGAGACTTGCTAGGGAGACGCTAGTTAAACGTATAGCTCCCTTATTGTTAGCACACTTACATTAAAAATGCAAAAACTCCTTATTTAAAAAGGAATAATTATAAATGGCCTTATATATAATATAAGGCTCTACAACTACAGACTACGCCTTAAATAATGCTATTGCTGCGCATAATAGGGATATACCTAATCTATATGCGCAGCATAGGTGTGCTATGGCCACTATATAGGCTCCCACAATATAAGATACTGCTTAAATTAAGACTAAATAAAATACGCAAATTGCTACTAAAGCATATATAAGGCGTAGGAGAGAGAAGACTGTATTAAATACAGGAGATGGAAGGCAAGGGCTTAATAGCTATGGGAATAACTACACGCTAGGTTATATAAATGGAAATAATAGGCAATAAGTTAGGGGGACGCTAGTGCCTTCCTAGTATTTTCTACCTTTAATACTAGGGGGCTAGGCCAGCTATCCTAAGCCTTAATGGGCTAAAAGCGACGCCGCGCGATATTACTAAACTGAATAGGGATATAAGGGTTATAGAGGATATAAGGGAGAGGATGCCCTATAGGCAGACCCCTATAGATAGCTATAGCAAGCTTAAGACTAGGATAATTAAGAATTAGACTTAACGCGGTAAATATAATATTTATAGCCAATCTATAAAGGGTATATAGCCGTCTAGTAAGATTAGGGGAAGAACTGGAGATAATAATAGATTTAGATATAGAAGCGCTAGTAGGTATATAAGATATGGGAATGGAAAGCTCTATATAAAATAAGTAGTGACTAGGGTATAGACACAAGAGATAGAAGTCCTAAAAATCCTAGAGAAAGTAGAAATAGAAAAAGTAAGGAATAAAGGAAAGACAAAGGACCCTCGCTAGGGGTCCGCCACCTATCCATTATATAGTATAACTGCAGCAATACAAACCACCGTTTTATAAGGCCCCTACTAGATAGTCTAGACCCAGAGAAATACTATATCCTTGCTATATAAGAGCCGTATTATAATACCTATATACAATTAATATACTGCCCCTAAGGATTCTAGCTCCTATATAAACTAAAAGCAGCTATACGCGTGTGCTTTATAATTAGCAAGGCTGTTAGCCTGTCCTTATAGTTATAGTAGGTAGTTAACCTAGATATTATAGTTATAATAATCCAAATATATAGGGGACCGGTACAAATTATTAATATATATAACCTTAGGGTTAAAGGGGTCCCATAAATAGAGAATATTATATTAGTAATAAGCTTACTAGAAACTAAAGGTACGGAGTCTATTCTATTAGGAGATATAAACCTCTACTACCTATGGTGGGAGGTATCTATGTTGCTGCTAACTAATAGGTAGAGTGCCTACTAAGAGCTATAGATATCTGGGGCCTTAAACTAGCTACCCCCCTAGGAGTAATTATATGGCAATAAGGTACCGCCAGAAGTACAATTAATCTTATATTTATGGACGAAGGCCTATACTAAAGACTTAAAAGGTGTAATCCTAAAGAAGAATGGGCACTTACCTTAGACTATATCCCTATCTAAATATAGCTAGATCTGGATATTAAGGCGCAACTAAATAGTAAAAGATACGCAATAAAGAAGCTTAAGATAGATAGTTTCCTTAATATAGTTAAACAATAACTTTAAGACCAAAAAAAAATCTACCCGATACTAAACAAGTAAGGCTTATTAGCTACCCCTAAGGAAATTAATTAAAGACTAGAAAGGATCTAGGTAGTAATTAAAAATAGGCTGGAAGAGCACTGCCCGGTCTTATAACTGGGCCCCTATACATAACACATATGGTCTATATAATGCGCGGCTCTTATTGCTAGCTAATAATGAGCAAGAAGGAAATATATAAGTAGCTATAACCCTAAAGATAAGAGATAATATAAGGACATAAGAAACTAGTTAAAAAATACCCTAAAAAAAGAAGCAAGGAATAACTGGAGACAGTTTATAAATAAGTATACTTTTAACCTAAGCCTCCCCTATAATATAGGCCTTTAGGCTATAGTAAAATGGGTAATAAAAAAAAAGGCAGGGCGCCTAGTAGAAGATCTATACCTACTACCCCTATAAAGAGTAGGAGAGTTATAGGTCACTAATAACAATAATAAAAAGGTAAAGATCCTTATAGAAAGGTTCTTCCCCTAACTAGCTCTAGCAGACCTTAGTAATATTATAGGTGAAACACTAGTAACACGCCTGTGGGTTAACAGCAATATAACAATAGAGGAAATGGCTAGAACTATTAGCCGCCTCTTAAATAATATAGTACTAGGACTAAATAGGATACCAAATAAGGCCTTAAAGACCTATGGACCACTTATAGCACCTTAGCTTACAGATGCAGCTAGAGCATACTTTACTATAGGCTACTGCCCGCAACTTAGAAGATCTATAATAACGGTTGTCCTATAAAAAGAAGGTAAAGTAGATTACTTAATCCTAGGAAGCTACCGCCCTATTGCCTTAGAAAATACCCTTAGTAAGATCTTAGAAAGGGTAATAGTGGACCACATAGTAAATATAGCTAAGAAACACGCCTTACTACTATAAAGTTAAATAGGGGCAAGAAAGAACCGCTTAACACTATTAGCACTTATATTACTTGCCGCCACTATTAAGTCTGCATAGGCGATATAAAGGGACTTTATAGTATTAATGCTTAGCCTAGATATTAGTGGTGCCTATAATAATATACCCTATAAGCGCCTCCTGTATATCCTTAGGGCAAAGGGCTTTCTAGAATGGATTATATAATTTGTTTAAGGGTTTATAGGCTATAAAGAAATATTACTAGTCTTTAACGGGTACTAGAGCCCCCCTATTACAGTTGCAATAGGAATACCATAAGGATTACCCCTTTTACCTATACTTTTTCTTTTCTTTATAAGCAATCTACTTAACTCCTTTAAGAAAGGGGCGATCTAGGGGATAGGTTTTGTTAATAATATAAACCTAATTATATATAGGCTAATAGCCGCAGAGAACTGCGGAATACTAGAGAAAGCCTATAATACCTATATAGAATAGACAAGATAATATGGAGTCTAATTCTTACTAAAGAAATACTAGCTAATCCATTTTATAAAAAAACGTAACTAATCTGCAGATTTTTAGTATATAATCTATATTTAAGGCTTTAAAGGCTAACCAGTTTAAGGCCTAAGGGTATTAGGAGTATGGGTAGATAGTAAGCTCTGGTGGAGCGTATATGTGTTATAAGCGGCCTATAAGGGCTAAGCACAGTATATTATAATGTCTAGGATTGTTAATTCTATATAGGGTCTATGCTTTTAGAGGTTATACCTACTATATATAGTAGTTGCCTGGCCAACTATAATATATAGATCTAGTGTTTAGGCTATGGGAGAAACTAAAAAAGGCCCCCCTAAATTACTTCTTAAACTACTTTAAAAGGTCCAAATAGCCTGCCTTTAGATATAATAAGTGGGTATAAGCGAACGGCTACAGCACTACTTAAGAAGGAAGCAAATATCCCCCTCTATAATTATATATTAAAGCCGCTGCAATATAAAGGGTGTAAAAGAAGTGCAACTTTAAGGTTATAAAGTATATTAAGATACGCTTAAACAAACTATAGAGGGACCCTAGGGTGCCCTATAGGAGAATAAACCAACAACCCTAAAGTAGGGAAGATATATTAGATAAATAGATAGAAAAAGTAGAAGAAGTATAGTGCTGTATTAGGGCCTAGGCCTATATAAAGGAGGAAGGGAAATGTATAAGAGACTAGTAAAGATAATAGTAAAAGAGAGAAAGGAGCTAAAGTAAAGCATAAAAGAGTACTAAAAAACTATCTACCGTAATATAATACTGGCTGGACTAATACTGGAGAGGTGTATGGGAGTTAAAGGTACAGAGGTTGTCTTAGGCAAGAGGAACCTAAGCCGTAGCATAATTAATGCTATAGGGGGTAAACACCTAAGGGCTCTAAGAAGGCCTAATAAAGGTAGAAAATATAATGGTAATACTCTTAAGAACAGGAATAATAGGACTAAAAGATTAGCTCTACCAGGTGGGTGTCCTAGTAGGTAGCCTAAGGTGTAAATATAGCTAGCCAAGATAGACACCAAAACACATAATACTGTTATGCCCCTTACGCACTAACTAAGAAGTAATGCTCTTAGCAGCTAATATAGAGAACTATAATATACTGCTCTTAATATAAAAAGGTCTTAAGGCGGTTACCCAGTGGCTTATTAGCTAAAATGTACTAGACTAGTTCTGGGTTGCAAAGGAAATGGCAATAGAAGGTAAAGGGGCGAGTATTAGGCGCCCCCTAATAAATATACAGTAGTAGAGTTAAGTTTGCGATACTAGCGCGTCTGTAGGCTTATTACGGCAGCAGTGGTTCCTAAGGAGGTTAAAAAAGTAAGGTAGTAGAGCACCATAGGTGACTTGTAGGCGTTAAGTAGGCGAGTCCTAAAAGGCGGGGAGATGGATTACGGGGTTTTCTTAAGTAGAGTTTTCTCCCTATATGTAAATAAGGAGTAGTCCGTGTGGGCCCAATAGGGATCCAAATCGGACGTTAAGCAATGAATAATAATAATAATAATATTTTACTAGTGACGCGGAACGTTATAAAATAAAATATAAATATAAGGATAAAATCTAAAGGAAAAGTAACCCCTAGAAAAGGCGTAGATATAAAAATAAGAACAAACCGGTCTAATTTAACTATCAAACTGCTAATAACGGATTTGATAATATACTGGAAATAGCTAACTATAACTAACAAATATCTTCTAAAGATAAGGGCTTTATATTGCGCAATAATAATATAGCAATTATTACTACTAATGGGATATCTACCCCACTATTAAATAACCAGGCTATATGCTGTAAGGTACCTACTATAAAAACCCCTATTAACTAACCAAAAACCCCCCTATAAAAGAGAGGATTGTTATTAACTATAATATCTATTAGGATAAAAGGCTATATAGAGGTTACCGGGAGAGGTGCTAGTAAACTAGTATAATACTATATAACTAAAGACAAGATATAGCTATATTAGTAATGCCCTAATCCACCTAATTGCGCTAGAACCAAATTCTACCTATTTTAAAGTAAAGCGGAGTATATACTTGCCCTATTCTTTATTTAAGAAAAAGTATTATAGGGGGCTATTAATCAATTTCTATAAGACCCCTGGCTTGCTTTACTACTACAAGATTAGATATCTATAAAGAACTTAAATAACTTATTTCAGAGATATAATTAATTAAACTAGGGTATTATGCCTAAAAAATAGGAAGAATATATATTGTAAGTTAATAAAGGAAAGGATTTAATAGAATAGACTAAATACTACATCTAATATAGAAGTATTGTGTAGGTACTACAGTTCTTACTAGGCCACTAGCCATTCGCCCCAAATATTATATACGCTCCAGTCCAACTATTTAATAATAATAATTTATGGATATATATAGAAGTTTACACTAGCAACTATTAGTGGCACTAGTAGGACCAGCTTCTACTGGGCGCTACTATAGTACTGCTAATTATTATAACTAATAAGACCTTACTGTTTAAATAAGGTGAAATAACAATATATCCAGTGTACGCTTTAGTGTTTAACTTAGATAGCCAAACTTGCCATATACAGAAACGCCCAGGTATAGTATTACTTGGGTTTATTCCTATTATAAAAGGGCAGGTTAAATTAGAAGTATACTATACCGCAATAAAACTTATGTTAGCCTATAAGTGCTTTAAGCCACCTACCTATATATTACTAACTAATAGCATCTTAAGTGCTAGAAACGATTTTAAAGACTAGTAATTATATTGCCTATGCAGACAGAAAGATAAGAGTATATTACCCTATTATCTTATTAATAATGGCAGACTATAAAAAGCAAGTTATAATTATAGGTATAAAGAATCTTTAACAATATACTATATGCTAGATACCGCCTAACCAGCAAGGAAATCTCTAGGCCAAATAGAAGTTCCGTAATTATATAAGCATAAGACAATAAATAGAGCTCCAATCTAGAAGGAATATTAAATAGTTAAACAATGCTTAGGTTTACCCACAACAAAACTTTGCCTAAAAGCATTACTTAGTAAATATCTATACCTATATAACTCCTAATATACTATACTAGCTTATAAAAGGGACAGCAACTGACCTAATTAACTAGACTAAGAATCTCTTACTTAAAAATACAAAACTATGGCAATTAAAAGGGTAATTAAAGTGGTAGGGTTTAACCAAAGACTATATTAATGCCGTGCTAAATAAATAATTTAGTTAAATACTGGAATTTGTTGATATAAAACGGTTTAAAGAGTTTATATCGGTTAGTTAATAGACAGGCCATCTCTAGAAGGACATAATATAACAACTTATAGCGGTACTGGCACCCCTTATACTAAAGAAATATATAGGAGCAATACTATATGCTTAAGCAGTCTTGGACTTTATAATGCTTACATAATACGCTTTATATAATAATAATACTATTAGGTATATAGAACATGCACTCTATATTATAGACTAGACAAAAACCGCCTTCTCTAAATTCCGCCCATTATACTACGCAACACAGAAACGGCACTTTAATATTCTAAAGCTTTACGCTCTTACCTACTACCCCTACTACATCTATAAGATAGGTAGCCTTACCGGTGTAGACGTTAAGCATAGTAAGGTTATATATAAACTTCTAATAAAGGCATTCTTTAACCGCATAAATAAGCGCCCTAACTACTAGGAATAATTACTCTATTATAATACCCAGTACCTCCAAATAATGGCAATAGAAGAACTCTATATACTTAAAGTAACGAAACCTTTATCGCTAGCAGATATTGCTAAGGTAGTTTATGCTATAACCCTAATACAACTAGTGGACCTAACTAATATGGGCTAGTTTATTAACCGGGATAACAGATATGCAGGAGAAAAGGCTGGTATCCCAATTAAAATATAGCGCTAGGTATATTAAGTTAAAAACAAAATAGGGCTTTCTGGTTTTATTAAAGCACTAGCTGTATTTTTATAAGAGAATTATAATAAACAGGACAGAATCTCTACTACTAATATTTAAATAGATCGCAGAGAAGAGGATTCTTCTAAAGTAGGCTTATACTTTATATGCATCTATAACTTAGTCCAATATTAGAAGCGGGATAGAAAGAGCCTAGACTCTATAGCTAAAGAGTTTATCTAATGCGCATATAATTGGCAGAGCCAAGGTAAATAGAGATAAGACTATATATAGGTGCAAGAGTATACGCAAACTGCCACTTCTGGGCAGATATACCCTTTTAGCGGTATACTTCCTAGAAAGGCTTAACTAATTATTATAGTTATAGACAAAAAGAGGTTAAACTTATAGGGCAGGTGGTTTTAATATATAGGTGTTTTAGTTAATCTGCTTTATCTTAAAGATATAGGCCGCGTAAATAATTTTTACGGTATAGTGAAGGTAGAGCTATGGCAGTAATCTCTTGCAAAGTGCCAATAAAGTATTAGTAGACGTCGTATTTATAACCTTTTATTAGTGCTCCATAGCGCGCATATAGTGCTATTAAAGCTTAGGTTAGAGCTCCAAAGCTTTATTATTAATCCTTGGGTTGATTTTAATTAGTTTAATATATTATATAATAAGGATTTTCTTTTAAAAGGTAAACAAGCTGCTAATAAATATATAAAGAGTCAAAGCTATAAAAGAAAAGCACAGTTATAAATATAGATTTTAATAAAAGCAATATATATAGTATCTGCGATAAATGCAATAATAGCAATAATAGCAATTTTATAGCTATAAGCTGGCTTATTACTGCAATATATATAGTATTGCACTCTTTTAGCCATGGCCATTTAAGAATTGTACTATTAGCTAGTATAGTGCTGGCGCATAGCTCCAGGCTTTGGCAAATATGGCGGAAAGCTAGCCCTAGGCCCTAAAAACGCTTTTAGCAGAACTAAATTTCCTACGCCATTCCCCGTTTTCCTAATAGTATAGACACCCTAGATATAAAGCGGACTTAAAGGGGCAACGCTATACTATACTGTAATATTAAATAAACCTAAATTCTATATAAAGGAACCCAATAAATATAATAGTAATAGTCTCTAGAACTATAATTGTTTTATTTATTAATAACATTTTCTATAAGCGAGCTAGCTATATAAGCGAGCTAGCTATATAAGCGAGCTAGCTACCACCAAAAATTAGAAAAATCACACCTTAATATCTCAACAACCACTTAATAATAAATTTTAATAATTTAGATTTAGGCTTTTATATATACTTTATAGCTTCTATTAAAGTTATATAGTAAATGGTTTAGTGGTTTTTAAGATATAGTAATTTGGTCTTAGTTTAGCCACTAAATTTTAATATCTTAAAAACCACTGAACCATTTACTATATAACTTTAATAGAAGCTATAGAGTATATATAAAAGCCTAAATCTAAATCATTAGAATTTATTATTAAGTGGTTGTTGAGATATTAAGGTGCGATTTTCCTAATTTTTGGTGGTGGCTAGCTCGCTTATAGACAACGTTATAAAACTAAGTTTTGGCTAGATCTAAAACGTTACTCTAATAAGTATAATTAGACACTAATTGCTTCTACCTTCTTATATAGCACTATTAAAAGTTTATAGACATGCTATAAAAAGAAACTTACTATATCCCTTAAATTTAGCAAACTTAAGTTCTAGTTAGTTAATTAGGTCTAAAACCCTACTAATTAAGGAATAGATTATAACTAGCAATGCTATAATACTAAATAGCGAAAAGGCTAGAGTATAGTCTAGTTTATAACCCACTTAAAAGAGCTAGAAGATAATATACCCTACTTAGACCTATAGGATAACGCTATATAACTTTACTAGCTACTTGCTAAGTTATAACCTAAGATTTAATAGGCTATATAGGAGAAGGGCGAAATTCCTACCTCTTAAGAAAAGCTTATTTCTAAAGCTACTTAGATTAAGAATGCTAAAAGAGACTATCTAGGTAAGTAAAAGGAACAAGACGCCAATAATAAAGAGCGTAGAACTAGACCTAGCTTTAATAAAAGGGACAGATTCCGACCTAACTACTCTATAAAAGGATAACGTAAGTAGGCCTTGCAACTCTAAAGCAACGCTAGTTAACCTTAAAATAATAATAGGCAGAAACTATAAAACTAAGAGTTATATAGCTATTATAACTGCGGCAAGAAAGGCTATATATAGCGCTTCTACCTATAGAAGAAGTAAGCGTTAGCTTAATTAGGAAAAGATGGAATCTAGTAGACCTTTACTTCCTTATACTAGGCTAGTAAGAGAAGGAGGGAGTAAGCTACTATATAGTTATTCCTGTTTCCCTTTAAGTTAATAACTGTCTGAACGAGGTTGTCTATAACTAATTAGGTTAGTTACGTGAGCTAAGCGAGCTTAGGAAATCCACCAAATTCTACCTATAGAATAGGAGAATCAATAAGCATCAATCAAAATCAGTTACTACCTATACTATTGCAATAGCATTATGTATTACCGGAAGTGATACTAACACTAATCAGTGATTATAGATTAGGAGACGTATTATCTATAAAGAGAGATAAGCTTAATCAGTCCCTGCTAAAGGCCTCTACCGATCTCGCCTGCTAAGGAGCATTAGTTAACGTATATTTAAAAAGTTAACCCCTATCTAATAGGCCCTTAATTTTTTATATACGGCCCTTAGGTGTTTAAGGAACCAACCCCTTTTAATAGGCCCTTGGTTCGCGTCTATTACGCATTTCATACTACCCAGATTACGTTAAGGAGCATTAGTTGACGTGTACTTAAAAAGTTAACCCCTATCTAATAGGCCCTTGATTTTTCATACACAGCCTTTAGGTACTTAAAGAACCGACCCCTATCTAATAGGCCCTTAGTTCGCGTCCATTACATATTTTAAACGCGTTAGGTACTTAAGGAACCAACCCTTTTAATAGGCCCTTGGTTCGTGTCTATTACGCATTTTTTATTTAGAACCCAAAATTGAACTTAACAGGAGTTACAAGACAAGAGTTAACATGTTAGATATTAGGGCACAAGTTAACACAGGATAGGAGAAATAGCCTAAAGGCATTAACTTACAGTCCGACGAAACCACCACAAAGAATATTAATGAATTTATGAAGTTTAAGATCCTAGAATACGAAGCGTATAACCTTAAGGACGATAAACTATGGGAGGTCTATAAGGAAGATTTCCAAAACTTTATAATATAAATCTTTAAGGATTGCAACCAAATTGGTATTTAAAAGCTCTAAACGTTCCTACGGACTAATAGCGTATAGATAAGGAAGCATAGAAATGCTATAATCCCTAAATTGCTATTTAACACCTTATAAGAAGAAGACCCTATAGAATAGACTAAGCCTAAAATTAAGGAGCATATAGTAACTGGAGGAAAGTTTACCTTAGGACAAATTAACTACCTCCTTAAGAATAACTTCGCCAGTACTAGTACTATTAAAACCCTAATCTTAATCTTACCAACCACAAACCCTACCCTACTCACAATACTACCTACTACACCCCAACCTACCCCTATACTACCCCTACAATAGGAACCTAATTATATTAACTTAACCCTATAACCAGAACCATCTAGGGGATAGAGTCAAAACTAGGGTTTTAGTAAGGAGTTAACAAACCTTGCAAAGATATACACGGAAGACAACAAGTACAGTAAAGAAGATGACAACTTTAACTTTAAACTTACTATCTTCCACGACCTCTATAGCAGAGCCGACGTACCCCAAGAAGCCAAGGTTAAAGCCTACCCTACAATGCTACGCGGTCTAGCACTTAACCACTACTACACTAACCTTAAAAACATTACCCTAACCCTTTTGTTTAACCAAATCTATAACGCCACACGTAATTACTTTAAGGGACCTAAATATAGACGCGGCATATTAGGACGATGGAACTTAATAACTCTAAAGTCTATAATAGGTAAGAGCGAGAATACTAGCAAATTAACCTTAGACTGCCTATAGTTACTTATTAAAGAACTAAAACACCTCTAGTATAGTCTCAACCTAGATTTACGCATAAACAAGTTCCTTTATAACAAGCTTATTAACGCCTACCAGGAGTTACCAGCGTATTAATATGCCTGCTTTAAACCTTCTAATAGCTTAACTGGCCTAATTAATAACTTACAATCCTCTATTATAATATTTAAAAAGTTAAACAATAAGAACCCCTAAGCCTTCTTCACTAACCGCCGCTACTACAGATAATACCCTCGATTACCTTACAGAACATAATCATCTTCATCTGGCCGATATGCATCACCAAAGAAGCGCTGCTTTATCTATAATAAAGAAGGTTATTAGTTATCCAAACACTCTAAAGAAGAACGTAATAAATTAAAGAAGGAGTTTAAGGACAGATTCAACCGCCGCTTTAATAGACATGCTTAATAGTATATTGCTAAGTATAAAGAAACAGATAATAATGGTAATAAACTTAACTTAGAATCTATTAATAAGGTAATAGAAGCTCTTATAATTAATATTAAGTTACCAATAGCATCTCTAACCCAAGAATAGACTAAACTGTTCCTTACCTCTTTTAGAACGATACAGTATAAAGGAGCCATTAATACTATAACTAACTTAGCAGACCAATCCTTTACCTATACAATTACCGGCACCAATTTAATTACTTACTATAATAACCTAGACCTATTTACCTATGTTGCTACTAGCTGGTATATATCCAACAAGTTTTATAGAGTAATAATTAATACTAGAGCTTTAAAGAGATTAATAGTAGGTTACGGACAATACCTCGCATATAGAAAGACCTATAATACCGTTATTAATACCTTAAAGGCTGGCACTATTAACGTCCAGTTCAGCATCAGTTCTACCTCTTCTATTAGCTCTGTTACAGTTAATATACTAATTGGCAACGTTAAGTTTTACATTATAAAAGCTAATATACCCTTCCTACTATACCTCGCAGATATAGATATACTAAAGGTCTATTATAATAACCTTAAGAACGTCCTAGTCACCCCAATAAAATTAGTACCAGTAGTTCGCTAATTTAGTTACCCCTTCCTATTATAGGAAGAGTTACTATAGTTATTTATAACCTACTTGTTTAATTAAAACCCTTGCTACCTAACCACTACTAAACTCCGCTGACTCCACCATCACTTCGGATATCCATTAGTAGATAAGCTATATAGGGTACTAAAACGCTCTAGCTATAATAATATTAATAAGCAGGCTATTAACTACCTTACTAAGTACTGTTCCTACTGCTAGAAACACAGTAAGTCTCCTAGACGGTTTAAATTTATACTATAAGAAAACCAAGATTCCGATTTTAACTATTCCATTTTTATTAATATTATATATATTAATAGGAGTCCTATTCTCCACGTAATTAATAAAGCTACCAGATTTTAAGCTGTAAGATAGCTACGCAATATCTCCGTAAAATATACCTAGGACATCCTATAACTATATTAGATTAATACCTACATCGGACTACCTAACTATATTACCCATAACGCTAGGAAGAACTTCGCAAGCAAGGAGTTTTAATAGCATGCTATGGTAATGGCTATATTAACCAAGAGCGTCCTAGTAGAAGCTCACTGGTCTATTAAAATGGTAGAAAGAGCTTATCTAATACTACGCTAAGCATACTAGATAATTACGGAGGAGCTATAGAACTTAGGAATAACTAAAGAACTAGCCTTATAAATAGCGGTAAAGGCCGCTAGTAACACAGCTAGCCTAAATGGCTTAGTCCTAATACTTCTTGTCTTTGGTGCCTACCCTTATATAAGCAAACTTAACCCACTAGCACCCTCTATTATATAGCGAGCGGCAGCTATAAAGAAGGTAATAGAGGAGATTATAAGGATTAGGATAAAGAAGCAAGTTAACAATATACTAAACTAATAAAATGGTCCATCTGTTACTATAATCTACAACCTCCCCCTTAACTCAGACGTGCTCGTATAGTATAAAGGCAATACTAAATAAAGCGGCAGATGGACTGGCCCATTTAAGTTACTTGGAATTAACGGAGAAATATATAAGGTATAACTCCCTAGTGGACCTACTGACTTTAGGACTATAATAGTAAAGCTATACCTATAACCTGAACCAGAAGAACCTAATAAGGAACTAGAGGAGGAGCCGTTTAAAGAACTAACTAAGGAACTAACTAAGGAACTAATTAAGGAATTAACTAAGGAACCGATAACTACTATACCCCTCCAAAGATTAAAACGGACATAATGATTGCCAATAAAGTCCTAGCAAAACATTACGGATATATTAATATTTATTAACGACAGCCTAACGAAACCTAATACTACAACCCTTAAGTGCACCTTACCGTTATTTACAGAGTCTTAACGTAAGGAGATAAACGGTTTACTTAAGAAAGGCGTCTTTAAGTTTATTAATATAGCAGACGTCCTAGAATCTTTAACTCCCGGTTTGTTAATAAGATTAAGAATACTGGAACAGATAAGGCCTTTAAAAAGTTTAGACTAGTTATATAAGCCTATAACAACTATAGCAAAGATCTGGTCTTAATATAATTACCAACTATTTAACGTGTTAGCTAGAGAATTATCCTAGCACTTACAGCAACCCTATAAGGAAATGAAAGAAGACTAGCCTCTTTATACCTGCGCGACATCTTATAAGCTTATGTATAGTCTAGTATCTACCTAAATAGAGACTTCTTTATACGCCTACTACTAGAACTTGAACTAAAGAATAGATTAATTCTAAGAGTTATTAAACCACTCTATAGTGTCCCAGAAGCCGGTAACTAATTGGTTTAATATATACTACCGCCACCACCTTAATAAGCTATGGATGAACTAGTTAATATACAACCCCTACTTGTTATATATAAATAGCAACGGCTTTAGAATTATAGGATTGTAGACTGACAATATACTATTCCTTACTAATGAAACCTTTACGGAGGCTAAAGAAGTTAGGCTTTAGGAGGTAAACTTCCTAGTAAAAGAAAGAGAGAAGCTTATACTAAATACCCTAATTAAGTTTAATGGAGGCTACATTAGGCAAGAAAAGGGCTTAATAGCCCTTACCTAGGAACGTTAATGCTAGAACCTAAAGTTGGTTACTATAAAGGTTACAGACCTAACTAGCTCCAGAGGGGAAGTCTGTAAGGTAGTTATATTAAAGGACTAGTACGTTGCTGAGAGAGTAAGAGGAGCCTATATCGCCACAGTCTACCAACTAGAAGCTGCCTTTAACCTCTTATTTATAGCATAAGTTGTTAATCTAAAGGAGGAGCACGCGAAGTAGCTTAATAAGCGGCTATAGTGGCAGATTGATAATCCCTTAAGAGGGCTCTGTTTTGTATAACTTGATACCAGTAAAGACTCCCTTAGATTAATAATCTCTATAGACTTATCTTTTGTAAATAACTATAACCTCTTATCCCAAATCGGCTTTATTATTATGCTTGTGGATAAAGACAATAAGGCTAATATCCTCTACTGGTTATCTATTAAATACAAGCGAGTTATATGAAGTGTCTTAGCATCTGAGTTATATGGAATGGCCCACGGATTTGATACTAGAGCTGCGATTAAAGCAACTATTGAGAAAATCCTACAACTTAAATGACTACCGGTTATCCTCTGCACTAACTTAAAATCTCTATATAACTGCTTAGTTAAGCTTGGGACAATATAAGAGAAATGACTTATAGTTAACCTAATATGTCTATGACAATTATATGAAAGAAGAGAGATAGTAGAGATTAAGTGGATTAACGGAAATAGTAACCCTGCTGACGCTATAATAAAATTGAAGCCCTGCTAGGCGTTAAAGGACCTAATTAATACGAATATAATTAAGCTATAGGTTACTGAGTGGGTAGAGAGAGGAGAAGACATAAAGGTAGGAATAGAGAGTATAAAGGTGCAAGGATAGTTGCTAAGGCGCTAGTAGTAAGCGAGCTAATAGCGATTTTCCATCCCCGGGATGGAAAATTGTGATTGGTTACTTTAACTATATGGCAGAATTTGGCAGAATCTAAGCGGAATATGGCAGAATTTGGCAGAACTTAATGGAATTTGGTGGAATATGGCGGAATTTGGTAGAACTTAATGGAATTTGGTGGAATATGGTAGAATTCGGCAGAACTTAAAGGGACCTGGCAGAACTTGGCAGAATTTGGCAGGAGGCGTGCTTAAGCACCATTAAAAACTAAATACTCCTAGTGTCTAAACGAGGTTGTCTATAACTAATTGGGTTAGTTACGTAAGCTAAGTGAGCTTAGGAAATCCACTAAATTCTACCTGTAGAATAGGAGAATTAATAAGCATCAATTAAAATCAGTTACTACCCATACTATTGCAATAGCATTACGTATCACCGGAAGTGATACCGACAATAACAAATAGGTAACGCGGGACTGCCTTATAGATAGTAGCATGACTATAGGGTTTATTTCTTAATCACTAGTAAAAGAATTAGATTTAGACCTTGGCGGCTTATAGGTATATACTATTTAAAGTATTAGAGGCTACCAGATTCTATACTATAGGGAATAAACTTTTTCCATAGCTAGCTAGGACCGCGATGATCTATAAAATACGCAGAAGATGCGCTTTTACGCTATAGAAATTAAGGGGTGTAACCTTATTTTAGGATACCTATCTCTTACAACGCTGCTTTGTGTCCAACGGTTATCAATAAGGATTAGCCAATCAAATCGTTGGGATTAATGAGCCGTAATAAAATATTTAAGGCTTCTAATATGTATATAAAATGCTATAAGAGCTTAATTTTTGGTGGAGAGTTGTGTAATATATAAGCTTAGCACCCGTCCTTCCTGCAGAATGAAATTTTATAGGTATAATGGGAAGGCATGGTGGTTATAATTATATTACCTTAAAATTGTATAGACACGTCTACAAATATTTAAAAATGGTGTTCGCGTATAGACTAACTCTGGTTAGACGCTAGCGTTATAAGGGATAGCTTTAATAAGTTAATCTAGATATTAATTAGCCTTTAGCCTTATATTAACACCAGAAGTCTTAACCGCGCATTATAGTTAAAGATTAAAAAACTTTCTTAAACCATATATAAGAAGAAGGGTGGGCATATGCTATATATGCTACTCTTAATACTAAGAATAAGGATATGGAGTATTTATTTTTAGATATTCAGCTATATATAGTTAAGGAACTAAAGATTCCATAGAAATATACGGACTTAGACAATATTTTTAATAAAGAGGCTATATACACCTTATCTAATCCCATATTGGTTAAGTATAAGATAGATATAGGGGATAAGTAACCTCCTTTTAGACTACTATATAATCTATTAGAAAACAAGCTAGCGGTATTACATTAGTATATAGTAGACAATCTTTAAAAAGGATGGATTCGGCCTTTTATAAGCCTAGTAGGGGTATTAATTATATTTATACCTAAAAGGGATGGGTCCCTGCGCCTCTATATTAACTATTAGGCGCTTAATAGGATTACTATAAAGAATTACTACCTATTACCCTTAATAGGGGAGCTTATTAACAGACTATTAGGCGTAAAAATATTTATAAAATTAGATCTAAAGGATATATACTATTAAATCCGGATTAAAGCCGGTAATAAGTGGAAAACGGCGTTCTAAATATAGTATGGCCACTTTAAGTACCTAGTAATGCTATTTGGGCTTACTAATATACCAGCGACATTTTAGGCCTATATTAATAAGGAATTATTAGGCCTATTAAATATAATATATATAGTCTACCTTAATAACATTATAGTCTACTCTAATAACTATAAAGTGTATATATACTATGTATAAATAGTACTAAAAAGACTATGGGAATATAAGCTCTATATAAACCTAAAAAAAATGTATATTTTATACTACTAGTATTAATTTTCTAGGCTTTATTATTAGCATTAACGGAGTATTAATAGAAAAAAGCTGGGTAAATATTATTAGGAAATAGCCCTACCCTATAATATTTAAAGAAGTATAGGTTTTCTTAGGCATGGCAAACTTTTATTAAATATTTATTATTTATTATATGTAAGTAGTATTCCTAATTACTAATCTACTAAAGGGATCTAAGAACGGCAAGAAGATAGGACCCTTTATATTTAGAGAAGCTACTAAGTAGGCTATAGACCAGTTAAAAGATTTATTTATATTGGCGCTAATACTAATATACTTTTACTAGGAGCTATGTATATACCTTAAACCAGATATATCTAGCTTCGCCCTAGGGGTAATTTTACCTTAATCAAAGGACGGAAAATAGCATCCTATGGCATTTTAGTTTAAAAAAAAACAACCCCTATAAAACAGCGTTATATAATATATAACCAGGAGCTACTCGCAATAGTTATAGCAATAAAGCACTGGCGATATTATTATATAGGAAGCAATTATCCTATTAAAGTCCTTATAGACTGTAACAACCTATAATACTTTATAACTATAAATGTGTTAAGCGGTTAATAAGCTAGATAGGTAGAGGCACTATTATAATATAACTTTAAAATTATATACTACCTAAAAAAGACAAATCCCACTAATAGGTTGTTAAAATATCTAAATTATAAAACTAGGAGAATCTAGAATACTATAGGGGAAATAATTCCTATATTGCAAAATTTACTTAGGAAGAAAAAAGAATCTTTCCCTAAAACTATAGAATTTTATAGTAGGGTAGAGGTCCTAGTAATATAGCTACGAAGTATTATAATAATAGAGATATAGGATATAGTTATAGACTAGGTTATAGACTAAGCAAATATTATAAAGTTGGCGTACCCTAAAATTAGCGAAAATTCTGTGGGATATGCTAGAGGTATTACAGTACCTTTAACTTAACGGCGTATTAGCTATAAGTTTCTAGATTTAGAGGGGATAGGCAAGATACCTATCTACAGTATAGTATATTATATAATGGTAGGGGAATCTACTAGCTCTAATAGTTTAAAACGTTTTGTGCCATGCCTAGGGTTTATAATAGTGGCAGGCAAAATAGAAGTAAGCGATTTGTATAAAACCTTTCCAGATCTTCTTCTTTAAGTATAATAAAGGGACGCCTTTAACTAGAGAGAAGTGGAAAGATATAGTAAAGACTAACTTAGCCAGAGTTATTAAGAAGCTATAATAGTAAGATTAAAAGGGTCTGTTATATTTTAAGGGTGCTATATATATCCTAAATGTAACGGGACTAGCCTAGTTACAGTAGGAATGTCTCGGTAAAACACTCGACAGATAAACTTGACGCTTTGACCGAATTCTGCCGAATTCTGCCAGCTTGATCGACTTCTACTAAGTTCTACCAGATCAATCGAATTCTACCAAAGTCCGTCCGCGTGCGCACGTGCGCACGCATCGACCAAGACCCCTAACTATTTAATTACAAGATTCTCTGGTTATTCCTTTCTCTTCTTTACGCAACGTCTTATTCTCTACAAGAGCTATACCCATAGATTTAGATAGAATTTATATTATTCCTTTAAATCTACCCTAAAGGCTCTTTATGCCCTTATATTACGTTGCGTTAATACCACTACCCTTAAAATGGCAAACGAACTCAAATCCGCCACGTCAACCATTATAACCCTAGTTAGGGAATAAATGACTATAATATAACAGTCCTTTATGGATGCCTTAGCCCAGCAACGAGCTATACTAGAAGCCTAGTATTAGTAATCAATTAAAGCAATACACAAAGAACTCTATAACACCAAAGTACTCGCGTTAGAGACCCTAATAGTAACACCTGCAAATAAGATTAAAATAACTGTATCTAAACCTGGCCCGTTAAACACGAACCTTAAACTAGTAATAGTAACTTAACCTACGTCTGTAACAAATCTAATACCTATTATAAAACCCAAAAAGCTTCCTAACCCTTTAATGTTTAATGGAAATTGAAATAATCTATGTCCCTTTATAACTAAGCTCCGTTTTAAACTTTTAACAAACTATAACTAATACCCTACCGAAGCTAGCAAAGTTAGCTATAGAATGTCTTATTTAAGCAAAGATGCTGCACAAACTATAGACCTATTCTTCCGTAACGGCACCTTTGTTAATTTTGAAACCTTTATCTCTCTACTAAAACGAACGTATGATAACGCCAGCCACGAATATACTGCTGTTACCAAACTTAAAAACCTACAATAATGGAACCGAGACTTTATAAGCTTCTTTTTAGAATTTTTAGGCCTTGTTGGCGAACTAGATTGAAATAAAGCCGCTAGAGTTGCTGCTCTTTAATAAGCTATTTCGGATGAAATTAGAGTATAGTTAGTAGGTAGGGAACTGCTAAAGGACCTACCCAAATTTGCTATAATGTGTTAACAAATTAATAAGGACCTTTAATATAATAAATAGACTTATTCTCTAAAGCCAACCACACCTTATGTTTAAAGCTCCACGAAACCAATATATACCCTAAAGCGCGACCCTTTTCTAAAACCTACGCACGACCCTATAGACCTTGACGCCACTCGATTCTATACACCCTTAGGAACCGACGAACGAAGAACTTAAGCCACAAATAGAGAATACTTTAGATGTGGTAGAAAAGGATATATCTAAAGGAATTACCAAACTTACCCTTTTAAAAAAGTCCGCTGTAGTTCCTCCTAGTCTTTAAATCGCACCCGCTCCTTAAATTATACTTATTCTTTAAGCCGTACTTGCTCCTTAACTTGTATTTATTCTATAAATCATACCTAGTTATTATAAAGCATCTTACCCTTAGCTAACTCGGAAAATAAATTATCCTAGGGCCAAGTCGCGCCTTAAAATAAGAAGTAGAAGAGCATAAGTGTCTAGGCTCTTCTAGCGCTAATACACAACACAACTCCCTTAATGTACTTGGCGAAATTCGAATACTTAGAAAATAGAAGGAGGTATAAATCCTTATAGATAGTAAAGCCACCAGTATAGGCTTTATTAATATAAACTACGCAAAAACCTAATACCTAAATTTAAAGAAACTCGATAAGCCCTAAGGCCTATAAGGCTTTAACGGCAAACCCTTAATATATAGCGAATTGACATACTACGCTCTTATAAAAATATGGATAGGCGAATACCTTAAATACGTTTCCCTATTTATAACACCCCTAAAGTAATATAAGATAATACTTGGACATAGATAGCTAAAACAACACAACCCTTTAATTAGCTGGGTTAAAGAAACACTAAAGTTCTATATAACCTACTGCCGAAGTTATTGCTTAAAACACCACTCGTCCTATAAACATGTATATAACTATTTAAATTCGATATAATACAAATTGCCCTTACTACAAACTTTGAACTAATATAACAAAGCCACAACTACTAATTATAGTAAAGAATGTAAAGATGTTTTGTTAAAACCTCTTAAAATTTATATAATACAAGCCACGCCCTTTATTTTATTAGTAAGAAAACGAGACCACGAAATCTTTACTATAATAATAGAAGATATTAAGAAAGCGCTAGAACCAAAGTAATATATTAACCCTTAACCTCTTATACCTAAAGAGTACCATAATCTAATCAACAAATTTAAAAAACAATTTACAGACCAACTAGCCCCGCACTAAGATAAGCACGATTTTAAGATAGAACTTAAGCCTAGTATAACACTAAAGTTCGGTCCACTATATAGTATGTTATAAGAAGAACTGCTTATAATGCGATAATACCTTAATAAACATCTAGAAAAAGAATTCATTTACCCTAGTTAATCTCTATTTGCCTTACCCATACTATTCATTAAAAAGCTAGGAGGAGGCTTAAGATTCTATATTAATTATTAAGCTCTAAATATAATTATGATTTAAAACCGATATCCGATTCCCCTAATTTAAGAGACACTTAACTGTTTGGCAAAGGTACGGTACTTCACAAAGCTTAATATAGTTACTGCCTTTAATAAAATCCGTATACGTAAAGGAGATGAGAAGTATATAGCTTTTTATACATAATGGGGACTCTTTAAATACCTAATAATACCGTTTGGCGTAAAAAACGGTCCCGGTATATTTCAGTAATATGTTAACAACACGCTTTGTAAATTCCTTAATATATTTATTACCGTATATATTAATAATATCTTGATTTACTCGTCCTTGCTTTCTAAATATTGGAAATACGTCAGAATGGTCTTTAAACGCCTGTGAGATGCGGGCTTACAATATGATATTAAGAAATGCAAGTTCCACGCGTCTGAAGTTACGTACTTAGGCTTGATTATATTCCATAACGGAATTAAAATAGACCCTAAGAAAGTCGCTGTAATTATAAACTAGGAAAGTCCTAGTAGCGTATAAGATATTTAAGGATTTCTAGGATTTACAAATTTCTATTGTTGATTTATTAATTACTTCTTAAAAATTGTTCAGCTATTAGTAAACTTAATAAGAAAGAATATAAGATTTAAATGGACTACTAAATATAAACAAGCTTTTAACGAACTAAAACATCGTTTTATAACTACTCTGATTCTTGCCTACTTTAACCCTGACCTTAAATATATTATTAAAATAGACTCGTCTGATTATGCCCTAGGAGGAGTGTTATCGCAATATAATAAGAACGGTAAGCTATATCTAGTAGCCTTTCTTTCCCGAAAGCTCGCCCCTGCCGAATTAAACTATAAGATATATAATAAGGAACTACTTACAATTATTAGATGCTTTAAATAATGGCGTCTAGAACTTAAAGGATCGCTATTCCTAATACGCGTGTTAACAGACCATAAAAACCTACAGTACTTTATAACTATAAAACAGTTAATGTAGCGCCAAATTTGTTAGGCCGAATACCTCTTATAATTTAACTTTAAGATTATGTACTAATTGGGCAAACTTAATTAGAAGCCTAACGCATTAATATAATAGTTATAAGACTTACCTATAAACGCCTTAGATAAATGAATTACAAATTAATTATAGATCTTATTGCCCCCTAAACATTTTAAGAAACTATATCCTATATTCCTAGATATGGAACTTAACAGAAATGAATTAGAAATTAATAAATAGAAAATGGAAATTGATAAGCTAATAGAATATAAATATAAGAACGACGCATGGATAATAGATATAATGGGAGCGATTTAAACAGGAAAACGACAGCATAAAGATATTACACTTGCTAAATGCGAAATTCGTAATAATCGACTATACTATTAATAGAAAATGGTAGTCTTGAATTCTGAACCTTTACGATTTAAGATACTTAAATTTATACACAACTTTCCTATAGCAGGACATCCTAGCCATATAAAGACGTATGAGATAGTTTAACGAGCGTATTACTAGCCTATAATGCACAACTATGTGCGAAAATACGTCTGAGTATGCAGAACGTATATTTATGGAAAAACTTCTTATATAAAGAAATAAGGAGTACTCCGACCATTGTCAATTCTAATGCAAAGATGGCGTAATATCTTAATTAACTTTATGGTAGATTTACCTAGCAGTAACGGATTTACGAATATTATAGTAGTAGTTGACCGCCTTATAAAAATGTAATATATGATTCCCATGGACTCAATTAATGTTATCTTAGTAGCTGAATGTTTTGTTAAACACGTCTTTAAACTGTATAGACTCCCTAACTTGATAATATCTAACTATAGAAGCTAGTTCGTTTTAGACTTCTAGTAAGCTCTATATAAACGATTAAGTATACAAATATAACTCTTAACTGCATTTTATCTAGAGACAGACGGTCAAACCAAAATTGCGAACGCGATTATAGAATAATACCTATAAATATACTGCTCCTACCTACAAGACAACTGGGAAAAGTAGCTGCCTTTAACTAAGTTTACTGTAAACAATACAATAAATGAATTAATAGGCATAACGCCGTTTTATGTGACCTACAGACAAGACCCTTAACTTGGATTTAAACTATAACCTAAAATTAATATAATAGGACCCATAATTAAACGGATTTAGTTAATTAATGCGCATAACTTTGCTAATTAAATAAAGCAGTTAATGGAATTACTATAAAGTGAATTAACATACGCTTAAACGGTATAGGAATGGCATATAAACAAAGAACGAGCTCCTGTGTGGGACTTTAAAGAAGGTAATATGGTTTACCTAAATACACAAAATATAAAGACTTAACAGCCCTTAAAGAAACTTAATTAGAAGTTTGTGGGCCTATACTAAATTAAAAAGAAACTAAGCCTATACGCCTATAAGCTTAAACTGCCAACTGAGATAAAAATACACCTAATATTTTACGTAAGCTTGCTGCAACCCTTAAAGGGTGAACTTTTAACTCGCGAAGTGCCGCCGCCACCTCCCATAATTGTTGACAACAGTAACGGTTCTTACTTTATTAACTTAATTAACAATATATAATAAAAAATATAATCTAAACGATTTAAACTTCTTATTAAGTGGGAAGGATATAAAATATAAACCTAGAAAACCTATAACCAGATTAAGGCCAACGCGCCTTTTTTAGTAAAAGAATTCCATAAGGACCATCCTTCGCGGCCTACTTTAGCTAGATAGACACGACATAAAGGCAAATAACTGCCACCTAATATAAATACACGAAACTCGAATTTAAAAAGAACTTAAAATAAGTTATAATGTTTATAACGCAATTACGTAACACGTAAGATATTAAAGAACTTTAACCAGCGGTTAAAGTTATCTAATTGGTTAGATCTACCTTGCCAAGACCGCTACCCAACATAAAAATATAACACGTAATAAAATTATAAATTCTTAACCAAATTAAATTATTTTAAACCTTCGGCTAAAGGGGGGGGTACTGTAACGGGACTAGCCTAGTTATAGTAGGAATGTCTCGGTAAAACACTCGACAGATAAACTTGACGCTTTGACTAAATTCTGCCGAATTCTGCTAGCTTGATTGACTTCTGCTAAGTTCTGCCAGATTAATTGAATTCTACCAAAGTCCGTCCGCGTGCGCACGTGCGCACGCATCGACCAAGACCCCTAACTATTTAATTATAAGATTCTCTGGTTATTCCTTTCTCTTCTTTACGCAACGTCTTATTCTCTACAAGAGCTATACCCATAGATTTAGATAGAATTTATATTGTTCCTTTGAATCTACCCTAAAGGCTCTTCGTGCCCTTACACTAAAGGACTAAACGGTTTAAGATAAAAATTTAAAGGTCTTCTATAATAACCCTCTTAGGGGTTACTACGGTGCTAATAAAACCCTTAAGGCCGTTTAAAGGAAATACTTTTAGGATGGAATATCTAAAAAAGTTAAGGACTATATATTAAGATATAATATGTGCTAAAGGGTATAGATATCTAGGTATTGCCTATACCGAAAGTTATTAGTGCTTTTTATTCTATAAGGACCTATATTAGAATTAATAATGGGTTTTATAATAGGCTTACCCCCTACTAAGATAAGAACTAGAGAGGTTGCTAACGCTATTCTAGTAATTATTAATAGATATATAAAGTCTTTAGGGTACTTTGCTGTTATAATAATAATTATAGTAGTAGAACTAGCAGACCTATTCTTAAAGTAATAGCCCTTATTTAGTATGCTAAGGGGAATTATATCTAATAGAGATACCGTATTTAACAGTGCATTTTAGTCTTTATTTTATCTCTTATTAAAAATATAGTAAAAGATAAGCACTACCTTCTACCTATAAATAGATAGGCTAATAGAGTGTCTAAATATGTTATTAGAACACTACCTCCGCTACTATATTAATTATTAATAGGATAATTAGATATTGTAGTTAGCTCTAGCGTAACATGTATATAATACAAGTATCTATAGCAGTATAAAAATAACCCCTTATAAAGCACTGTTTAGGGTAAAAGTAAATAATCCCTAAAATATTAAGGATATTATTCCTATAAGGGAGGCACTGGTGGCGTTTAAGAGAATTAAGTAAATAAGAATTTGCAAAGAAGAACTTAAAAAGCACTTACTAGACGCCTAAGCTATATAAAAAAGTACTATAACAAAAAACATATACCTAAAGAATTTAAAGTAGGAGATAAAGTTCTACTATCTATAAAAAAAATCCGGATAAAATGTATTAAGAAGAAGCTAGACTACTAGTAGCTTAAAGCCTTTAAGATAGTTAGGAAAACTAAAGGAAATTAAGCCTATAAATTAAAATTACCAAAATTAATAATAATTTATTGCTTAATGTCTGATTTGGATCCCTACTAGGCCCATATAGACTACTCCTTATATACATATAGGGAGAAAACTCTATATAAGAAAACCCTATAATCCATCTCCCTGCCTTTTAGAACTCGCCTATACAGCACCTACGAGGCGCCTATAAGTCACCTATAGTGCTCTACTACCTTACTTTTTGACCTCTTTAGGAACCACTGCTGCCGTAACAAGCCTATAGACGCGCTAGTATCGCAAACTTAACTCTACTACTATAGAGTTATTAGGGGGTGCCTAGTGCTCGCCCCTTTGCCTACTATTACTATTTCCTTTGCAACTTAAAACTGGTCTAGTATATTTTAGCTAATAAGCTACTAGGTAACCGCCTTAAGACCTTTTTATATTAAGAGTAGTATATTATAGTTCTCTATGCTAGCTACTAAGAGTATTACTTCTTAGTTGGTGCGTAAGGTGCATAATAGTATTATATATTTTAGTGTCTGTCTTAGCCAGCTATATTTATATCTAGGCTACCTACTAGGACACCTACCTAGCAGAGCTAATCTTTTAGTCCTATTATTCCTATTCTTAGGAGTGTTGCTATTATATTTTCTGCCTTTATTAGGCCTTCTTAGAGCCCTTAAGTGTTTACCCCCTATAGCGTTAACTATACTGCGGCCTGGGTTTCTCTTGCCTAAGACAGCCTCTATACCTTTAACTTCTATATACCTCTTTAGTGTTGGTCCAACTAGTATTATATTGCGGTAGATGGTTTCCTAGTACTCTTTTATGCTCTACTTTAGCTTCTTTCTCTCTTTTACTATTGTCTTTATTAGTTTCTTATATGTCTCCCTTCCTCCTCTATATAGGCCTAGGCCCTAATATAACACTATTCTTCTTTTATTTTTTCTATCTGTTTCTCTAATATGTCTTCCCTGCTTTAGGGTTGTTAGTTAGCTCTCCTATATAGCACCCTAGGATCCCTTTATAGTTTATTTAGCTGTGACTTAATGTACTTTATAATACTAGAGTTACGCTCCTTTTATACCTGTCTAAACGAGCTCGAATAAGATGTCGAGCCAGTAGCTAAGGCGCTAGCGGTAAGCGAGCCAATGGCGATTTTCCATGTCGGGCATGGAAAATCGTGATTGGCTGGGTTAATTACGTGAGCTAGGCGAGCTTAGGAAATCCACCAAATTCTATCTGTAGAATAGGGGAATTAATAAGCATTATTATTCAAATCAGCTACCCCATACTATTGTAATAGCAGTACGTACTACCGGAGTGGTATAAACACTGATCAGTGATTACAGATTAGGAGGCGTATTATTTACAAAGAGAGACGAGCTTGATCAGTCCCTGCTTGCAGGCCTCTACCGATCTCGTTTGCTAAGGAGCATCAGTTGACGTATATATAAAGAACCAACCCCCTAATAGGCCCTTGATTCTTTATATACAGTCCCTAGGTACTTAAAGAACCGACCCCTTAATAGGCCCTTGGTTCGCGTCCATCACGCACTCTAAAAGGCGTTAGATACTCAAGGAACCAACCCCATAATAGGCCCTTGGTTCGTGTTTATTACGCGTTTTAGAACCCCAAAAAGGAGCCCTTAGTTCGCACCTGTCACGCATTCTAATTAGTTCGTGTCTACTACGCGTTCGGAACTTGATAAAGAACCTCAGTTCGCGTCCACCACGCGTTTTAAATCCTACTACTATTACACGAACTCACCCGTTATCACGAGAACCACTATAACGGACATTAGGCAATAGGTTAGAGAAGGACAGAAGAAATAGGGCAGAGGAATCAATATAGACTCCAACAACATCAATATTACAGACATTAATAACTTCGTGCAGTTTAAGACCTTAAAATATAAGGTCTATAACTTTAAAGACAACAAGCTGTGGGAAGCCTATAAGGAAGACTTCCAGAACTTTATAGTACAGATCTTTAAGAGCTGCAACTAAATATACATTAGAAAGCTCTAAATACTCCTATAAACCAATAGTGTATGGGTAAGGAAGTATAGGAACGCCATAGTCCCCAAATCACTATTTAATACCCTACAAGAGGAAGAACCTATAGAGTGGACTAAGCTCGAGATCAAAGAGTATATGGCAGCCGAAGGGAAGTTCAATTTAGGACGAATTAAATACCTCCTTAAGAACAACTTCGCCAGTACTAGTACTAGTACTAGTACTACCGAAAACCCAATCTTACAAACCACTATCGAAACCCCAATTTTAATCTTACCAACTACAAACCCTACCCTACTTATAATACCACCCACTACACCCTAACCTACCCCTATACTACCCCTATAACGGGAGCCTAATTACATTAACTTAACCCTACAACCTAAACCATCTACTGGACAGAGCCAAACCCAGGGTTTTAGTAAGGAGTTGACAAACCTCGTAAAGATATACACGGAAGACAACAAGTATAGCGGAGAAGATAACAACTTTGACTTCAAACTTACTATCTTCTACAACCTCTATAGCAGAGCCAACGTACCCTAAGAAGCCAAGGTCAAAGCCTACCCCACAATGCTACGCGGCCTAGCACTTACAGTGCCAAGACATTAGTCTGTGCACACGCGAACCAACACCACACGATCGCAATATTGTCACGAAATTCAATCATTTACTACATTACAATGCAACACTCGTTTGGCACGGAAATTAGTGGAAATTAAAGGCCTGGGGCAGAGCTTTTAGAGGCACAAAGAGCCGGAATCCTTAGTGCAGTAGAGGTAGGGGAGGAGAAGACTAAAATTGCGGCGAGGTATTGCGTTACTTGTCGCGTTATTTACAATACAATTAATTAATAGAATAACCACTACACGCTTAAATCTCTGCTAAGATCTAGACAGCCTAAAAAGCTTACTTAACGCCAGAAGCGTCTACTTCTTTAAATTGTACGCAGGAATCCTTAAATTAACTATACAGCTCTTAAGTGTTAGGCCGTAGGGGTTACCGTTAAGTATAGAACTTTATAATATCTATTTAAAAAACACTATATTACAAAGTGGCTTGCTAAAAAGAGACTAAAGCTAACACCAGCGGTAGCTTAATTAAGGTATCTTTAGGCTTAAAAGTATAAGGGATTTCCTTGGAGACGTATTAAGTTTTCTAATAAATGTTTATATAAATAAGGCTTAGGAAAGAAGCCCATCTAGGTCTTTTAGATATTTCTATAAAAGTGGAATTACAACTTTATTACAGAGGTGTTTAATGGAAAGGATTTTATATAGATAATCTACGCCACTTTTTGGTATAATGGCCGTTTGGAGTTAATTGCTATAGAAGGGAACGTTTTAGCGCGGAAGGAAGGCTATAGCGCCTAAAGCTATATTTGGGCCTTAGAAGAAGGTCTTATACCAGTCTATAAGCCTTTAGATATCTACTAAATGGATAACGCTCTAATCCATATATCAAATCTTATAAAGGAGTGGTTGGAAATGTATGGTGTTTGGACCCTAGATTTCTCTCTATACTCGCCCAATCTTAACCTAATTAAGCACCTCTGGCTAGTACTAAAAAGGAAGATTCTTGAGCTTTATTTAGAGCTTAAACAGATAGGACAAAGTAAGGAGGATTTAGAGCGTTTAATTAAGGCCTGTAAAGAGGTGTGGTTGGCTATTGATTAAGGCCTTATGTAACGGTTAATTGACAGTATAGACTGAAGGCTAGAGGCAGTAAAAAAAGCATATGGCTAGTAGACAAAGTATTAACTGTAATTAAATAATCTTATACTGATTTGGCTGCATTTGATTGCTGTGGCGTTATGCAATTATTTAAAGTCGTGTTGATTTTGGTGAGAATTCGTATGTGCACAGACTAATGTCTTGGCACTGTAACTACTACTACACTAACCTTAAGAACGTCACCCTGACCCTTTTATTTAACCAAATCTGCGACACCATACATAATTACTTTAAGGGACCTAAATATAGACGCGGTATATTAGGACGGTGGAACTCAACAACCCTAAAGTCCACAATAGGCAAGAGCAAGAATGCTAGAAAATTAACCTTAGACTACCTATAGTTACTTATTAAAGAACTAAGACACCTCCAGCATAGTCTTAACCCAGATTTACGCATAGATAAGTTCCTTTATAACAAGCTTATTAACGCCTGCCAGGAGTTACCAGCATGCTAATATGCCTGCTTTAAACCTTCTAACAGCTTAACTAGCCTAATTAATAACTTATAATCCTCCATTACAATATTTAAAAAGTTAAATAGTAAGAACCCCCAAGCCTTCTTTACTAACCGCCACTACTATAAATAATACCCCCGGCTACCTTATAGAATACAACCATCTTTATCTAGCTGATATGCATTATTAAAAAAGCGCTGCTTCGTCTATTATAAGGAAGGCTGCTAGTCGTCAAAATATTTAAGAAAAAAACGCGATAAATCAAGAAAGAAGTTTAAGGACAGACTTAACCGCCGTTTTAATAGGCATACTAAGCAATACATTACTAAGTACGAGGGAACAAATTATAATGATAAACTTAACTCAGAATCTACCAATAACGCAATAGAAGCTCTTATAATTAATATTAAGTTACCACTACTATCTCTAACTTAGGAATAGACTAAACTATTTTTTACCTCTTTTAGAACAATATAGCACAAAGGAGCTATTAACACAGTAACTAACTTAGCAGACCGATCTTTTACCTATATAATTACCGGCACCAACCCAACTGCTTACTATAATAATAACTTAGACCTATTTGCCTACATCACTACCAGCTAATATACCTCTAATAAGTTCTATAGAGTAGTGATTAACACAAGAGCCTTAAAGAGATTAATAGTAGGTTACGGACAATACCTTGTATATAGGAAGACCCATAACACCGTTATTAATACCTTAAAGGCTGGCGCCATTAACATCCAGTTTAGCATCGGCTTTACCTCTTCTATTAGCTCCGTCACGGTTAATACACTAGTTGGCAATATTAAGTTTTATATTATAAAGGCTAACACACCTTTCTTACTATGTCTCGCAGATATAGACATGCTAAAGGTCTATTATAATAACCTTAAGAACGTCCTAGTCACCCCAACAAAATTAGTGCCAGTTATTCGCCAATTCGGTCACCCCTTCTTACTATAGAAAGAATTACTGCAGTTATTTATAACTAACTTATTTAACTAAAACCCTTACTACCTAACCACTATGGAACTCCGCTGACTTCACCGCCGCTTTAGACATCTATTAGTAGATAAACTATATAGGGTACTAGAACGCTCTAGCCATAATAATATTAACAAGTAGGTTATTAACTACCTTATTAAGTACTATTCCTACTACCAGAAATATAGTAAATCCCCTAGATGGTTTAAGTTCATATTACAAAAAGACTAAGATTCCGATTTTAACCATTCTATTTTTATTAATATTATATATATTAATGGAAGCCCTATCCTCTATATTATTAATAAAGCCACCAGATTTTAAGCCGTAAGATAGCTACACAACATCTCTAAAAAGCACACCTGGGACATCCTATAATTGTGCTAGATTAACACCTATATTAGACTACCTAACTATATTACCCACAATGCTAGGAAGAACTCCATAAGCAAGGAGTTTTAATAGCACGCTATAGCAATGGCTATATTAACTAAGAGCGTCCTAGTGGAAGCTCACTGGTCTATTAAAATGGTAGAAAGAGCTCATCTAACCCTACGCTAAGCATACTAGATAATTATAGAGGAGCTAAAGGACTTAGGAATAACCAAGGAATTAGCTCTATAAATGGCAGTAAAAGCCACTAATAATACAGCTGGCCCAGATGGCTTAGTCCTAACACTTCTTATCTTTGGTACCTATCCTTAAATAAGCAAAATTAACCTACTAGCACCCTCTATTACACAGCGAGCGGCAGCTATAAAGAAGGCAATAGAGGAGATCGCAAGAATTAGGGCAAAGAAGTAAGTTAATAATATATTAAACTAACAAAATAGTCCATTTGTCACTATAATCCACAACCTCCCCCTTAACTCAGACGTGCTTATATAGCGTAAAGGTAATACTGGACAAAGCGGTAGATGGACTAGCTTATTTAAGTTGCTTGGAATCAATAGAGAGATATATAAAATATAGCTCCCTAGTGGACCTACCAACTTTAGGACCATAATAGTGAAGCCGTATCTATAACCTAAACTAGAAGAACCTAATAAGGAACTAGAGGAGGAGCCGTCTAAAGAACTGACTAAGGAACTGACTAAGGAACCAACTGAGGAACTAACTGAGGAACCGACCAAGGAACTGACTAAAGAATTAACCAAGGAACCGGCAGCTACTGCACCCCTCCAAAGATTAAAACGGACATAATGATCACTAATAAAGTCCCAGCAAAACATCGCAGACGTATTAATATTTATTAATAACAGCCTAATAAAATCTGGCACTACAACCTCTAAGTATGCCTTACCGCCATTCACAGAGTCTCAACGCAAGGAAATAAACGGTTTACTTAAGAAAGGCGTCTTTAAGTTTACTAATACAGTAGACGTCCTAAAAGGAGTTAGAATCTTTAACTCCCGCTTTATTAATAAAATTAAGAACGCCGGAACAGATAAGGCCTTTAAAAAGTCTAAACTGGTTATATAAGCCTATAATGACTATAGCAAAGATCTAGTCCTGACACAGTCACCAACTATTTAATATATCAGCCAGAGAATTATCCTAGCACTTATGGCAACCCTATAGGGAAATAAAAGAAGACCAGCTTCTTTATACCTACGCAATATTTTATAAGCTTATATATAGTCCAGCACCCATCTAAACAGAGACTTCTTTATATGCCCGCCACTAGAACTTAAACTAAAGAATAGATTAATTCTAAGAGTTATTAAACCACTCTATAGTGTCCCAGAAGCTAGTAACCACTAGTTTAATATATACTACTGTTACCACCTTAACAAGCTATGGATAAACCAGTTAATATAAAACCCCTGCTTATTATACACAAATAGCAACGGCTTTAGAATTATAGGATTGTAGACTAATAACATACTATTCCTTACTAATAAAATCTTTGTGGAGGCTAAAGAAGCTAGACTTTAGGAGGTAAAATTCTTAGCTAAAGAAAGAGAGAAGCTTATACTAAATACCCCCATTAAGTTCAATGGAGGCTATATTAGGCAAGAAAAAGATTTAATAGCCCTTACTTAGGAATGTTAATGCTAGAACCTAAAGCTGGTTACTATAAAGACCACAGACCTAACTAGCTCCAGAGGGGAAGTCCGTAAGGCAGTTATACTAAAGGACTAATACGTTGCCTAGAGAGCAAGAGGAGCCTATATTGCCACAGTCTGTTAACCAGAAGCCGCCTTTAACTTCTCCTTTATAGCATAAGTCGTTAACCTAAAGGAAGAATATGCGAAGCAGCTTAACAAGCGGCTATAATGGCAAATTAATAATCCCTTATAAGGACTCCGCTTTGTATAACTTAATATAAGCACTCTTAAACTAATAATATTTACGGACTTATCCTTTGCCAATAACTACGACCTCTCCTCTTAAATCGGCTTTGTTATTATACTTATAGATAAGAACAACAGGACTAATATCCTCTATTAGTTATCTATTAAATGCAAGCAAGTTACATAAAGTGTCTTGGCATCTAAACTATATAAAATAGCCCACGGATTTAATACCGGAGCTGTAATTAAAGCAACTATTAAGAAGATCCTATAACTTAAACGACTGCTGCTTATCCTTTATACCGACTTAAAATCTCTATATAACTGCCTAGTTAAACTCGGGATAATATAAGAGAAACGACTTATAGTTGACCTAATATGTTTATAACAATTGTATAAGAGAAGAGAAATAGCAGAAATTAAATGGATTAACGGAGGCAGTAACCCTGTAGACGCTATAATAAAATTAAAGCCTTACCAGGCGTTAAAGGACCTAATTAATATAAATATAATTAAGCTATAGGTTACCGAGTGGGTAAAGAAAGAAGACGTTAAAGCAGAAATAGAGAGTGTAAAGATGTTAAGCCAGCTGCTAAGGCGCTAGTGGCAAGTAAGCCAATAGCGATTTTCTATCCTGGGGATGGAAAATCGTAATTGGTCACTTTAACCACCTAGCAGAATTTGGCAGAATTTAGCAGAATTTGGTTAAATATAATAGAGTTTGGCAAAACTTAATAGAATCTAGTGGAATTTAGTAGAGTATAGCAGAACCTAATAGAATTTGGTGGAGTATGGCAGAACTTAGCAGAATTTGGTAGGTGGCGTACTTTGTCAGATAATTCATGTAGAACAGTTTATTGATTAAATGGGTTAATTGATTGATAATCTTGACTTGATCGTTAATTAATGTCCTTAATAATTTGACCTAGGGCCCCTAGGGCTCTATAAAGAGATTTATAATGCACGTGCCCCGTGTACGTGACTCGTGTACGTGTCCTACGCCTTAGAGAATACAGATTATCTAACACACCCCCTTAGCTTTGAGCTCTTTGAGGTCAAAGCTAGCCACCTTCTTATGTCCGTTAATGAGTTAATTGAACCGTAATCTTATCTAAATCCTTTTGTCTTGCTCTGATACCGTCCCTTAGGTCCTTTAGTTGCTTCTCCTTATCTAGCTGCTCCTTAATATCTACTATCCCGATTATATTAACGAAACTTTAAAACCTTTGCTTGGGCAGGGCCTTCGTAAGTCCATCAGCAATCATCTCCTTTATTGCTATCTATTGAAATCATACTTGTCTCATTGCGTATTCCTAACATAGCCAGTATTAATAGATGTTAATATGTTAGAGCTTCGTAATTAGCTTTACCGTGTCTTCTATAATTAGTTAGAGCGTCTAGGTATTATTATATTTAATAATTAAGGGCTTATTTAGGCGTAACGTTATTGCTTTAAACAGCCTGCTGGTAAAGATAGCTTCCTTTACTATTTATAATAGGGCTAACAACTCGGCTTCTGTGCTTAACGTTATAACTATACCCTAATTATTTGCTCTCTAGGCAATCGGCCCCCTAAATAGCTTTATAATATATCCTTACAAGCTCTTTCTATCGACGGAGTTGTCCGTAAATAATATATTACTGGCATAAATAAATAATTGCGCTTTACCTCTACTATCTCTTCTATTGTCTTGTCCTTTATTGCGTATTCCTTTATCTCTCCCTCTACTGTTTATTTCTTCCTTATCTCCTCTATAGCAGATTGCTCTGCTTCTCGTACTATATAGGTATTAGATAACTCTGTCTACCACTTAATAATGCTCTTAGCTTAGGTCCTAATTAAACCTTACCAGCCTTAATACTGCAAACGCAATATCCGGACGCGTTATAGTGGCTGTATAGAGTACTAAACCTAATTTTCTCTAATATAGCATTGTAGAGGCTGGTAGGGATATAGGGCGGACTAATAGGTCTATATTAGGGGACGGACGCGTTAGACGGATTAATTGGTAATTAGTAGGGAGGAGTTCTGATTCTGCTATAGGAGTGTCTAGAAGACGCCCTTTAAGATCTATCTTATACTGGTTAGCTATCTTCTTAATATAGGCTTCCTAGGATAGCCATAGGAGCCTCTGGCTATAATTATATAGCACGTGGATTTCTAGGAACTATTTTAGCTTGCTAAGGGTACTTATCTGGTATTTCTTACTTAGCTCCTTAATTGCTTTTTAAGCTTTCTTCTTATCTATCTTTTAGTAGCAGAAGATAATATCGTTAACGTAGAAGAAGATGACTATTCTACCTTTTAGTATAATATATGGCTCCTAAGGTACCTCTTTAAAACCTAATTTGTTTAATAAGCTCGTGAGATTCTTCTACTATAACAGTGGTGATCGTTGTAGTCTGTATAGGGCTTTTCTTAAGCGTAGTACTTTGTCTGTCTTTCCTTTGTTAAACCCTGGCGGTAGCTTTATATAGACGACCTCGTTGAGATCGCAATGGATAAACGCATTAACTGCATCTATCTATGTCGTCTCCAGGTCGAATTTTGCGGTGATCGCCATAAGTATTTAGAAGGTTGTACTAGCTAATATAGTAGCTCTTATAGGTAGGTCTCCTAGGGCCTATTAATTTCCGCAAACTACTAATCGTGCTTTATATTTCTAGAGAAATCTATACTTGTCCGTCTTGTAGATAAACACCTATATTAAGCTAAGGACCTGCTGTCCCTTTATATGCTTTTTATCTGTTTCTTAAAACGACCTCATTTAATAATAGGATTTGAGGTAAGCTTATTAAGCTTCTTAGAACTAATCTTAAAGAGGATGCATATTAAGGTTACGGATTGACTAAGGTAGTGGAGGTAAGTTCTTTCTATATAATCTAACATCGCGTATTCTGCCTGATTTTAGCTTGCTGTTATTAAGTTAACTATTAAGGTTAAACTTCCTTCCTACTAAGAATGCGCCGTAATAGGCTAACGTAATCCTTTTAGTAATAAAGTCTTTAAACCTGTTATTATAGGCTTCTTTAAATAAGTTCTTAATAGAGTTGTTAAATACCCCCTAAGTGTAAAACCCGTCTCCTACTTGGCTGACAATGTCCTAATTAGTACCTTATATATCTAACTTCGTAGGATACTCGACGTAAAAGGCATATAGAGATTCTTTATCTTTTTCTATTAGAGGTGGCGTATAATACGTATCTTTAAGAGCTCTTGCAAGCTTAAGATCTGCTAACTTATTAAAGGTTTAAACTGGCTTATTAACGTTGTCGTCTTCCTCTTAAATTAACGGTTTAAATACTTCTTTATTATCTTCCAGAAGGACCTTATTTTTAGTTAGGGTATTAGGGAGTTAAATCTTCTCAATTAGCGTATCTAACTTAGTGTGTAGGTCCTTTAAGATGTCCGTTTACTTACCGTTAAAGAACGTCTTCTCGTTAAAGATGATGTCCCTAGTAGAGATAATAATACCTTTATATAGGATCCAGATCCTATAGATATTGGTAGAGTTATAGCTAACAAGGTAGTTGATATGGGCTCGCGGATCTAGCTTGCTTAGCCTTTTCTTCTTTAGCTAGGCGTCTGACGTTATTGCATACGCCCTATAGCTATAGGCTTTTAGGTGCGCTAGTTGCGGCTTTCTTAACCTATTAGCTAGGAAGGTATAGAACCTCTTATAGGGCGATTTCTAACTATTACTTTCCCGTGGCGTTCGATCTTGAAGGTAGACTATACAGTTAACTATCTCTTTCTATAGATTGTGTGGTAGATTGGCAGCAATTCTTATTATATGTGCTCTCTTAATAATTACACCCCCTAAGCGTTTGGCGGTACTATTTTAAGCTTAGGTATAAGGCGCCAAAGGCTTAAATATAATCCCTTAGGTCCGTAGCTATTTAAGGGTTCTCCTTCTCCCTAGCTTGTTGTCTAATCTAATAGTATTAACCTTAAGGTTATACCTCAGACGAATCTATTAGATGAAATCTTTAAGCACTTATAGTGTCTCCTTCTCTTTACTATACGTTGTTATAAAATACGGGAAGGTTCTCCCTAAGAAGGTATTGTAGATAAACATAACTCATATAAATCTAGTATACACTTCCTTAAGGTCAGTCTAGTTAATATAGAGGTTAAGATAAGGTTTATTAATATTCTATTTTAAGAACCTTCTTAAGACCTAATGCTTGATTTTGGCAAGACTGCAATATTAATATTCTATTATCTTTAGGCCTTAAAGCTTAACTCCTAGAGCGTTAAGACCTAAATAATAAAGGCTTATAGGTCCTAGATAACCTAGACGCAGATACTATAAATATATATTACCTTTTAAATCTAGACGAGCGTCTTTTAATAATACTCTACGCTTCTATTAGCAGCGTAGTAGTTAGCTTATATTAAACGCTAATTAACTTCCTAGTTGGACGTATTTAATAGTCTATTATCCGTAACGTTCTTCCATTTAATATAGGATCGTGTCATTCTTCCAAACTAGAAAATTATTATCTCCTTTATTATTCTAGTAGAACCCTTATTTTTAAAGCAGACGGAACAACACTAGATTTGTATTAAAGTCTATATAAAAGGCAACATCCTTAAGATATAGGGTTCCCTTGCTCTTGTCTAGTTTTATAATTTAGATAGTAATATCGCCGTAGCCTAGTATAGGCACTTCTGAGCTGCCGGCGGTAATATATTTGTGTCTTAGAGCTTTCCTGAAATTGTAAAAATAAGAAAGGTTATTAAAGATATAGAGAGTGGTTCCTAAGTTAAGAATAGTTAATAGCTTTAGTGGATGGGTTTAACCAGTGTGATATAATTCTAGGAATATTATATTAGCTTCTTCCTTAATCTTAACTTCCTAGCTCTTATTCTGTTGTTATTAGGCCTTATCTTCTTATTCTTTAAGTCTAATCTTTATAACTTAGTTAGTAAGATTCTTATTCTTTTCTACCTTCTTTAGTGCCCTATTAATGCGCGTATCTTCTATTGTAACTCCTACAGGTTTCTTGTCTTTAAATAAATACTAATAGTCCCGTAGGGAGTGTCCTTATATTCCACACGCTAAGTACTTAGGCGTTAGCTTCTTATAGAACGTCTCCTTATCTGCTAGTGTCCTAGCTCTCTTTAAGCGTCTATTGCGTGCTAAGGCCTTTCCTCTTTATGAACCTTTAGTAGTATTAGAGTAATCCTTAGTAGCTTACTCTATAAAGTCTATATTAAAGGTACTACCTCTTATAGTAGTATTGGCTTTCTTTAAGGGTGTTCTAAGTCCTTCTTGCAGCTCCTTTACTACTCTGCGGTATTTAGAAGATCTCGACTTCTAAGGGTTATTTAACTCGGTAGTGTTCTTTATATAGTAGGCGTCGCTAAAGGGTTAAATAACTTCTACTAAATCTTAAAGCCAGATACTATTAGACATTTAAGGGATCTTATACTTCTCTCCTAGGGATATTGCGTGTTCCCATTAATCTAGCTATTAGTTCAATTTTGACAACTGTTTGAACCCCTTAAGGGCTTCTGTGTACTAGTATTGTACCTTCTTCCTTACGAATAATGAGGTAGGTTCTATGTTCTCTTTTAGCCAAGATAGCCATTCTTTAACTGTCAAGGAAGGGTCAAGTAGTAGCTTCTTCTGAATTGATACTATAGACGTGATCTGGGTGCGTATCTGTTGAAGATGATCTTCCTGTCTTAGGAAATACTTCATGTCCTGGTCGTAGTATCGTCTGCTGTTCTCGTACGCTTTCTGTTGATTCGTCGAGAGCTGCGCATACGAGGTTGCATTCTCATTGAAATCTGTGACTTCTGGATAGGCTGGTTCTTGTAGTAGACCTCGTTGAGGTGCTGCACCATCTGGGTCAACGTGGGCCCAAAATTCGCTGATCCACGAGGGTTCGGAGTTGCCATAGCCATTGCTCCCAGTCTTCTGACTTATTGAGGATGATCGTCGTCGACGAGCTCGACGTCGGTGGAGTCATTTGACTGATAGGCAAAGGAGGGATTGAGATGGTATTTTGTCGTCAGGATCGTCCTGTCGTCAGGATCGTCCTTGTCGTCAGATTGAGGTGGAATCTCGTGGAATCTCGTGGAATCTCGTCGAAGACTCGTCTTGTGACAATTGAGGTAGGATTTCTGTCAGAGTCTGCGTCTTGACGATGAGGTAGAATTTCTTCAAACGATTGAGTAATAGCTGAATAGCTTCTTGAGTCGGCGGACCGGGCTCATAACTGTCAGATAATTCATGTAGAACAGTTCATTGATTAAATGGGTTGATTGATTGATGATCTTGACTTGATCGTTGATTGATGTCCTTGATGATTTGACCTAGGGCCCCTAGGGCTCTATGAAGAGATTTACGATGCACGTGTCCCACGCCTTAGAGAATACAGATTATCTGACGTACTTAAGCACCATTATAAAACTAAATGCCTTTAGTGTCTAAACGAGCTTAAACAAGATGTCGAGCCAGCAGCTAAGGCGCTAGAGGTAAGCGAGCCAATGGCGATTTTCCATGCCGGGCATGGAAAATCGTGATTGGCTGGGTCAATTACGTGAGCTAGGCGAGCTCAGGAAATCCACCAAATTCTATCTATAGAATAGGGGAATCAATAAGCATTATCATTCAAATCAGTTACCCCATACTATTGCAATAGCAGTACGTACTACCGGAGTGGTACAAACAATACCCTTTATATTACAGCGGCTTTAATATATAATTATAGGGGGGGGATATTAGCTTCCTTCTTAAGCAGTACTATGGCCATTTGCTTATACCCGCCTGTTATGCTCTAGAGGCAAGCTATTTAGACCTTTTAGAGTAGTTTAAGGAGTGCTTTAGAGGGGCCTTTTTTAGTTTCTCCTATAGCCCAAACACTGAATCTATATATTATGGTTAGCTAAATAACTGCTATGTATAGTAGGCGTGACCTCTAAAAGTATGGGCCCTATATAGAATTAACAATTCTAGATATTATAATGTACTGCGCTTGACCCTTATAGGCCGCTTATAATATATATACGCTCCACCAGAGCTTACTATCTACCTATACTCCTAGTACCCTTAGGCCTTAAACTAGTTAGCCCCTAAAGCCTTAAATATGGATTATATACTAAAGATCTACAGATTAGTTGCGTTTTCTTATAAAATGGATTAGCTAGTATTTCTCTAGTGAGAATTGGACTCTGTGTTATCTTGCCTATTCTATATAGGTATTATAGGCTTTCTCTAGTGTTCTGCAGTTCTCTGCGGCTATTTGCCTATATATAACTAGGTTTATATTGTTAACAAAGCCTATCCCCTAGGTCGCCCCTTCCTTAAAGGACTTAAGTAGGTTGCTTATAAAGAAAAGAAAGAGTATAGGTAAGAGGGGTAATCTTTGTGGTATTCCTGTTGCAACTATAATAGGGGGGCTCTAGTATCCGCTAAAGACTAGCAATGTTTCTTTCTGGCCTATAAACCCTTAAACGAATTGTACAATCCATTCTAGGAGCCCTTTGCCCTAAGGATATACAGAAGGCGCTCGTAGGGTACGTTGTTGTAGGCACCACTAATATCTAGGCTAAGCATTGAAATTACCGAAATTATATCTAATATATCCCATATTTTATATTTCCTTATTAAAGTTATACTAGAAAAGAAATAGTATAGAACTGCCCCTACCTAGCGAAATTAATAGGGAACTAAAATGGAATATAGAAGATATTTTAAACTAAAGATAGTATTAAAAGAAACACAAATTTTATTTTATTAGGAAGGATACTTTTAGGTATATAATAGTTGGGGGCCTAAGAAGTACCTTTAGCTAAAATATAATATGGCAATTAAAACTTTCCTAAAGGCTATAAATTAGGATTTAGTAATGGTTCTAAATATACTATAGATAAAATAATAGGGAAGGCCCTATAAATTAAAACTATATAGTTAAGCATAGGCATTAAAAACAGGAACGTTTTACTATTATAATAGGGATCCTAGAATTTTATAAGAGAAAGATATAGGGATTTATATAAAAACCACTAGGGATGCTATCTAAAGAAGACGCTGTTTAAAAATAAGTAATAGTATTAGGAGAAGAGGCTCTAGGGATTTAAAAAGGTTTTTTAGAAATAAAAGGAGAGTATCTAGTCTAGTACTAGAGATACGCAGTAAAGTTAATAGTATAAAGAGGACTAAAAATATATAGGGTAAAGATTTAGAAATTTTAAGAAAGTATAAAACACCTATAAGAGCACCACCCGTTCATTATATATAGGGATTATAGTAGTATGCTATTTTTATATAAACTGTTACCAAAACTAAGAATAAAGGCATCCCTAAAGTATAAAGTTAATTCTCAGTACTAGGGCATTCTAGAGGTACTAGAGAGGCACTATATAAAGCTATTTTATAAGAAGGAAGAAAGAATAAGATAACAACTTAAATACTAGAAGTAGTAATAAAAGCGTTCCTCTCTATCTTAATGTTATTATTAGCAGTATTATTAGCACTCCTATCCCCAGAAGTATTAGCATTCTTACTAATATTTTTTTTAGAGCGGCAAAAACTAGATGGATTACTATGGGTAAGGAACTAGCGGGGAGAATATTTATCTTTATTACTGTTACGGAACCCTACTATAGGGGCCTCTATAGGAGAGCCCCGTGCTCTTACATACACCTCACGTATAGCTTACGTCAGCTACGCGTAGGTATATCACCTCCTTACGCCCTTAACCCTTACGGTTAATCGCGTAACGTCTTATAGACTCCCTGAATATATACGTCTTATAGCCACTGCCCCCGTCCCATAACATTACGTTGCGTCTTTTTACCACTAACGCCTAGCCTACAACTAATTCTACGTCTTTATAACACTGTAGGCGCTGCTAGAAGTAGTGTGTCTATAAGTTACCCTACTGTATACTTCTAAGGAACCTATAATAATAAGACCATATTTCTTACTAGCCACTATATTAAACCTAAAGAACAATCCAATACCTATACTTAACCTACAATGCCAATTAATCCTAAGAGAATTCGATTTATTAGCCCTAGCCTTAACCCTTAAGGAGGTGGACACCAATAATATCTTATCTTTTATTAATTATATAACTACGGATAAGTAAGCAGAAGGACTACTACCTATTAAAATCAAAATACGAGACGCTGAGATATTTATAAAAATAGTAGCATGAGAACCTAATAAATACTACCGCCTTCTATATAACTACTACCTAAAGCTTATATAAGCTAAGATACGTACTACCTAAGACCGCGATATTATCTAAAACCTATAAGCTTGTGAGGCACTCGCTAATAACATATTAAAAAACTAAAGACAACCTCTATATGTCTAAACACGACATCTAACAGTTAAAGAAGGCTAAGATTACACTTATCGCTACAGTTACTAAAAGAGAGGGTATAATTAAATACCTACAATCCCAGCTTAATAAGTATATTTATAATAACGCTAGATACCTCTTTACTGTATATAACGCCATCTAAGTCTCTATGCCCCCGGTAACCTTACCTACTTAACGCCTAACGGAGGGTTAGTACTAAGTAGCGTAGCTTTACCTAATAGAAATCCCCAAAGCAGCAATAATAAAAACCATAACAATTAAATCTAAGCCGCCGCTGTAGGGTCTAATATATATTACCTTAATCCCCTAATTTTCTAGGGAGACTGTAAGGAATATAGCTACTAGAAGATATAAATCCGTAAAAAACTAACTTAAAGCGCCTACCTTTTTCCTACAAAAGATACTAAGATTGGCTATATTATCGGGCGAATAAAGGGTATACTATTTAATAGACTCTTCGCCTAATGGGAGACTAATAGCCCTTAGAAGTAGCAGTCCTACTAAAAAGTCTTTAATAATCTTAACTTAATATACCAAGACTATAACCTACTGGCTACTAACTAAGCAAAACTACGTGCCCTAAAAATAAGCCCTACTAAATTATTTAATAAGTTCTGTATTAAATTCTAGGAATATACTAGAGCCCTTACCTAAGATAATACTAAAGACCAAGAAGATCTCTTTAAAAAAGTTACTTATTGCCTTAGTTACGCAGCTGCCAGCCACAACTATAATAATATTTATAATATGGTAGCAGCCCTATAGAAGATTAAACAATAACTAAATTAGATTACTACTGCTAACCCTTATCTAAAGACCTCCCTATAAAAGCCCTCCGGACCCATTAAACCTGCATATACTAAGCCACTAACGCCTACTACCTTAAATACTACTAGAACTAATATTAGCCTCTCTATACTAACCTTTCCGTAAAAACTCCTAGATAGAGAGTGCGAGCTACTCCGGAAACTAGGATGCTACTATAAATACCATTAAAAAGGCTATTATCGCGATAACCTAAACTGCCTAATAGCTAGGTTTGGTAGCTGCCGCCTAATACCTAATTTAGTACCCCAAATACTAAACACGTTGTTATATGCCACTACCATATAAGACGAAGACGTAGTAATAGTGGTAAAGTTAGATATAAAAACGGAAAACGCTAAGTCCTAGCCCTAAGTCGCGGGTTAGGACGCCCTAATAATAAGGGGATCTATATATCGGCCTGCTTAATAGATAACTTAGTAAAGATAAATAAACGGAAACAGATAGTTTTACCTATAATAGAAATTACTACTAAAAAACAATATAAAAGCCGTTCTATAATTAATTGCGGAGCTACTAATAAATTTATAGATACCTAATTTATACGCACTTATAACCTACTTACCTTACCCCTTACTAAAGCCCGCGCCCTATAACTTGCTAACAGTAGTTATACTACATAGAAGATTACCTAGATGGCACAACTCTACCTAAATATAAACGGACACCAGGAAGAGCTCTAGGCCTATATTATACTACTTGCCAACTACCCTATTATTCTTAGAATAAACTGGCTTAAATAACACAACCCCGCCATTAACTAGAAAAAGAGAGAAATACCCTTTAACTCTAAATACTGTAGAGAGACTTGCCTAGGGTATAGCCTAGCTACCTCTATCTACTCCCCAGGATATTAATTTAAGGAAACCATTATTACCCTACCTATAACTAACTACTACTACGTAAGTGCCGCGGCCTTCTACTATATAGGATGTAGAAAAGGCTAGACCGTTATTATAGCCTCTTAATTACGACTATATAAGCTTAATAAAGAATAAAACTACATCCTCTATAGTAATAGGATAGACATAGTCGACCTTCTAGAAAATAATACCCCCGTAGAACTCTACAGACTTTTACCTTTAGACTTTAAGAAGTTTATAAAGCTTAAAAAAGGACTTACTAATAAGGAACTCCGCAAGCTCCTCCCTAAGAAGTACTATAAATTTATTAATATATGCTTATAGAAGAGCGCAGATACGCTCCCCCTACATTAACTTAATAACCATACCATTAATATTATTAAATAGGGAAAAACGCTACCCTATCTAATATTAAAAGACAAACTTTTAGTTGTTAAAAAATATATTAACAAGCACCTTAACAAAGGGTTTATTTACCTTAGTATATCCCTAGCAGCCGCCTCTATTTTCCTTGCTAAGAAGCTAGGAAGAGGTATCCAATTCTATGTTAACCATAGAGGACTTAATGCTATTATAATTAAAAACCGATACCCCGTACCGCTTATACATAAAACTCTTAAGCGGCTCAACTAAGCCAAAATCTATACTAAGCTTAATATTATCGCTACCTTTAACCGCCTTTAAATACGGGAAGGTAACGAATAGAAAACCGCATTTATATTGCGCTTTAGTTAATTTAAATATACTATTATACCCTTTAGCGTATGCAACGGCCCAGGCAGCTTCTAAAGCTATATTAATAACGCCTTATAAGACTACCTTAACGACTTCTGCTCTACGTACCTAGACAATATACTTATTTATAGCGATAACCCTTTTAAGCACGCCGAGCATATTTAAAAGGTCCTATAGCGCCTTAGGGATGTAGGACTTTATATTAATCTAAAGAAGTGCAAATTCTTAGTTATAGAAGTAAAATACCTTAAACTAATTATTACTACTAAGGATGTCCGTATGGACCCTAAGAATATATATATAATTACTAAATAGCAAACCCCTAACTATATTAAAGACGTATAAGCCTTTCTTAGTTTCGCTAACTTCTATTAAAAATTTATATACAACTTCTCGGGTGTTATAGTACCACTTATAGTAATAATGCAAATAAAAGGCCTTTCTATAAAAGGAAGAAAAATATATCTACGCTTTATCTAGATGCCTAAATACAAAAATGCGTTTTAAGACCTTAAAGATGCTTTTACTAAAGCACCTATTCTAGCTTCCTTTATACTAGGATAACAACTCTATTTTAAGACTAACTTCTTAGACTATGTTAACGCAGGCGTCTTTTCCTAGATAGGCGATAACGGTCTCCTCTACCTAGTCGCATTCTACTTGTCTAAGCTTATACTATAAAAATATAACTACGAGATCTATAATAAGGAACTTCTCGCAATTATATAAGCGTTTAAGAAATTCTAACCAGAACTCTCCTAGTAGAACCTAATTAACCAATTAAAGTCCTTACGGATTATCGCAACCTTAAGTACTTTATAACCATAAAATAACTAAACTAACGCCAAGTGCGCTAAAACGAGTTCCTCTCTAGTTTTAACTTTAACATTATATATAGGCTAGTAGTATAAGGTACTAAGCCTAATAGCCTAATATACTGCTTATAAGACCTTTTTTAGTCTAAAGATAACCCCTATAATTAGTTCCAATAATAGACAATCCTAAAAGCACGGAATTTAGTCCTAGGTATGCTACCTATAATAAAGCCAACTATACCTTAGCTTTATACTACAGAATTAAAGTTACCCCCTAAAATTAATAAGCTTATTACTACGGCATATAATACCGCCGTTAACCTATTACTGTATTAACTTATTACCGCAAAGACCGCTAGCGTGTGTATATTACCTACTAATCTCCAAAGCTTAGGCTAGATTAATATAGCAGCCCTAGAAGTAAAAGAGAACAGGCTTTATTATAGAGGCCGCCTATTTATCCCTAACTTAGAAAATTTACAACAGTAACTAATCCAAATGGCCTACAACCTCTAATTATGCGGCTATCTAGGTAGAGGAGGAACCTGTAAGCTTCTTAGCCAATACTACTTCTAGCCTAAATAATAGACTTAGTTAAACACTTTATAGGTACCTACTATAGCTATAAGCGCGCTAAGGCCTTTAGTATAAAGTACCAAGGACTACTATATACTCTACTAGTACCTATACGACAATGGGCAGATATTGCCATAGATTTTATTATTAACCTATCACCCTATAAATAATACAGCCGTACCTATAAGAACATCCTTATAATAATATACCGACTTATAAAAGAGCGCCACTACGTCCCAACTAAAGGCGTAGCCGTTAGTAACGTCATTAACGCCTTTCTTTATAAAGTTTACCAATTATATAGGTTACCTAACTCGATTACGTCCAACTAAGGTATATAGTTTAACTCTAACGTATAGAGACAAATCTACCAACGCCTTAGCATCTCTATTAAGATGTCTATATCCTTTTACTATAAAACTACTGGGCAACCGGAAAACGCTAATAATAGCATAAAAGCGTACCTACGACAGGTAGTCGCCTATAGTTAAGATAACTAGGTAGATTACCTTCCACTAGGTAAATTTGCAGTAAATAACTATGTCTTAACCACTATAGGACTTACCCCGTTCTTCGCGAATAAGGGTTACTACCCCTAATTTAGCATAGAGCTACCAGAACCTGTTAATAAGAAACTGCCATATAGAAAACGCCTTAAAATGCTACTTGCCAACCAGCATATGGACTGCATAAAAAATCTACTTAACTACTGCAAGGGAGAAATAGCCTGGGCTTAAGCAAAGTAGGCCTACTTTACCAATTATTATAAAACGCCACCACCGGAGATATGTGTTGGCGACTAGGTATAGCTAAATGCACGTAATATCTTTATATAGAGGCCTATAAAATTACTTAATTATAAGAACCTTGGCCCCTATTTAATTAAATAAGTTATTAATAGGGGAGCCGTATATAAGCTAAAGCTCCTACCTGCCCTAACCACCTACGGGATATGGCCCATATTCCACCTATAGCTACTATACCTTTAATAGCCTAACCCCCTACTGGGAGAAATATAGCCTAAACCCCTACTAGTACTAATCTGAGATAAGAACGAAGATAAGAACTATAAGGAGTAGATAGTTAAACAAATCGTTAACTCTAAATACTTTAGCAAAGGTAGAGGACGGCGGCTCTACTATAGAGCTACCTATATAGGATTCGACATAGATTAGCCGGAATAGCAACTATAGGAAGATTTTAAAAACGTAAAGGATCTAATCAGCAATTTCCACTACGTAAACCTACAGAAACTAGGCCTAAGTAGAGACTTCGTGCCTAATCCTCTATGGGAGCCGTTATAAAAAACTTCAATAGTTGGCCGAATTTAGCAGAACTTTAATACTTGGCAGAATTTAGTAGAACTTTAATACTTAGCAGAATCTAGCAGAACTTTAATAGCCTAGCAGAACTTGGCAAATAACGCCGTTATACTTATTTACAAATAACCCCTTAAGCGATATTTCTTTTTTCTCTATACCTTAAGTGCCCCTTTTATATGTATATAGTAACCACAGCGTCGCCAGAGCTCCGCCTCTATAAGAGGGGGGATAGTGTTACGGAACCCTACCGTAGAGGCCTCCGTAGGAGAGCCCCGTGCTCTTATATACACCTTACATACAGCTTACGTTAGCTACGCGTAGGTATATCACCTCCTTACGCCCTTAACCCTTACGGTCAATCGTATAACGTCTTGTAGACTCCCTAAATACATATATCTTATAGCCACTACCCCTGTCCTGTAATAATTACTATCCTTATTATTATCCCTAGGTTCCAAATCAGCATTTAAACAGGGATTAAAAAGTTAGTAGCTAAAAGAGTTAGCACAGTTCCTAAATATATTACTAAAGAGACTTACCTAGAAAGGCCCGCGTAAAAGTGCAAATATTATTATTTATAAGAGTAAGCTGCTTATATATGCGCTTCTAGATACTATGTGTCTGAGATTACTATATTTTTATTATAGTAGAAACTCTTATTAAATTAGAGAGGCTATAAGTAATAGAAGACACCTTCTATTTCCATCTTTTATTATTTTAATATAGATAGAAATCCCTAATAGCGCGTTAAAGCCGGTAAGCCTTATATATATAAACAGTAGGGATCTAATATAGTTAGTAAAATCTAAAATAAGATAGAATAGGAAATACTAGAACATAGGTTTTCTTCTAGTTGCAATAATAGGAATACTTAGATCTGTTCTCACTAAAGCGCGGTATTTTATAGGCGTGGGACGGGTTTAGCGTAAGCGCATAAACGCAACAACGGCAACACTTTAGAGAAACCACCGTAGAAGTAATAGAAGTGGTCTATAGTACTAGTAGAGTAGGGATAACGCCGCCGCCAGTCTAGGGATATATAGTATAACTACAAGCCATTGCGAGAGAATACTATAGGAAGTTAGTATTATTAAAGAGATAAAATAGGGATCCTATTACCTATAGATATGTTATAAAAAGAGAATAAAGTAGTAGTAGAAAGAATAGCTAGAGATATAGAAGCTAAAAGTTAAGATATAATAAAACATGATCTGCTAAAAGGTAAGATAAATAGTGTTATTAATAGAAAGACGCGTAAGAGACAACAGCTTATAAACTAGAAGAAATTAATATTAAGACGTTATTATTAGAACCCATTTTAAGTAAATAGGGATAGTAGCTAGTTAATAAGTTATATAGAACAACCTCCAGATTAGCTTATAATAAATTCTTATAATAAGGAAGGTAAATTCTATTTAATTATTATTATTATTATTAAAGTTCCATTATAAAGGTACTATAAAGGGCTATAGTAGAAGAAGAGCGGAGGAATAGAAGGCAAAGTAAGGTTCTATACTAGTAAAGAACTGGTAATAAGCCGTATTATAGAGTACCTTTCCACTAAAGAACTTCCCTAGTAGTTTTAGTTGGAACTCTATAAGAGTTTATTAAGAGGTAAAGTCTTAAAGGTCTAAAACCCTTAAAGGGGAGGTAATTATAACGAGCGCTCCTAAAAGGTATATATTAAATAAGATAGATAAAGGTTTTACTAATATCCCACTAATATCCTAGAGGAGACATGGTTAGATAAATAAGGGGTAAGGGTTTTACTAGTGTCTTAAAAGGATTATAAAGGGAGCTAGTTCTCCTCTAAAGAGGAACTAGCGATTAGTCTCTAAATAGAAGAGGTTAGAAAGTATTTATCCTTTAATACGTAAAGCTTGTTTTACCTTTAATTTACCTTCTACTTATCTGTAACTCTTATTCTATACTGTTAATTAGATAATTATATATTCCGGTTAGACTGGCCTTTTATAATATATAGCGTAAAGACGATAATTAGAAAAGCTTTTACCTATAATTAGATAAATAAATAGTTTTAGAAAGATATATAAGTTATATAAAGACGTATTATTTACATTATTTAAAGATCTAAAGGGGCAATTAGAGGACTAGAAAAGTAATTAGTATATCTTAGTACTGGCTAAAGACATGGCAATACTTAAATTAATTAGATAAAGGTTTAAACTTAAAATTAGTAATAATAAACTGAGAGTTAACTTAAAGTATTTAGCGTATTATATATTATTGTCAATAATATATATATATAATATATATAATATATATAAGGCACTAAAGATAAAAAAAATAAGAAGTATCTAACTAGGATATAGTAGTTATTAGATAAAAATATATATATAGCTAGTATTTAGTGGAAGTTTATATAATGAGACTAGCCTATTTACAGCAGAAACGTCTTAGTAAAATATTTAACGGATAAATTCTGGAGCTCTAATTAAATTCTAGTAAATTTTATTACCTTAATTGATTCCTACTAGGTTCTACTAGATTAATTAAATTTTACTAAAGTCTGTTAAAAACTGCATCCATATATATGCATATATTAACCGCCAAGACCCCCAACTATTTAATTATAAGACTCTTACGTTATTTATTTCCCTTTTTTATATAACGTCTTATTCTCTATAAGAGCTATACCCCTAGATTTATATAGAAAATATATTATTCCTTTAAATATGCTCTAAAGCCTCTATATGCCCTTATATTACATTACGTTAATATAACTACTATTAAAATAGTAAACGAACTTAAATCTCTATTACAAGACATCCCTATAATACCTTATATATATCTTCCTATTTCTACTAACTTAGCAATTAGAGACTAACCATAAGACAGCAATTTAATAGCAATTTACAGCAATCTAATGGCAATCTAATATAGTAAAAACTCTTTATATCGATACGGTTTTTTATGCCGTCCGTATCGTTATACCAAAGGCATCGTTATATTTAGACTTTGTATGTAAAACATACCAAACGTTAAAATTATGTAATGGTATTGCATATCTATGAGCCCGAAGTAAAAGTTAAGCAATTAGCACTACTATAAGAGGGAGTACCTTTAATATAACTTCGTAGAGTAAGCTATTAAGGATTACTCTAATACTATTAAAGGGTTATAAAGAGGAAGAGCCTTAGCATATAAGAGCTGCTTAAAGAGAGCTAGAATGCTAGTAGATAAGGAGATATTCTATAAGAAGCTAATACCTAAGTGCGTAGCGTATGGAATATAAGGACACTCCCTTTAGGACTATTAGTGTTTATTTAACGATAAGAGATCTATAGGAGTTATAATTAAAGATACTCATATTAAAAGGCACTAAAGAAGGTAGAAAAAAATAAGGACTTTACTAACTAAGTTATAAAGATTAAACTTAAAGAATAAGAAGATAAGGCTTAATAATAATAATATAAGAGTTAGAAAGTTAAGATTAAGGGAGAAGCTAATATAATATTTCTAAAATCGTTTTATATAGATTAACTCCATCCACTAAAGCTATTGACTATTCTTAACTTAGGAACCACTCTCTATATCTTTAATAACCATTTTTATTTTTATAACTTTAGAAAAGCTCTAAAATATAAATATATTATCGGCGGTAGCTTAGAAGTGTCTATACTAGGCTACGGTAATATTACTATCTAAGTTATAAAACTAAATAAGAGCAAGGGAATCCTACGTTTTAAGGACGTTACCTTTTATATAGACTTTAACAAAAATCTAGTGTTATTCCATCTACTTTAAAAATAAAAATACTATTAGGATAATAAAGGAGATAACAATCTTCTAGTTTAAAAGAATAATACAATCCTATATTAAATAGAAGAACGTTATAGATAATAGACTATTAAATATATCCCCCTAAAAAGTCTATTAGCGTTTAATATAAGCTAATTACTACACCGCTAACGGAAGCGTAGAGTATTGTTAAGAGACATTTGTCTAGATGTAAAAGGTAATATATAACTATAGTATCTGCGTCTAGGTTATCCAGGACCTATAAGCCTTTATTATTTAGGTATTAATGCGCTAAGAGTTAAACTTTAAGGCCCTAAGATAATAGAATGTTAATACTGCAGTCTTGTTAAGATTAAGTGTTAGGTTTTATAAAGGGTCTTAAATTTAAATATTAATAAACCCTATCTTAGCCCCTATATTAACTAAATTAACCTTAAGAAAACGCATGCTAGTTTTATATAAGTTATACTTATCTACAATACCTTCTTAGGAAGATCCTTCTCGTATTTTATAATAACGCATAATAAGGAAATAAGTACTTAAAGATTTTATCTAATGGATTTGTTTAAGGTATAACCTTAAAGTTAATACTATTAGATTAGATAATAAGCTACATTAGAAAAAAAAATTTCGGCGCGTTATCGCAGATTACGGCAACTTGCTGCGAACTATACGGTGCCGGCAGTGGTATATGGTGGTTAGCGATCCGCACAAACCGCACGTTTCGCAGCAAAATTGCAGCATTTACTAGCAAAATGCAGTAAAACGCCTGGGTGCCGTGTAAACTACGAAAATCGTACAGATTGTAATAACCGTATAGATCGTAATAACTATACAGATTGTAATAACTGTATAGATTGTAATAAATATATAAATTATTATAGATTCCCATAGATTTACAAATTGCTATAATATGGTTTTAATATATTTATATTATAACTATATAAGATGTAGAGCTAAGAGGGGAAAGCCTTCCGTAGAGGCTCTAAATCGTGTTTTAATTATCCGCCAGCCGTGTACTGATTTCTTAACTAGGCCTAGTGTCTGCCGACCTGCCTGCCTGTCTCTCGCCTGTCTCCCTGCCTGCCTGCCTGCCCGCCTACCTACAGCTTTGTTTACGACCAGCTTCCACCCCCCCTCCAGGGGAGCTGCGATTTTTGTTGGAGAGGTCTATTTTTAGCGAGTCACGTGGCGCCGAGAGATCCGGAAACTCTGCGACTCTTAAGCTTGATCATGCATCAACCTCTATACAGAGCTTGATTCTCAACGCCACGACGGCTCTCGTAGCTTGTTTCTACCTTCCCACCGTCCCGTAGATAGTTGCCTCTTAGGAGTGCGTTAGGGGGTCTCCTCCGGTACGTGCAGCTGGCGGAGAGCTAGGCCTCTGAGCGGCTCAATTCGAAGGCTCTACAGCCTCATTGACGCGACGCCTGAGGCCAAGATCTACGCCTACGGGCCTGCACGGCCTACGGAGGCCTCCGTGCCGCAAATAACGAAGTTATCTACCAACACCGTGTCCTATGCGTGAAGCCGTATATAGACTAGCCTATCTAGGCTTAGCCCCCGTGAGAGAGCGAGAAAATAGAACGCCATTTAATTTCGCTTGATCGCCACCAACTGTATATAGTAATTGTAGCGAACGCCTATGGCTGAACGCAAGGGCCATTTTGGTTGTGTGGAGCGTAAACAGCTTGAAGTTCTTACAGCCAAGCATGGGCGTTCGCTACGATTGCTATATACAGTTGGTGGCGATCAAGCGAAATTAAATGGCGTATAAAAATCGCAGCTCCCCTGGAGGGGGGGTGGAAGGAGTATACAGCTCGGCCAGTGTTGCCGAAAGCTCCAGGAGTGTTGAAATACGCCACGTCGCAAAATCTTACACTAGATGAACTTTAGCACCGTGCGCGCACACTTCATGAGCTTTTAATACAAAATTCTTTAAAATTATTGCCATTAAAGCTATACTTGATTGTATAATATTGCAACTATACTCTATTTTTGGTATATCTAAGATCGTGCGATTTTAGTATTGGAAATGGCTAATAATATACAGCCACCCTAAAGTACGCAGAGATATATCTAGGATAGATTAATAATGTATCCAAGATATAATCTAGGCACCCTTGCGCACTTACCTATCTTAGGTAGTTCTTCTATACTACTACTAATAGAAGCAACTTAGTCCTTAATTAAAGACTTAGAATAATTATAAGAGGACTTCTTCTATAAAGGGCAACAGGTGCAGGATGTTACGGCGCTAGTGGAAAACGGTGGATCTTGGTAGACGTGGATTATGGTAGACGCGAGTTACGTAACTTAAGGACCGCATAAAATATCAAGCGGCGCTGCTATTCTTCTCCTTCCTTTCTCTAGCTTTAGATCCTTGTTTATAGACTACCAATTATATAGGCTTGCGCGTCCCTTATGCCGTGCTCGTGCCTTAATTAACTAAGTTGCTAATATTATCCAAAGCTTAACTACTCTTTCTTCCTAAGAAGGAACTTAAATATATCTATAAAGGACATAGAATAGGACCCTAAGGACATTACTAGGACTATAAGGATAGGACAGACCCCTAAGAATTAAAAGAACACGAATAGAACGCGAAACCTAAGAATAGGACACGCATAGACTAGAACCCCTAGAAAATAAATAAATACCGGAAATTACCTAATACCCCTATTACTATGCCAAGAAATATAGCAGCCGGCAATGTAACGGAACCTTGTAGTAGGAACTACGGTGGGTCCTATTATTAGGCTGGGTATATAGGTAAGAACAAATCAACAACATAATAATAACTAGTGGAGTGGTTGCCTAATAGATTAACTCTAATTGTATTCTAAGATTCACTACAAGGAGAGAACTATCTACGGTAGGGACTAAGGTCCTTTAAATACACAACTATACTCCTAAGAAACCCTCTCTTGTACGTAAGGTATGTATTATCTGTATTAAACATAACGTCCCTTCCGTTTAATATAGTTAATATATTCAACGCCATATGACCTTGGTTACTATTCCTTGTTATATAGTTCCACTGGTTCCATTCTAAACCATACCTATATTAACCAACTAGCTTCTACTAACTCTTCTCTAAGTAGTTATAACATTGTACTTAAAGCGTCCGTAACACCATCTCCCTCCTCTTTATCTTTGTCCTTAAAGATTCCTAATATCTCCAAGTTGTTTATTAGAGGTGTAATGTCCATCTAATTAATCTAGTTAATATCCTTACTTATTATACCTAAAGCATCTTCTTTTCTTTCCTGGGTTAAGCGTTGCCTTTGTATGGTTTCCTCCATACTGTTGCTAGGCGAGGTAATAGCGATCCCCTACTCTAGGTACGTAAAAGAGGGGTTAGTTTGCGTTACACTAGCAAGCCCTTTATTTTAGCAACCCTCTTTCTGTTCTAAGTGCACTAAAGCAAACATTTAATTGTCCTGTGACGTTCGCTCTATTTCTAACGCTAAGTGTGCGCGTCCTATAACTCTTAATAGTCTTTGAGTTCCCTAAGTAACTTATTATAGGGTCTCGTGTTTAATCTACTACTATAAAGCTTAATAGTAAGCTAGCCTTAGCGTTGCTTACGGTCTAACGTGCCTTAGAAGAATCCGCACGCGTTCTTAAAGCCTAATGTCTGGCTTATACTTGTTTTTAACGTCTTAAACGTATTCGTAAGAAGGTTTATTCTAAGAAGTGGAAACTTATTTAATAAGGTCTGCAGGAACTTAGTAATAAAAGGACTGGCTCTCCTCCTATAAGGGAAACAACTCTAAGTAGCTTAGCAATTGCTCCTCTTAGGTCCCCCTTAGGTGACTTATTCTTTGGCGATCCTTTCTTATTAATATTACCTAACCTACTTTCTTCTAATACTCCCATACCTTTCCTATAGCGTTCTCTAGGTTGCTTAGTGGTTCCTAGGTAGTCTTACTATAGCCTATTTACTTTACTTTATACCACGTTTTGTCATCTACATCCTTATAACTAATAATCTTTAAAACTTGCTATTTATCTTTCTCTTGTCCTCTATATATATCTGCCTTATAAACTGGTGGCTTAATATTCCCGTATACTGGCTCTAACATTGCGATATGTTGTATAGGGTAGATCTTTATTTTGGCTGGTAGGTTTAACTTATATATAACTAATAAAATTCTTTGCTTGACTTTAAAAGGTTCTAGTCTAACATAGTTTAACTTCTTGCTTAGTCGTCAACTCTTAAAATTTTTATATAGTAGCTATACTTTATCTCCCTTCTTAAGATCTGGTCCCTCAGATCTCTTAGTATTATAGTACCTTTTCATTTATTCTTGTACTAGTTTAGCTGTTTCTTTGAGGTCTTTATGAAGATTTATTAACGTCTCTATTCTTTATTTAGCTGTGCTACTCATCTTTTTTGCTTAATATGGCAATAACGATGTTCTTAGCTCATATCCGTAATTCGCCTTAAATGGTAATACCCCCATTCCTTCTTATAGTGTTGTGTTATATGCAAACTATATAACTGGTAATAACAATACCCAATTGTTCTGTATATAATTAATATAATGCCTTAGATACTGTTCTAGTGTCTAGTTTAGTCTTTCCGTTTATCCATTCATCTACGGATAATACGCTGTAGACGTTACTGCGCGAACTCCCTATTCTGCTAGAAATACTTCCCAAAATACTACTATAAATCTTGGATCTCTATCTGATATAATCTTATCTAGTGCTCTATATCTTACAAACACTTTTTTTATATAGATTCTAGCGACATCTTCTACTAATATCTCTTTAGTGTATACTATAAAGTATCCCCACTTTATTAGCTTATCCACTATTACTAAAATCGCGTTATAATCTTGTCCTATAATAGGATCTCTTGACTTTGGTAACTTAATAATAAAGTCCTATAATATAACTTCCTA
>Ga0307507_10001006_pt1 | contig 62822 bp, 12 predicted proteins | sample 7_EM_MG_FD_207223 | JGI IMG/M metagenome (GOLD analysis project Ga0307507, IMG submission 207223) | Populus trichocarpa ectomycorrhiza microbial communities from riparian zone in the Pacific Northwest, United States - 7_EM | ecosystem: Host-associated > Plants > Roots > Unclassified | place...
ATAGTAAAATACAGTAATCTGTAGTATTATTTAGTGTTTACTATATCTTTTTGGCATGTTCGCGCATTATGCCCAGTCTCTTTACAGCGCCTACAGCGCCTTTTATGCGCTGCGCTCTTATTAACTAGCGACTTCTCCCTACGCTCCTTACCCTTTCTTGCCGCATCAGCAACCTTTTAAGCGCCTAACTTAGTGCCTGCTTTACCAGTTAAGGTTCCTCCTTTCTGAATCCGCTTTCTTTTACATAATTTACGCTTAGCTGCAGCCTTATTCGCCTCCTTAAGCTAAGCAACTTAGTCGCGTAGTAACACAATATTATATGACATCTTTGCGGCGCCCTTAGTAAGCTACTTTATTAAGGCAATTATTAAAGATGGTGAAGAACCTTGGTGCCTTTAAATTTAATTATAAAGTAGAGTAGATTAAGCCTCTAGCTTATAGGGATTGCTAGGTGTTTTAGATTCCTATAGAGTATCTGCTACGGGCGGTATTAGCGTATAAAGCTTTATACTAAGCTTTAAAAGTACCACCTCTAGGTTAAATGGGACTAAACCGGCGCCTTAGAAGCTTAAATAGATATTATCTTTTATAAAAGCGCGCTTAAAGGCTGCTTTAAAGGCTGGTAGAAAAGATAGCTTATTAATATAGTAGATGCGGTTGCGGATTAAGCACCTAACCTTATTACTATACGCCTTCTTTAACGGCGAAAAACACTCTACATCTAGTGGCTGTAATAAATGTAATGCATGTGCTAGCATATAGAGAGTAATAATTCCCTTCTTCTTATAAAGATCTAGAAATTTAAGCGAGTTGTGGCTCTTATAGCTGTTAAGAATTAGTATCTGACGCGTGCCTACAGAGCGATCCTTTGTATGCCTGTTAAAGTGCTCCAGCCACTTAATACCAAGCGCGTTTATTGTCTAGCCGTTCTTACTAACTCTGATAGCCTAATTCTTTAGTATATCCTTGTACTAGGAAAAGAGGTGGTTCTTTCCCTTTAAGATTATAAACGGAGGTATTGCCTAACCCATTCCGTTGATTCCTTGGATTACTATAACCCACTTATAATCGCCTAGTTGTATTGCCTTTGGTTAATTACGCCTCTCTATGCCTGTAATAACTACCTGGCTTAATATAACGCCCATTTAAAAGCCAGTCTTATTAAAGTTGTAAGAATTATTGTTAATAATACCGTACTTCGCCTTTATGGCTTCTACAAGCCTAAACCACGCGCTAATAACCTCTGGATCCTCATATTTTGCTCGCTGGTAATTATATGGTTAACTAATATAGGGTTTAATTAAGGGGGTATGCCTAATAAAGTTCTCTGGCCACTTAATGCCAACTTAGCTAGCATTGCGTTCAGCAAGCAGTTTATTAGCCATCTCTTATACAGCAGCCAGTATAGGCGAGAATCCTCACAAATCTAGGTTAAGGATATGCTCAACAATCACCTCCTCTTTAAGCTTGGTAAGCTTCTTCTAGTTAGGCTCGCAGTCGCGTTATAAGGGTTTGCCGGCGCGTCGGTTAACGAGAGTGGTAAGAGGCACGTCGTATATAGCCGCAGCGCATCGCATGCTTGGTAATTAATCTTATTTAATAGCTAAGATAGCTAGGTTAATTCTGGCTTCATTAGAAGAGGATAACGCGTTTGGTTATTAATGCATCGCGGTTAATAGTTGCAGAGTCCGGTTTTGATAGGGAGGTAATCGACTCGATTGTCCGATCGACTCGCTTGTCGAGTACGTTAATAGAAATGCATAATATATCTATTACTGTTATACCCTAGTACTCTAAGGTAGATAATATTAAATGCTAGCCGTTTAAATAGTTAAGTGGCTGGAAATTTATATTCTTATCTTTAGGAGATCTACTATATATACTTTGCTAATAAGTAAACTTTACATTTAATTTTAAGCGGTGCTCATTTGTTAGTTTTAAATTCGGTTAGCTCTACGCCAATAACGTACTTTAAAAGCTGTGCAATAGTATTAGGTCCTATATGGCTAAGTATTTTATACTATCTTGTAGCTATAGCTTCAATTAGTTTTTAGGCCATTTAGCTTAGCTAAAATCTTCCTATTAAAAAGGTTAATTAAGTTAAATCTAGGGTACTTATAGGCTCTCTATGCATTAGTGCCTAGTAGACCCCTAGTCATTTTGCATAGTATACTATTTTGCCAGTTGCTAAACAGTATAGCAAGTTTCGTCCTAAGTCAAAATGGATATCATTATTAGTAGCTCTTAAAAGTGCTACAATATTTATAAATATAGTAGGTACTAGTGCTATATAGGATAGCTTTATTTTTAACTTCCTAGTAGGTATATTAATAGTAATAGTTACTGTTCCATAAGCTTAAAATTTCTTAAATTTTCCACTAGCAATTAGGTAGTCGTCTTCTACTACTAGGTATAAGAAGGTAAAGTCTTCTTTATTATTATAGATATGGGTATCTACGCTAGGGTTAAGCATCTAGGTATTCTGGAGTTTAAAAGGAGTTTAACTAGTACTAAATACGGTAGCATAGCTAGTCGGTTTGGTAGAAGGTGGGGTTTTAGAATTAAAATTAATTATAGATTCTAAATTCTAATTATTCTCCTTTACTTCCTATTCTCTTTTTTAAATTTAGTTAACAATGCGTTTAATCTAAGGTGTAGATAAGATAGCTTTATCTACTTTCTTCTAGACGTCTACCCTTGGTCTCTATCCTTAAGGGCGCTTATGCTTAGTAATGTAGTAACATTTATTAAACCAATATATAAGGCCGTATATGCATTCCTTATTCTATCTCAAATTTAAATTTAAATTACTATTAGAATTAGAATTATTTTAAAGGGTTATAAATACGGAGTTATTAGCAGCTAAAGTAGATAATACTTGCTGCATATAGTAGTGCTCCTTAAACTCCTTAATCAAATTAATAATAGATAGGGCCTTTTTATCTTTTCGTTCTTTCCTAATTAGGTCTACTTTTAGCGCTCCTATAAAACTAGAAGAGATAGCTTTAATAGCTTATATAAAATTATAGTGGGGCCTAAATCCCTGTACATCTAGAAGCTCTAATTACTCTACTAGCTTATAGATGTTCCTCTAGCTGTTTAACCATTTTTTAACGTTTTGCTTTTTGTTGTAAGCTTTAAGGGCCGTATATTAATTAAGGACCTTATACTTTTAACCTAAGGTAGTAGGGGTAAGTACAGCCTTTAATGCTTTAAGGCGTTTATATACCGTTTTAAGGCCGTTAATAAGAGGGAGGAAGGCTACCAATATTGTGCGAACAATATAATTGCTAATATCGTTTACGGCTTGCTCTTGCTTCTGGTGTATATAGATATTATCCTTATATTCCGCATATAGTTAATTATAGGCAATAAGTTGGTTTAGATCTAGCTTAGCTATTAATATAGCGGTAGGAAGCACGTCTCTTAGTATAGGTTAACTGTCACGGTGCTGTAATAAAGTAGACTAATTAACTACGTTATGGTATAAAGAGGAGAAGAGGCGAAAGGGGTATTATATACAAGTAGTAGGGCCAGGCGCCAAGGCGCTAGTGGTGGGCCAGCCAAACGTAAGAAATAGTACGAGATAGTATAAAACAGTATACGACAGGTCAGTGCCGTAACAGTACTTCCCTCCCCTAGAAGGTTTGGTCCCCAAACTAAACAAGTAACTCCAAAACAGAATATTACGGTACTAGCAAACTGCCGTTAAATTACCGTCAAATTGCCATTAAGTAATGGCAAATTGCGGTTATATAGCTAGTGGCTACAGTATTAGTAGAAAACAGTAGATTTAGTAAGCGAAGATGTCAGTTTCGCTTACTACTTTTTACTAAGCTAATAACTGGCTAGCTTAACAAATAGCATCAGTAGAACTCTATACCGCCACCCAAACTAACTAGGCGCGGCGCTCTTAGCAAGAATCTAACTAATTAGATAACTTTTACCGGCGGTCAAAGTTCCCTAAAATCTCAACTTTTCTAAATTATCATGGTCATCGTCTACGGCCTTGGCGTGGCAAGTCTCTCTTATCTTATACCCAGTCTAGGGGTCCGGGCTTCTTAGGGTATTATTTATAGAACTTTAGTAGTGCGCGCTCACACACTTTTAGGGACTTCTTAGGTTCCTAGGTTTTCTTATTATAATACTTCCACTTAATGCAGTATATTAAGCCGTGCTTATCCCTTTGTTCATTATATACATTAAGATTTTTTTTAAATTCCCACTTATCCGTAATATTACTATTATTATCTCTTTCAGCTATCCTACCTATAATATTATAACATTCCTCTTTATTAATGTATGCTTAGCTAGGGATCTCCTTAGGAAACTAGAGGCGGACTTTTAATATATAGAAAGACTTATTAACACAAATATAGTCTAGGAGGTCCACCATAATTGCCCCTCTATAGGCAGCTAAGACGGGCCAGGGTCTATCCCAATTGTTATCCCATTTTCTCTTAGGCTAGTTAGTCTTTATATTTTTAAGGCTAACCATAACCATATTATCCTTTTTAAATATTATACCTTCATCCCATTTTATATTGGCGTTATCTTTATAGCGTTGCTGGGAGATATAAGCTAGAGCTTTAAGCTAAGTTAGGATACACTTAAAGCAGTTAGCGATAGTATTAGCTTATAGGTACTCTTTCTTTATATATATAGATAGGGCTGATAGCTAGGGGCCCGCTAGTTTAATGCCTAGATATAGGTTGTAGCCGTAGTTAGCAAAGAACGGTGAGATTACCATAGTCTTATTAATTTAGTTATTTGTAGTAAACTCAGCAAGGGGGAGCCAATCTACCCAATTATCTTAGGTAAAGCTCACAAAAGCACGTAGGTACTTATTTACTGCTGCGTTAACAATCTTAGTCTAACCATTTATTTTAGGGTATTATACGGAACTGGGGTTTAGGGTTACTTTTAGGCGCTAGTTTAGGCGGCGCCAGAAGTTAGAGACAAATAAAGACCCTCTATTAGAAATGATAGTACTTAGGGCGCCGTGTAACTTATAGACAGTATAGGTAAATGCTTTAATAAGCTTCTTAGTGTCTAGGCTAATAACAGGAATAAAGTGTCTTATCTTTATTAGGCGGTCAACAATAACAAAGATATATCTATATATTTTGCCATTGCAAAGGCACTTAGGCAGGTCAACAACATAATTAATGGAGATATCGGTCTATAGGCGGACTAGTAGTTCCAGTGGTTTTAGAAAACTAGGTGGTGCTAAGTATAGGGTCTTTATGCGGAAGTAGAGAGCGCAGTCTTTTATAAAGGTAGCTATAAATTATAAAATACCTAGCTACTAATAGGTTTGACTAAGGAGGTTTAGGGTTTTAACGCGGCCTAGATAGCCTATAGGACCTAAACTATACATGCGGTATACAACTTCTAGTTAGAGTTTAGGTAAATTAGGGACAAATACTTGGTTTCTATAGTAGATTAGGCCGTTAACAATTAAGTATTTAGATTTATTGCAGCGGAGCGACTCCCTAATCTGCTTGGGCTAGCAGTGTGCCTTACGGCCTTCCTGTTCTTGTAGCGCGGCTAACATATCTCTAGCTAGTTCGTTCTCTTTATAGGCATTCTTAATAAGCTCCTTAAGGGGTTTTTTCTTAGGCTCTAGGTTTATTACTATAATAAAATCCTTAATACTCTAGTCTTGGGATTTACTCAATAGCTCATCTAGGATAGCGGGGTTAACTTTTTTTAGTAGTAAGATAACGCGGTCTCTATGTTATAGGCGTTTATTACTAGCGTTAGCAGGTACTACGCCTAAAAGGCGGCTAAGAGCGCCTAGAATTATAGCTTTAGTGCTGGGCCTATAGGTAATAACAAAGTTAAACTAAAAGAGGAACTTAGCCTAATAGACTTAGCGCTAGTTTAGTTATTTTATTATTATAAAGGTCTAGAGGTTCTTATAGTCCGTAATAATCTTAAACGGTTACTTAGTTCCTTATAGTTTAGGGCGCTATTCTTCTAGTGCTTTTATAATTGCTAGGAGCTCCTTATTATATATCTTATAGTTATATTTAGGGGCGGAGTGCTTGGCGGAGAAGAATGCAACTAGCTTAAGTTTACCATCTTTGCCAGCCTAGTAGAGCACTCCTCCTAAAGCCCAGTTTAAGGCGTCTATCTCTACTATAGTCTTCTTTATATAGTCATAGTACGCTAAGACCAGTACTGTAGTAAACGCTATTTTTAGGGTCTAGAACGCCTGTGCTTAGTTAGGGCTCTATAACCAGTTAGTGCTTTTCTTTAGTAGCCTAGTTATAGGCTTAACTACCTTAGAATAGCCTTAGATAAATTATTAGTAGAAGTTTATAAAGCTAAGAAATTACTATAGTTCCTTAACTAATATTAGGTTCTTCTATTCCTATAGGGCCTATACCTTCTTAAGGTCCATAGTCATGCTATTAGTTAAGATAATTAAGCCAAGGTATTTCATTTTTATAGCGTAGAACTTAGACTTATTAATATTAATCTAGAGTCCAGTATTACTAAGTCTTTGGATAATTTTATTTATATATCTTGTGTGCTCAGCGCGTGTTTTTAAAAAGATAAGGACATTATTAAGGTATACAGTACAGTAGTTATTAAGGGCGTTATGTAAAATATGGTTAATATAGTTCTAGAATATAGTAGGCGCATTATAGAGACTAAATAGTATAACTAGCATCTTATAAAGTCCAAACTAGGTAATAAATGCTATAAGCCACTTTATAGCCTTCCACAATCCGGATCTGGTTAAACATAGCAATTATATTAAGCTTAGTAAAGTATTTAGCACTATAAAGTGCGTTAAGTGTCTTATAGACTAGTGGCAATAGGTACCAATTTTTAATAGTAATTATGTTTAGGCCTTAGTAGTCATAGCAGATTCATATACCACCGCCAGGTTTTACTATAAGGAGGAGGGATACAGCAGCTGGTAAGGTCGATTTACAAATAAAACCCTTATCTAGTATCTTGTTAATCCACTTCTTTATATAATTAAGTTTAGCGGGTAAGAGTGGTCTATTTTTATAATATAGGGCCTACTTTTTAGGTATAATCTTAATTTTATAGTCCTATAGTTAGTAAGGGGGCAGCTTCTCTACGTTTTTAGGGAAGAAGTGTTTAATATATTCGCGAAACTCTTTTGGTAGGTATTATAAAATGTCTCCACAGGTTAATCCTAGTTTGCCTTTTAGAAAATTTTCAACCTTAGTGTTAACTATCTTTTGGCGTAGAAACTTAGATTTAGTTTTTAGGTTTATCTTAAGGAAGCTATAAAAATAAGGGGGTAGCGCTTTTTGGGCTTCCTCCATTATATAGTCGCCTTCCACTAGCCGGCAAAAAGACCTTTCTAATAGGTTCAGTACTTCTACTAGGCCTATAGGCAGTTCTTTAAGCAGCTATCAGTGTTTTTTTTATTTAACTAGTTCTACTAGCTCCACCATATAGATCCTTATTACTTTTATATCTTTTTGTTTACAGAACTAGGTAAAATTAATGGCATAGGTGTATCTAATGTTATCTAGGTTAGGGCGTGTCTAGTTCTCCAGTGCTACGGCCAGGCTAGCACGGTTTAGTCGGCCTAGGAGGGCAGAAACGAGGTGGCGGCCCTATATGGTACGCGCGGGAGATAGGTATAAGGTTAGGCGTTATAGGGAGAAGGTCTTAATTGCTCTAGTTTTGGTCTTAGCTATAACGCTCTTAGCTATTATACATGCAATTACATATGCGTATGGTAGATAACTTAAAGTTAGGTGTCTTATTAGCTATCCTAGGTTAAGCAGGTGTATATAGGGGACTTATAGTTCTAGTAGTATTTTTTTTTTTTAGGGATAGGGTAGTAGTCCAGTTTTCTAGAATCTCCACTTTATTTACTATATATATTGGCTTACTAGTATTAGGCACCTCTTCTATTATTAGCTAATAGTATCTAAGCATTAGCTGTGCAATACGTCCGCGTGGTACTACTTAGTTATAGTTAGGGATGTGCCATAGGAGACAGTTATAGGCGCAGTAATTAGAGCTAAATTTAAGCTCTAAAACAGGGAGGTCTAGTCTTAGGTTATACTTTTTAAGCCAGGGCATTCTAAGAATTACTAGTATTAAGGGTAATAACTTCATAATATAGAAAAGCATAGATTCTGTATAGTAGCCAATTATTATTTTTACTATAAAGTAATGGGTAATAAAGCTAGATGGGAGTCCATTAGTAAGGCGGTGTGGTTTTAGAACTAGAAGTCTTTTTATTATAATATTATACTTTTTTATAAGCGAGTCTTTATCTGCAAACGCTAGTACTATACTACTACTGTTAATAAGGCTTACTATTTTAATAAAAGCTTCTAGGAGTAGGTTACGCAGTAAGAAGAGGTAGGTCTAAATAAGGATAGCATTTCTATTATTATTTACTATTCTAAGGTCAAGTAGTAGCTAGCTTAGAACAAGGTTTAACTAATCTAGTAGCCTAAATCTAATCCTTTTATCCTCCTCCCTATATAGTTCTAACCCTTAGAGGCAACTTAGTCCAAGGGTTAGTTTTTTAATAACTGGATTATGGGGCTTAGCTAGTATATTCTAACATGTTGGTCTCTAACGGTATATATATGCTAGGGGGTACTTTACTAAGAATATAGCCGGTCTTATAATTAGTGGCAATATAGAGCGCTTATCTATAGTTTACGTACGGGACTATTAGCTAGGGCTATATTAGAGACGGAAATCGTAGGGGCAGGTCTCTATATCTAAACCCACATCCCCATCTATAGTTATTATTTTAGTTACTATCCCCTCTGCTAAAGAATCTACTGCAGCTAGAAGGGGGTTGGCGTAGTAGCATTAAAAAGGGATTTAGGTTTATTTTAGGGTCATAAGCATCTTTCCAGTGGCTGGGTTAACTATATGCTATATAGAGTCTGTTATCTATATAATATCTTTAGACATTATTAGGAAGGCTACTACTACTATAGGAGGGTACGACCTCTCTCATACATAAAATCACGGTATGGTCAGTCTGTTAGTTAGTTGTAATCAGCCAGTAGAAAATCAGTCAGTAAGAAAGAAAGAAAAGAGTGTATTAAAGGAAAAGTATATGTCTATTGGTCCTATCCGAGTTATTAAAGACTCTAGGGCTCTAGACTAATCTATATAAAATATATAGAAGGCCTAGGCTCTCCCAAAGCTATACCCAATCTAGATGTTAAATCTAGGAGGCCAAATCACACTACTACATACCTCCCCTATCTAAGTCGTTGTCCCCTAACAACTTCCGAAACCTTATACTCCTGCCTATCTTCGAAATGAAGGTGTAGTAGGTGACTGTATACGCTCCTTACCCTTACTATGAACCTAAGATAGTAAGTAAGAAGACTCCGTTCTGGTTAAATAAGACCGCTCTCGTCTACCTAGCTGGGCAGTACAAGAGGTATTAGACTAATGGCTTTTAGATAACATAGCTCTTTTGCACCCTTCTACCTACTTAGTTCTATCCCATAATTCCTTAGGCAACTCTATATAACTCTATCCTTCTGCAATAATAGGAGGCACAATACTTAGATCTACCGCAATAGTTAAAGGATTAATTCCATGGTTAACGCAGTAGAAGTATAAGCGGCTATTAAAACGCTCTATCTTAGTTACATATATAAGCTAGAACGCATCCTTATAGTTCTTAACAGCCCTAAAATGGTAGGAATATATCTATTTCCTAACTTTGTTCCCATTGCCAGTAAGAAGAAGGTTATAATTTTAAATTACCGCTAGAGAATCCTACTATTGTCTACTAAGAAGGGCGTTAGATAAGGCACTAGCAGTAGTAAGCTTAACTATAGTAGGGAAGCAGTATAGAATTGCGCTATAAGGATTAGCATATTCAGATAGCGTGTAAGGCGGTGCCTTTAAGTCTTAGTAAGCATCTGCCAGCTCTACCCAAGTTCCTCCTTCCGTAACCTTAAGGTTATTATAATTATCTTAAATACTAATAAATTATAGCAGCATTATTCACCGGGTCCTAGTTAAAGGTCCTTTTACTCCATAAAGAAGGTAAGGCATAGTTATATATATATCTCCTTTCTCACACGGCTAAGCTACTTAGTCAGTTATATACTTTTCTACGTCCTTAGTGGTCCAGTCTTAATTAGAGATCTTATATATAAATCCGTTGCCCTTAGTTAATACTTATGCTTTAAGATCTGCCCACTATAATTCTAAGTAATAATGCATACTAGGCAGGATAATCGTGCAGTTATCCTTAGTTTTATTATCTAGAGAAACGCTCCCTTAGATTATATTGGTACCATATCCACTCTTTAAGAGAGAGGGAATATTAATATTAATATAGCGGAAAGCTGTAGAGTCTCCCTTAACCGCAAACTTTGTATAGTAAGGGTAGGAGATAAGTTGCCACCAGCCATTAGGCCTAAGAGCGTAATAGAGACAGTAGTACTAAGGATCTTATCTTATTAGCTGCTAGCAGAGACCGTAAACTATCGTTCTTAACCAGCCGTAATTTAGCCGTCCATTAATTAGACGCTAGTAATAACGGTATATATACATTTTCTTATTAATTATTGCTAAAATGCTAGAATCCCACTACTATCTAAATATATTTAAAACCATAGATCTGTCTTGCTGCTATATATCTTAGTTATCTAGTAACAGTATCTGATTAAGCAACGCCCCTCTATTATAGGAAAACCTTAGTGCTAAATTGTAAATAAACTTATACAGTCCTAAGGAGTTGGACAGAACTGGAGGTCTATAAGCTTTTCTAAACTAGGAGTATATGGTAGGATCTATCTTTATAGTGCTAAGGTAATTACAAGCGTAGTATATTAAATAGAGTCTGTGGCATAGTGCGGTATAGTTTAGACCCTTTATTGCCAAACCTATACGTCCTTTTATAGCTTGCGTATGCATCTAGTAGACCTTATATATCTTTAGGTTAGAACCAGCCGCCCTATACTAACTACGCAAGAGCTTTATAACCTTAGTTAGTTTAATTTTAGTAGTTTGGTTTAGGGACGCTTTAAAATAAGCTAATACGTTATCTTTATAGTCACACCCTCTTTTTAAACGGAGTATCGCTATAGTATCTACAGTCTCCTTAATATACTCCTTATTATCTTTAGGCTTAATAATATTTTTATTAAATATTAATTCTACTTCTAGCCCTCCTACTTTTAGGTAAGTAACCATTAGCTCTCTCCTTAGATTCCTTTTTAAAGAGAATACTAGCAGCCGTGGGGGTAAGCCAATAGGCGTTCTAGCTGCAAGAATACTTTCGTTTATAGAAGATAAAGGCAAGTTAACTAACATAGGTAATCCTTATTAAGATGGGCTTAGCATAATACTAACGCCTCCTCTTTAAACAGGTGTTAACGGTTAAAAGGCTAATAGATTTATTATATTAGAAGCATATTAAGAATATATTTGTAGTATAAGAGCTAAGCTCTCTTTTACTTACCTAACTCCAACATTGGTAACCTCTGGTTCTATAATAGTTAGTTTTCTACTTCTTAGCAGTAGGTCCTTATTTAGAATAAGGAAGCCAGTTAAGTATCTTCCCAAACTATGCTTATTTACCACCTTATCTAATACTTCCCGTCCTAACATCTTAGGCGCGAGCGCGAAATCGGTCGGCTATAGTTAAGTAGTGTTTTTAATGCTACGTCCTAGATAATTAAGCCTTTTAACTAGGGCCTTATTAACTCGCGCCATTACTTTATAAAGTGGGTGGACGGTAAGCTTTCAGACAGTAGAAAGGAAGTAGTAAGAGACTATATATTTAAGCGGTCTGTTAAGAATACCTTATCCCTAGGCTTTTCAGATGGTTTCTCTAGCCTTATTACACTAATTTCTTTAATCCTTTGCTATCTTACTAACGTTAGAGATGTCTTTAAAGATTAATAAAAACATGTCCCTTTCTAGAGATACTTGCAACCTATTATCCTGGTTAACGAAATTAACTACTATACTAGCAGCATCTGTGTAGTTCTCTCTTAAGAGCAGAATCTTATTATAGATTTAAATAAGCATAGCCTAACGCTAATTAACTGCGAAACCTCTAACTTCTATAAGGACGTCACTAATCTATTACTTAGCTTCTTTATATAGTACTAGCGGTCTGCTTAATAAAGACATAATAAGTGTACTATTGTTAATTCTGCTTAGTCTATTCTTTAGTTAATTATAACTGTCTTTAAGGTCTATTAAGGGTGAAAAGGTAAAGTTTTTAATAGGGTTTCCTAATCTAAATAGTCTACTAAATCCGGTGGCGGTGTAGGGTTCTGCTGGCTCTAATTACTAAACAGACTAATTATAATTTTCCATCCCTAGGATAGAAAATTGCTATTAGCTTAATAAAGGCGGTAAGCGGAACTAATATCTTTATAGTAAATAAACCTAAATAGTTATGCATAAACATCCTTCTGCCCTTACCTTACTATTAACACGTAACAGATTTCTATAACTAAAAAGGCAAATAAGAAAGTATAATAGAAAGAGCTTTAGGAAATACGGCGAATAAATGGATTATATGGCTATTATCTATATCCCCTCTCCCACCTTAGAACTTAACTATCCCCTAGTTAAACGTTTTATACTTAGTTCTGTTAAATAATCCTTCTAGAATGCGTACTTCTTAAACTACGCGGCGTTATAATACTAGTGGATTTTATATAATATCTTCCTTAGGCTCTAGCTCTGCTATTATCTCTTTAGTTCCGCCTAACTAGTTAAGCCGGTCCTCCTAGCGGACTTTAGATACCTATTATTAATAGAACTTCTTTAATCTATTCCCTAGAGTTTAGTTGCGGAATAGCGTACTGTTAAGATCCTTAATTAAGTACTATCCCTTATATGGGTAACTCTTATATATATAGAACGGTCCTAGCTATTTTAGATTTAACTTATAACTGCTAGAATAATCTTACTTAAGCTATATGTTATAGAGCATAACTATATTTCTAACCTAAAATCCGTCCTAGTAAATGTAATAGGTGTTATTAAAATACTCTTTATTTGCTGCTCTTAGCCGTTTTATATGCGTAATAGCCTCTTATATATCTATGTCTCTTTAGTCAAACTGCTTTATATAAAGCGCTAGTAGCTCTATAGTAGTCCGGACTATTTCCTAAGATAGCGTCTGCTAGGTGGGTATGTAGAGTTTAATAGAAAGGACATGCTTATATCCATATATAACTCTTACTGGTATCATTCCTATAGACCGCTTAATAGTCGTCCTACCTGCCTATAAGACGGTATAAAGATTGTCTAGCTATAAGCTATCTATCTTCGCCAAAGCATCTATTATAGGTTTATAGCCCCACTCTATTAAGCCTTGCCCCTATAGGTAATACGCGGAAGCTATAACCCTTTTAATATTATAGAGCTCTGTAAGCATAGTAATAATATTAGCATTCTCTTTTCTACTATCTATAGAGAGCTGTCCAAATACTCCCTATTAGTAGATAACATCTTTATAGAGGAACTTCGCTATACTCTTTATATCCTTCTTTTAAAGGGCCCAAGCTTCCACCTATCTAGATATATACTCTTAAGTAACAGCCGGGTACCGGAATCTAAGACGGTTTGGTAGCATAAATATAATATCCACTGTTACTTGTTGCCATAAGGTAGACTCCTATATAGGGTATATTACTTCTTCTTCCTATCCTAGCTGTTATTCCTAGCACTATAGGCATAACTTAATATACTATAATATCTAATCCTATAGTCCTAGCCACTAATATTAATTTAAGACCCTCTAGTACGTTCCCTCCTATCTATAATATCCACTCTAGTTATAAAGGCTCTTAACAATTTCTTACTAAGTGGTCTTGTTATTAACTACCCTCCGCATTAGCACGTTCTTAGACTATTAGCGGAAGAGCTGTTAATTACGCACTAGAAACTTTAGCGTATGCTATTTAAACTTTTTAAATTCCTTAGTATTTATTTCTTTTGGACGTTATAAGGTCACTAGCTATTTCACAATCTTCTAAGATTTCTCTAAATATAAGTTATCTAATAGCAGATCTGCTTCTATTTTAAAAGGGCTAGCTATATATTCTAAGGCACTTAGCTTACAGTTAATAAACTCTTTAATATCCTCAGTTGGCTTATTAGGTTGTTTACCATTAGGCGGCTATTACAAAAGTCTATTAGCTAGGCTATTCTTCTTTCCTAGCATATATCTAACATTAAAGTCCTATAGCTAAATCTATACTAGCTATCTTATTATTAAGGCTCTGGGTAAATTAGTGGCGGTATAATTTAGTTATATAACTAAGGTATTTATATCTATCTCTACCGTAAAGCGAACGCCGTATAAGTATACGCGACACTTCTTTAATGTATATAGTAACGCCCAATATTTAAGCTTTCCTAAGTTATATTTCTGTTCTGCTTAAGACCAGATACCGCTCTTATATTAACATAGGTAACAATGGCCTTATATATCTAGTTATATAAGACCGCACCCCCATCTATTCTTATATCCGTTAATGGTGAGAATAATTAGCCCTGCCCCCTTACTATAATCTAGTTAAACTAGTGCGGGCGCGGTAGTAATTGCATACTTTAGAGTCTTTATAGTGGCAATCTGCTCTATACCCTATACAAACAGAACGTTTACTTATAGTAGTTAGAAGATTAGCTCTGCCTTAATTACAAAGTCTTTTACCTATATTTGGTAATATATAACAACCCCTAGAAAAGCTTGGGCGGATATAATATCTTTATAGTCTCTCTAGTAAATAATCTTTGTGACTTTTAACTCTTCTAAATATTATCCTTTTTTATTATAGCGGTAACTAACCACTATAATTTTATCTTTATAGAAGTAAGACTTTGCACCTAAGATTGTATACCCAGCTCATTTTAAATCTGTAAGCACTCTGTCCAGCTATATAATATATTCCAAAATGTATCTACGCACGCCTAGAAGACTCTCCTCTCTATTATACACTATCTATGGACCTTTTACTGTAATATTATCCAGAAACGGTAGGGTATGGTATAGGATGTGTCGTTCTAGGATCTTGGTAATCGTCCTTATAAACTAGGCTACTAAATTTATGCCTTTTATAGGTACCGTTATTTATTATAAAAGTCCTAAAGGTGTTATAAAAGCCATTAGGTTTCTACTTTTAACATTAAGCCCTAATTAGTTATAGCCAGAGAAGAAGTCCACTAGAGATATAACCTTGCACCCTATAAACTCCTTAGAAAACTTATTAGTATATAGCGGCAGATTTGCATCCCTAATAGTTACTCGGTTAATATTTATTGCCGCATTTATTAGTGTTACAGACAGCTTAAGTACAATGTTACGACTACTTGGAGAAGAGTCGGAGGAAGCTAGTTAGTTGATATAGGTACGGTCTAGGATGGATCCGGTGGAACTATATAACGAGGAATGGTAGCCGAGGTCACGTGATGTAATCTGTGTGATCTATATAATCTATATAATCTGTGACAGAGTAGACAGAGCACACGTACCTTACGGAGCGAAGGGATTTCTTAGGCGTATGGTTGTGTATTTAAAGGACTACAGTTCTTACCCAGATAGTTCTCTCTTTGTAGTGAATCTCAGAATATAATTAGAGTTAATTTGTTGGGTAACCACTCCACTAGTTGTTATTACGTTGTTAACACTGTTCTTACCTATATACCTAGCCTAATAATAGGACCCACCGTAGTTCCTACTACAAGGTTCCGTTACACATTTACTACTAAGGTTATAGTATTAAATAAGGTTGAATATTATGCTACCTAAAGCACCAGTCACGACGACGTTGACGGCAGCCATGACCTTAGGGTTAGGAGATACTAGTATGGCGGATACAGATTCTTAAGTGGTTATACAAGGTTAGTTACAGGAAATGGTTAATCACTTATAGGATAATAGTAGGCTACTTAAAGAACGCATTAATGGAATTAGAGTAGTAAAGGTTAAGTTACCTTCAATTAAACGGTTCTTAGGAGAGAAGTTAAAGCTTAAAGGGTTTCTTACGCAGATATATTTTAAGGTTATATAGGAAGGAGCGAAGTTAGCAACACCTACGGACCAGGTAGCGTATATAGGACTATTCTTGTTAGGGAGAGCTCTAGAGTGGTTTAAGCCTTACCTTATAGAGATATAAGCAAACGGTGTGACGACTACTAACTTAGACGTATAGTATGTGTTTGCAAGTTAGAATAGATTTACAGAACGGTTAATGCAAATATTTAGAGACCCTAAAGCAACTATAACAGCGGAATGAAAACTTTAGAACTTAGTACAACGCACTTTAGCAATTGAGTATACAACGCAGTTTTAAACACTAGCCACGCAGGTTGAGTGGAATAATAGGGCGCTTATAGCATAGTATAAGCAAGGACTTAAGGCTAAAGTCCAGGACGTAATTATCCTAATAGAAGATGCGGATACTCTAAGAGAGTTAATAAACCAGTTAATAAAGATTAATAATAGGATCTATTAAAGGGAACAAGCTAAGAAAGGGCAAGACAGAGTTCTATAGTTATATAAGGCGCAGAGTACGCAACAATAGACATAGAGTTAAAAACTATGGAATGGCGCAGAACTAATGGACCTAAGCGGTACTAAAGAAACCTAAAGGTGGGGAAAGAAACCATAGAAACCCAGAGGTTAAGGATTAAGTAATTAAAGGACCTAGGAGCAGAGGCTAAACTAGGGATCTTAGCAGTAGAAGACGTTTAGGCGGACTCTATAATAAAAAAAATGGTTTAAAGATGGGGCTTGCATAAATTGCGGAAAACAAGGTCATTTCGCTAGAGACTATAGAGGTGGTTAAAGTAACTATGTAGTAAGGGGAACCCGACCAGTAGACAGCACGTACGTACAGAGGGACAATGGTGCACTGTAAGAAATAAAGGAATGTTTAATTAACAGTTTTATGTATTGTTACAATAACGCATGCCGAATTCATAAGGATGCCAAGTACGGCGTAAGCTATTGGCTATAGGAGCCAGTGTTATCTAAGTTTAAAGAAACCAACGAACTAGCTTATAGATTGGACATTAAAGACGATGAATTTAACATAGGCGAAGTATTTACTAATAATAAGGCAACAAAGGCAGCTTACTAGGAGTATGCAGACCTCAGAGAAGTCAAAATAGAAGTAAAGACTAAGACCATTATAGAATAAGGTTTAGTAACGGATATTATAATGCCATTAGATACAATTTCCATCACTTTATAAGATAATAGGAGTAACGTTTAGAAGAAACTAAGTAAGTAGACAACTGCTAGTGCTAGCTTATTACTCAATAAAGGCAAAAGGCCATAGGCTTAAGATTCTTAAGAAGAGATGCAAGAAGCTTAAGATTCTTAAGATAAGATAAGACACACCTAAGGACCCACAACGGACGAAAACTAATAGGAAAGGGCAGCTACTTAGTTTACAGATAAACAAATAAGTATAGGACGCAAGTTTAAGAACTACAAGTTTGGGGAACGAATAAGAACGTCAGCAATCCTAGGTAAACGTAGTGTTTAGCCTAAAGATCAAATAGTTAATACCAGGATTAAGAAGTAAGATAACTATAAAGATCCAGCTGCAAGACGCAGAAAACAAGAAACTATAGATAAGTTTAGGACAAGAATTATTATATAGCAAGAGCAAAAGCTAGATAAGAGATTAGCTATGCTAGGTTGTATAAGGGATAGAGCACCTATACAAAGAGTTACTAATAGGCCAAGTGTAGGGACACCTAGGGCAAAATAGTTAGACAAACTGGAACAAAAAGAGGATCTAGATATCCTAACCAGGTTCAAAGAAAAACATACCAAAGGATGTTATAATATAGCGATAATAAGGTACTTTCTAATAGATAGACTATACACACTAAACTAGTTGTATAGAAAGTGGTATAGGCAACAACACAATAATAAATAGGAAGATTTTTATATGTAGCTAGACGAAAAAGTTATCCAAGACCAACCTATTACGGAAAAACGTATAAGTTATATTAAAGGGGTATTAATTATAATGTTAAGGAACCTAGAAGAGGGATCTAGGGACTGGAGAAGTAAATAATAAATCTTAGTACCCACAACAGAGATACCAGTGGTTAGGTTAACCAGGTATAGGTTTAAACTTAAGGATAAAGACAAACTAAGAGTTAACCTAAGTTACCTAGCGTATTATACATTATTGTGGATAGCTTGTGTAGATAATACCTGCAATATACATAGAGCACTAAAAGATAAGAACTGGAAGTACCTAATAAGGATATATTAGGCATCCGAGGAAAGGTGGTTTAGAAACGCTAAGTATATACATAGATAGCACCTAGTAGAAGTACAAGGTTAAGGAGACTTAATACTTTAACCAGGAAGATTCCTTATGGAAGAATGCCTAGATAGACAATAGTGGTGGAAGTGCCTAGAGAACACTTATCCATGGTATATAGAGGAAAAGAAACAAACTAAGTATTAGCCTAAGTTAGACTAAGTATAAACAGGATCTAGCAGCCAACAGTTAGAAAAAGGGGAGGCGTATAGAACTAGAGGGAACTAGTATTAGAGCCTTAGGCCCTTAAAGGAATTTAAGGACAATACCTAAATTTACGAGTTAAATAGCAAGATTAGTAGTTCGAAGCATTGGTAGATAGTGGAGCAACTAGGAACCATATATTACCAAAGGCAGTAAAAAGGATAGGGTTACTATATAGATAGAAGGAACACCTATATCTACTTACAACAATTTTAGGAGATTAGATAGCCTATAGAGGGGGCATTATCTATCTTAAAACAGGACCTATTTAGTTAACTATTAAAGGAAGACTAGTAAGAATGTCTTTTAATATCCTACTATTGGGACAGGACGAGGTGATACTAGGAATGCCTTAGTTATAGGAGTATAATCTAAAGATTGATTGGGTTACAGGTTAAGTTAATATTAAGAATACTTAATGGCGTAAAGTGCGACAGTAAACCAAGTTAGTATAGTACCAAGTCGGAGCGATATATGAAGAGATTAAGTAAGGCTTAAGTTATATACCAAAGAGATACTATAAGTATGGTAAAAAGTTATGGTCACTAGAAAGTGAAAAGCTGTTAGAATATATACTATTGGACTATAAGATAGAACTAAAAGAGGGAATAAGTCTAAAGTTCTTTCTAATCTATAAGCTTACTAAAACCGAGTTAGTGGCACTTAAGGAGTTTATTTAGGAGAACTTACGCAAGGGATATATTAGACTATTATAGTTATCAGTAGGATATCTAGTGTTATTTATCCCAAAGAAAAACGGAAAACTTAGGATGTATATAGACTATAGATAGTTAAACAGCATTACTAGAAAGGATAGGTATCCTTTACCCTTAATTAGCGAAATCCAAGACAGGATAGGTAACGCAAAAATCTTTACAAAGATAGATTTAAGATGGGCGTACCACTAGATTAGGATTAAGGAAGGCGACGAATAAAAGGCAGCCTTTAGGTTAAAGGAAGGACTATATAAACCATTAGTTATATAATTTAGGCTTATAAACGCACTAGTAACGTTCTAGAAGCAAATTAATATTGTGTTAGGAGAACACCTAGATAAGTTTATTATAGCATACCTTGATAATATTATTATCTACTTAATAAGTAAGGAAGAACATGGAGAACACGTTAAATGGGTCTTAAAGAGACTATAGGAAGAATAAATGCCAGTAACAATTAAGAAATGCGAGTTCTTTACAGTAAAGACTAATTTTGTAGGATTTATTATTAAACTAGGAAAGATTAGCATGGACCTAAAGAAAGTCAAAGCTATAGTGAGTTGGTAAGAACTAGAGAATATTACGTAGTTAAGGTCGTTTCTAGGGTTTTATAACTACTATAGGAGGTTTATAGCATAATGGTTAAAAAGCATTAAGCCGTTTACAAGGCTAATAAAGAAGGAGGAACTGTGGGTTTAGGGTAGTAAGTAGAAGAAGCTATTCTAGGAACTTAAAGAGTTGTTTACCTAAGAGCTAGTCCTTAAGATCTATTAACCAAAGTTGGAAATAGTTGTTAAGATAGATGTATTAGACTTTGCACTAGGAGTATGCTTACTATAGAAGCACCAAAACGCATGGCATCTAGTGGCGTACTATAGTTAGAAAATGACACCACTAGAGTTAAACTACGACATCTATAATAAGGAGTTGTTAGGTATAGTTACAGCACTTAAGGAATGGAGAGCATTCTTGCAAGGCACAAAGAAACCATTTGTGGTTAAAACGGACTATAAGAACCTTACTGGATTCCTAACAACAAAGGAACTTAACTAAAGACAGGTTAGATGGGCGGAAATGCTTATAGAATACCATTTCGAAATTTAGTATACCAAGGGTATAGATAATACACAAGCAGACGCTTTAAGTAAAAAGGCTAAACTATAAAATAACAAAAAGCCGTTAGGAGCTTTATTGCGAAAGAATTAAGATGGATTGATTAGGTATAATTATCTAAAGATTATAGCAACCAAAGAAAGTCAGATCTATAAATTACTAGAAAGTAATTGGACACAGAAGATCTAAGAAGCATAGGTGGAGGATCTAGACTTAGAGCAATATAAGAATAGAGAAGTAATATATATACCTAAGTCTATTGCAGAAGAATTTATTAAGGAATTCCACAAGGGAATAACATAAGGACATAATAGGTCTATAGGACTAGTGTTAAGACTTTAGGAGGAGTATATTATTTAAGAAATCTGGGGACTAGCAAGATAAGTTACTAAAAAATATCTAGATTGCCAAAGAAACAAACCAACGAGGCATAAGCTGTATAGAGGGCTATAACCTGTTGAGACACCAGGAAGACCATGGGAAGTTATATTATAGGACTTTATTATTAAGTTACTAAAGTTAAGAGATCCTATTACAGGACAAGATTATAACGCGATTTTAGTAATAGTGGATAAGCTAACAAAGTAGGGATACTTTATAGCATGCACTAAAGAGATATTAATAGAAGATGTTACTAGAATCTATATAAAGGAAGTGTTTGTAAGACATAGAGCACTAAACAAGATTATATTAGATAGAGATCCAAGATTTATAGTAGTATTTTAGGAGGTGTTTCTGGCAGAATAGGGAGTTCGCGTAGTAACCTCTATAGTATATTATCCACAGACGGACGGATAAACGGAAAGACTAAACTAGACACTAGAACAGTATCTAAGGCATTATATTAATCACGTATAGAATAATTAGGTATTGTTATTACCAGTTATATAGTTTGCATATAATGCAACACTATAAGAAGGAATAGGAACATTATTATTTAAGGTGAATTACGGGTACGAACTAAGAATGTTATTATTGCTATATTAAGTAAGGAAAACGAGTAGCATAGCTAAATAAAGAATAAAGACGTTAATGAATCTTTATACAGACCTTATAGAAACAGCTAAGCTAGTACAGCAAAGGATAAAAAGGTACTATAATACTAAAAGATCTAAGGGACCAGATCTAAAGGAGGGAGATAAAGTGTGGCTACTATATAAAAATTTCAAGAGTTAATAACTAAGTAAGAAGTTAGACTATGTTAGACTAGGACCTTTTAAAGTTAAGTAAAGAATTTTATTAGTTACGTATAAGTTGAACCTACTAGCTAAAATGAAGATCTACCCTATACAATATGTTGCGATACTAGAACCAGCATATAGAGATATTAAGCCACCAGTTTACAAGGCAGATATGTATAGAGGATAAGAAGAAGACAAATAGCAAGTTTTAAAGATTATTAGTTATAAGGACGTAGATAACAAAACATAGTATAAAGTAAAGTAGATAGGCTATAGTAAGACTACCTAGGAACCACTAAGCAACCTAGAGAACGCTATAGGAAAGGTATAGAAGTATTAAAAAAAAGTAGGTTAGGCAACATTAATAAGAAAGGATCGCCAAAAAATGAGTTGCCTAAGGGGGACCCAAGAGGAGCAATTGCTAAGCTACTTAGAGTTGTTTCCCTTATAGGAGGAGAGCCAGTTCTTTTATTACCTAGCTTAAATAGACCCTATTAAACTAGCTTCTACTCCTTAGAATAAACCTTCTTATATACACGTTTAAGACGTTAAAGATAAGCATAAGCTAAACGTTAAGCTTTAAGGATATGTGCGGACTCTTTAGAGATACGTTAAACCTTAAACAGCGCAGAGGCCAGTTTACTATTAAGTTTCTTAGTGGTAGATTAAACACGAGACCCTATAATAAGTTACTTAGGGAACCTAAAGACTACTAAGAGTTATAGGACGCGCACACTTAGCGTTAGAGATAGAGCGGACATCGTAGGATAATTAAACGTTTGCTTTAGTGCACTCCAAATAAAAGAACGGTTGTTAAGACAAAGGGCTTGCTAGCGCAATACAAACTAACCCCTCTTTTACGCAGTAAGAGTATGGAGACAGTATTATCTCACCTAGAGACAAGATTGCAGCAATAGTACAAAACCGGCGAGCTGTAGAAGAAGAAGAAGAAGCTTTAGGTATAATAAGTAAGGATATTAACCAGACTGATTAAACGGACATTATACCTCTAGTAGATAACTTAGAGATGTTAGGAATCTTTAAGGATAAAGATAAAGAGGAGGGAGATAGTGTTACGGATAGCTTAAGTACAATATTATAACTACTTAGAGAAGAGTCAGAGGAAGCTAGTTAGTTAATATAGGCACGGTCCAGGATAGATCCAGTAGAACCATATGACAAGGAATGGTAGCTAAGGTTATATAATATAATCTATGTGATCTGTGTGATCTGTGTAATCTGTAATAGAGTAGATAGAGCACACATACCTTACAAAGCGAAGGGATTTCTTAGGCGTATGGTTGTGTATTTAAAGGACCACAGTCCCTACCTAGATAGTTCTCTTTTTGTAGTGAATCTTAGAATACAATTGGAGTTAATCTATTAGGCAACCACTCCACTAGTTATTATTACGTTATTGACACTGTTCTTACCTATATACCCAGCCTAATAATAGGACCCACCGTAGTTCCTGCTATAAGGTTCCGTTATAATTAGTTGGTACTTTTTATGTTCCTTCTTACTTATAAGAAACTACGGATTCCTATATAGGCTTTTGCAATACTCTAAAGTCCCTTAAGCTAGTCGTTCTTATAATATACTTATCACTTCTCCTCGCAGGGCCCTTGGTATAGGAAAGTTTGGTACTTACTATACTTTATATAGCACGGTCTTAATCTTTAGTGGTAGAGTTATGTCCCTGCTAACGCGGCCTATCTTAGAGAATTTCTATGCCAAAGCCTCTTCTTGGTTAAATAATATAGCCTTAAGGATCTCTCGTTCTCTTAGCTAAATGTCTCCTACAATTATACGCTCTAATTATTCTGGCTTTAGTCATGCACCGCAGGCCAGCTTAGTATATTGTGGTTTAAGGAAATGGTTATATAGACTAAGAGGCAACCCCTAGATGGACGCCTTTTATTAATATAAGGCTACCTCTCGCCATTCTACTATACCTCCCATAACTGTTCTATCTGGTACTAACGAATTAACTAGGTAGACTTTATCTGCCTTTTATTTATACGCAGTTGCTACATTTATGGCGTTTTATTAGGCCTTGCTCTGGTAGCCTTCTGTTTATATTATAAATAGATCCGTTGTCTTTAATATTTAATATATAAGGGACCCAGCCTTTGCCTTAAATACTAGCTTCTAATTCTTTCTTAAGTGTTTCTTTAGGACTTCCCTTAATGCTTTACTATTAAGCTCTCTCTATTTAATATTTTGTTCTTTTTCCTACTAATAGCTCTGCCTAGCGGATATCTAAAACAGTAAGCGTCCGTATTAGAGCCGTACCTCTTTTCCCTGCTCCTCAATCTTAACGTCCTTCTTATCCTAATGCGCTAGGTTATAAGTAACCCCGAATATAATCCTAGCGGTTATACTAGTTATATATTTCCCAAACTATTATCTATATTAATGCCTTTATCTAGTTTAAAAAACATTGCATTTTTATAGAATGTTAAGAACCTTATTTTAACTCTGCTATCTTTTAATTAAATAATGTAAGATACCTAGCCTATTATGGTTTATTTTATTGCTAGTCTAGCCCTTACTAACTATAGTTTACTAAGTATTACCTTATGTGACATTTCCCCTATAGTAACAAACGTTATAGATATTAAGACGTTACCTATTACTATAGGGACCGTATGTACTAATCTAATAAACTTAGACTAAGTCCTATTAGTAGACATTAGATGTGCACCCTATAGTTATAGAGGCAGGCTTAATATTGGTAAACTGTGTCATAGAGCCACGCTTTCCTTAATAAGGTTAAGCTCCGCTCTAGAGTTAATTAAGTACTTAGCCCTTCCATCTCCTATCTGCGCTTCTACCTTTAGGCACCGTCTTTAAAACTAGATAAATTCTGCTTCTTGTTTAATTTAATCCACCTTAGTAGTTGTTAAGCTGGCTTAATTAATATAAAACGTTAGGTGTGCTAATAACATAGATGCCTTAACGTCTTCCTACTTCTGTTGGTAAGGCTTTATAAAAGGTAGCAGGAAAGGCTTAAAGAATAGCCTTACGACCTTAGGTATATACATAAGGTAGTTACTAATAGTAACTTTAATAGTTTTTAATAAGATCTTGTCCGCTATTACTATTAGACTTAAAACGTTTCCCTTTAGTATATCCATTATCCTAACTGGCTTTAGTTATAGTGCTTTGGCTATTATTGTTATATCTACTATCTGCTCCATCTATCTTAGCTATTTGGTATAGTCCATTTTATTAATTTTATTATTGCTTAACGGTGGTTAAAGAGCCTGCTATTAGGGCTATAGGGCGATTTAGATATATCCTCCTAGTTGTACATTTTGAACTACTGCTAGTTACTAACTAGATGGTTTTGGAGGCGGCTTTATTACTCTTACTTCCCCTTACAGTCTCCTAAGATTATATAACTATGGCGTAGGCTATAACTGGGTTGTAGCTCCTACTAAATTAACACATATTAACTCTACTTAGTATATATCCTTCTAGGACTTACCAAGTTCCTCCTTACTTTCAGCGTCGCTTCTATCTACAAACTCTACTAAAGCTGCCTTTAGTTAGACACCTATCCCTAAAGCGTTAGGATTAATATTTACGTTTTACTTTAGCTAGTCTTTAAGAAACTAAATCTGATTGTTACTTAGTAAATATAGAATTATATTTCCTAGACGCTTACGTGTTTTAGAGCAGATTTAGTTATTCTTATTTATATATATAAAACTATAACGAACTAATTCCTGGAGCTATAGACACTAATTAATAAAACGGTAAAAACCCCTGTATCCATAACACGTCTAAGCTTGTGTTGAGTATACGCTAAAGTTTCCTAGCCCTCTATACCTTTCTAGACCCGGCTTATATCATTCTTATAGCGCTCCCTTATAGGGCGGCTATAGTTTGTTATTTAGCGCCAGTTTTAGGCCTATTTCTTAATGCACTAACGCCCTATTTAGGAGCTGTGTATACCGTATTAGATCTTAGCAAATCCTGTCTAGGAACAGCATTAAAGATACAACGCCCGCTAATTTAACCGTTCTAAGATTAAGCTTCCGGAGCTAATTAGTAAATTTCTCCAGTTTAGGATCTGCTTCTTAAGTTGTTTAACGGGTACTTGCCGACTTACTTAGCTAGGAGACTATAGGTGGTTAAAGAGTAGCATCCCTTTAGTTAGTTATAGCTAGTTACTAATTATAGAATTATCTAACTAGCTAATAAAGGCCTTGCTCCTTAGGATTTATTATTAACAACTAATCCATACCCTTATGCGAATTAAGCCTGTCTTCTACAGCTCTCTTTATTAAATAGAAGTTATAGGATTCTTATCTATCTAGGCTAGTTTCTGTTTTAGTTATAGCATGCCTTTAATACTTAAATAGGAGTCCCCTTGCGAACTAGTACCCTTATTTACGGTTTTCTAAATTGCCAGCCTTAGTAACCTTTTAGGAGATTAACGTCAACTGCCTATAGTATTTACGTATACTACTAGGTGGATTATTTCTATACTGCAGCATATAAGCTTCTAAGAACTCTACCATTTCGACTTATTAAAAGTAGTTACTTCCTCTATAGTCTATCCTAAGCTTCTTTATAAGTTCCATCTAGTTTCTAATTATAAACTTAGGTAGGCTGCGGATCTATATCCCTATCTAATAGTTACAATACTCCAGAAGTCCTTAATGCTTCTCGTTGTCTGCAATATAATGTCGGATACATAGTCGCTTATACTATTTAATAAATTGCGATACGTTTTATCCCGTAAAGTAAGGGGTCCTAGGAGTTCCTAGAGCCGGTATAGGCTGGGCCATAATATATACCTTATCTCGTTCTATTAGTGGTCTAGTAGGAGGCAGCGGACCTACAGTTTCTCTAAAGATAGGTAGGTAGATATTATAACCCTTATCCTTAGTCCGTTAAGGGTCATCAGTCTCTAACATTGCAAAAGTTAGGGTTAGTATCGCATACCCTTATTTAGGAGAGCTCCGCGGTTTAATAGGCTGCTTGCTTTCCTCTCCCTTTCCAGCGCCTTCGCTATTATTATAGAACGGACCTAATATTCCCAACAATCCTTTTACTGGTACTATTGCCATTATTATTATAAATTTAAAGGTAGCTCCTATAAATGTGAGAATAATTATATAGGCTATTGCAAATATAGTAAATAAAATGTAGAAGACTTTTCTCTACCTTTCCAAGTATACCATAGTCCTCCCTTTTATCCTCTATCTTATAGTACTACGTACTTACCTTCCCATCGCTATTTGCCGACTACCATTCCCGCATAGAGAACTTAGCATGTGTCGTTAATTCATTCCTATAGAGGTAGCTGCGCACCGGTCGCTAATATGTCCGTGCTTCTTCGCCTCCCTTTCCGCACGTTCTTCTGTTCCGTAGTTCCAGATCGTTCTAAATCGTTCCTATGCGTCTCCTATGTATAGAATTGTGTATAGAGTACCAGACCTCTAATCTAAAGAGCTTGCCGTCGTCCCCACGTGGAATGCCAAATAATATATAGGAGGGTACGACCTCTCTCAGACATAAAATCACGATATAGTTAGTCTATCAGTTAGTTATAATCAACCAGTAGGAAATCAGTCAGTAAGAAAGGAAGAAAATAGTGTATTAAAGGAAAAGTGTGTGTCTATTAGTCCTATCCGAGTTATTAAAGACTCTGGGGCTCTAGACCAATCTATATAAAATATATAAAAGGCCTAGGCTCTCCCAAAGCTATGCCTAATCTAGATGTTAAATCCAGGAGGCCAAATCACACCACCACACTACCACCGCCAAATTTAACGGCGTTAAGGTCTATTAGGTCATTCTATAGTACCAGTGCTAAGGTGTTGTTATTAGGTAATCCAGGTCAATATCCACTAGCAATATTTAGCTTAGCAGCATTTAGCTTAGTATAGTAGGCATAGTTCTATAGGTTATAAACAAACACGTCTATTTACTCGCTCTAGCCCTTATAGTCAGCATCATTAATCTTATAGCTAAGGGTAAAGGCTAGGTCCTTTATCTTAGGGGAAGTATTCTTTCTAAGCAAATCCACCTTTTGTTCCTTAGTCTTGTTTACTTTAATTATTAACTCATTAAGCTCTACTTTCTAGGACCAGTAGTTACGCTTACCTTAACATAAAGTATCCAACTTATTTTTGGCCGCTTAGGTTATATCCATAGTCTTATAGTATCTTCTTATATATATAAACATAGACTCTCAGTCAGAAAAGGTCCATTTACTTAGGTTATTTAGGTATATACATAGCATATTAAGGCCATGTTTAATATAGTCATAGGCCTTATCTATTAGCATGTCTGACATATAGAGAACTTCGTCCATTAGGGTCTTAAAGCACTTTATATCCCCCTAGAAAACGCCTTAGATCTTTATTTCCTATATTTTAAATTTCTCTTGCTTTTTAATTGGTAATCCCTTGCCGTTAAATAGGGTTGGATTTTTTACTTCACACTTTTTTCTATGGGGCTTAGCTGGAAGAGGGGAGCTAGTTATAGGGTTTATATTCTTATTGGCAATGGCCTGGGTAAGTGTAGCGATCTAAAAGCTTAGGCTTTATATAGTCTCAGTATATACAAAAGCTTACTGTTTGTATTATTTAACACATAGTTTAAGTATCTTAAGGGAGTTAATTCTATGCTGAGCTTTTTTAAGTTGGGATGTTATAGTTTGACCTTTATTATAGACGGCTTAAAAACCACTCTCAACGCTAGTTAAAAAGGTTCCTACTATATTAAGGTCCTTAGGGTACTCCAGACCACTCCTAATTGCCCAAGCAATGTGGGTATAGGGGGTATTAAAGAGGCAGGCAAGCGCTTCGCGTGTATTCGTTAACGGGGTATTATTTATGTTTTGGTCGCCTATTTTAAGGGATCTAGGTGGGGTAATCAAAATCTTATAAGGCTGACTGTGGTACTAAGATTATTAAGACTGTCTAGGACTATGCTAAGACTGTGCTAAGGCTATGCTGAGACTGTAGTACGGTGTTATTAGTCACGCCGGGTTGTAATTATACTGGGAAAAACGGAGACTATAGACGGAGGCGGTAGACTAGGAGGGCAAAGATCGCGACAGGGCGCAAAAGGAGATACCACAAACTGTTACAGTGCTGCAATGAAGTAGACCAAATAACTACGTTGTGGTATAAAAAGGAGAAGAGGCGAAAGGGGTATTGTATACAAGTAGTAGGGCCAGGCGCCAAGGCGCTAGTGGTGGGCTAGCCAACCGTAGGAAATAGTACAAGACAGTATAAAACAGTATGCGACAGGTCAGTGCCGTGATATTAACTGGGTTGCTCTAGCTTTAAAAGCTCATTTTTCTTCTTTAATAGGTTGATGTACTGCCATACCTTATTAGTTTTAGCAGTATCTTAAATAATAAAGAACTATTACATCTAATTAGACGGCTTTTTAAGGATAAGATTAAATTTTAAATAAGGTCCGTCTATATTAGTTGTCATTTTTAGAATTTAATAGGTCAAGCAGGGTCCTAGGTTAGCGTCTTGGCGAAACCTTATTTTGACGTTTTTTTAATTCGTCAGTTCGTTCGTCTATTGGGTACGTTCGTCGGTTAGATGCAACCGTCCGTTCGTTTAGTAGGTAAAGAAGCTTAAGACACTTACAAAAATAGTAGAAGTAGTAACTTCGTAAATAAGATAGTAGATTAATTAGTTTAGCAGGTAGTGCAATCCGGGCTTATAACTGTAAGCTTATAGTATAGGAGAATTAAATAAGCGACTTAATTCTAAATCTATGGAAATCACGTAAACTAAATACATAAAAGTAGACCCTGAACTCCGAAGTCTATGACTTAATATTTAACTATATCCAAGACATACAAGGGTAGGGTCGATCCTGTCTTAAAGCCTCTTAGGCGACGATCTTGTGTCTTAGCGTAGTGCTAGTAAACTGTTATAGAAGATCCTCACTAGAGTTAAGCACTAATGGTTAAAATAACCCAACACCAAAAAGCTAAGACGTATTAGTTGGTTAAGAGACTAAAGGGCGCATAAGTACTGCCATTAAAGTTTATATTTAACCTCAAATATAACGCATTTAGAGAGGTAATCAGGTATAAGGTATAGTAGGTTATATATAGTAACCACCAAGTGGCAAATATTAACTACAACTACATATATGCTACGGTAGTGACCTTAACTGCATATAGGATTCTACTAGCGTTAATTACAGTATATAACCTTAAGGCCCACCAGATTAATATTATCACAGCCTTCCTAAACAGTTTTATAAGGAAGCACTCTATATACGTGCAACAACCAAAAGGATTTAAAGATAATAACCACACGTTAATCTATCTATTACTAAAGGCGATATATAGCCTCAAACAAGCACCTCTGCTATAGTATAATACCTTAACAGAGTATCTAAAGACGATAGGATTTAAGCCAATTAATAAAGATCCTTATATATTTTGACATTACAAACACCAAAACGCCTATCTCTGCTTATATATAGATGATATTATAATTACAGCAGCAACGATACTAGTAATTAATGCCCTTAAGAAGCTCCTATAGAAATAATATAACATTAAGAACCTAGGAGAGCTTTAATTCTTCCTAGGGATTTATATAGTATATAACTAAGTCAATTAAAAGACCGTGATTATATAGGACGCCTATATAGCGAGGATCCTTAAGTCCTTTAAACTTACTAAAATTAACCTAAAAGCGACACTAATAGCCACTGGCCTTTAACTAAAAAAGCGTTATCTAAATAACCTTGCAAATAAGGCCTATAAGAAGTAGTACCTAAAAGCCATTAGATCCTTTACCTGGCTCTTATATTAGACAAGGCCAGATATAACAACGGCCATAGGAAAGCTATTGCGGTATTTAGCTAACCTACCTAATAAACACTAACCGCATATTAAAAGAGTATTTAGATATATTCAAGGCACAAAAAACTACGGAATAATATACAGCGGAAAGCAGTACATCCCAGAAAAAATTGACCTAGAGGTATACATTAATACAGCTTATAGTGATAATCTAAATAACCGCAAATTGACTTAGGGCTAGTTTGTTAAACTAGCCAGAGCTCCAATTAAGTAGGCTTTAAAGAAGCAATTAATAGTGGCGACGTCCTCTACTGTAGCAAAGTACCTAGCAATTAAATCAGCAGCATAAGAAGCAATTAAGATCGCAAACTTCCTAAGAGCTCTTAGCTAAAATAGCATAGACCTAGCTCTAATTCAGATCTACACGGACAGTGCGAACATTTAAACACTTACTAAGGGCGAGCAACCAGTGCTAAAGGAGCGCTATGTAGATATTAAGCTCTATAAGATTAAGGATAATATCAAGCAGGGTAAAATTAAACTATACTATATACCAGGCATAGATTAGCCAGCGGACGGCTTAACAAAGGCTTTACTAAAGAATACATATAAGGTGTTTAAGATGGGTGTTAGAGTCACTAAAGTCTCCTAGGTCACCTAGTCCTAATTAGGAAATTATACTACAATTAGCAGAACCTTAGAATTAATGCTAATTAACTCAATTCTAATTTTCAAAGGCTTACTAATATTACCTTTCAGCATAGTAGACGGGCGATTAAGCGTTATTAATTTTTACTTAAACCTTTTTTAATTGCATTTCTTACTCCTTATACTACTCCTATCTATTAACTACAACCTTATAGAGCATAGTATAGTTATTTTAAAGGAGCTTCCTATTCGTCAGAGCTCATAGAGCCTGGGGGGGTGTGTTGGTAGGGGGGGCTACTTAGGGCAGTCTCTTTAAGCTTAGCGACGTGTTACGTGACGGCGCGCGGGCCATCTTATAAATATCTTCTCAGGGCCATTAACCCCTAAGATTCTTCCCTATAGAGTATCATATATGTCATTTCTATCAGCCTGTTCAGCGTCTAACACTCTTTAAGCGCTACTAACTTAGTTTTAGTAAGCTTATAGGTTAGAAAGAGCCTTAAACTTATTCCTAGTTCTAACTATATCTTATAGTCCTATCCCTTGCAACGGTGAAGTCCTATAAGAGTTAGACCGTACGCGAACACCAGAATCAAAAGTAACGCGTATGGTCACGGTGCCTTGATCCTATTGATTCTATTGGCTAGCTCTTATCGATAACCATAGGACAAATTCCACCGTTGTAAGGGATACTATATATTCTACTAGCTTTTTACTTTCTAGGCTCTATAGTTTTTTTCCATACTTATAGTATCTCTTTAGTACGTAACTTAAGCCTTACTTAGTCTCTTTATATATCACTTCCACTTAATACTATACCATCTTAATTTATTATCACGTCTTATATTATTATATATTTTTAATATTAACCTAACCTATAACCCATTCAATCTTTAGATTATATTTCTATAACTAAAGCATTTCTAATATTACCTTGTCCTTTCCTAATAGTAGGATATTAAAAGACATCTTAAGTCTTCTTCCTTTAATAATTATCTAAATAGGTCCTGTTTCTAAATCAATAATACCTCCTCTATAGGCTATTAGATCTCCTAAAATCATTATTAATAGATATAGGTGTTCTTTTTGTCTATATAGTAACCCCATCCTTTTAACTGCTATTAGTAATATATAGTTTCTTATTACTCTACTATCTACTAACGCTTTAAACTTTTAATCTTGCTAACTAACTTATAAATTTAAGTATTAACCTATAATTCCTTTAAGGGTTTAAGGCTCTACTACTAGCTCCCTCTAATCCTATAGGCCTCCGCTTTTCCTAACTATTAATTATTACTTCTTAACTATACCTAGTCCCTCTATAGCCAATACTTAGTTTACTTCTTATCCTTAATATACTATAGATAAGTATTCTCTAGGCACTTCTACCACTATTATCCCTCTAGGTATTCTTCTATAAAGAGTTTTCCTAGTTAAAGTATTAAGTCCCCTAGTGCTTAAACTTCCACTAAGTACCAACTATATATATACTTAGCATTCCTATACCGCTTTTCATCCGTTATCTAATATATTCTTATTAAATACTTGTAATATTTATCCTTAGGTGTCCTATATATATTATATATATTATCTATATATATAATCTATACCAATATATAATGCGCTAAGTGCTTTAGGTTAACTCTTAGTTTATCTTTATTTTTAAGTTTAAACCTTTCCTATATTAATCTAAACGTTACTATATTACTTACTAGTACCAATATCTATATTATTTCTCTCCAGTCTACAGCCTATTCCTTTAGATTCTTTAATATTATAATTAATGCTCCCTTAATATAGCTTATCTATCTTTCTAATATAGCTTAATCCTATATAGCTTTCTTATCTAACTATATACAAAAACCTTCCCACTTATTGTTTCCGCGCTATTAGTATTACTTTTAGTATAGTTTAGTAAGTATATACAATCTGTCCATAAGGAAGTATCTTTTTATTACTGCGTTGTCGCAACCTTTTATATATTATTTAGTAAACCTAGTTAGAATCCCTAGATCCTCTTCTTACTCTAGGTCGCTTAGCTACTTAGCCCTTAGTATACCTACCTTCGGCCTATTAGTAACCTTTTATATAGCTGCTCTATCCTTTATACATTCTAGCATTACTAATCTCTAATCTAGCTTCTATTTTTACTATATAAAGATTCTTTATCTAAACTCCTCTATGCTTTCTATCTTATTACGCCTTATAAATAGGTTTTTAATATTATTAAACTTTTTAACCTTTAGGCTAAATACACGTTTACCTAGGACTGTTATAGACCTTATTTATTCTTTAAAATCTTAGTTCCCTAGAAACTATTGTGGTGGGGTAAATTGGACCACTGGATTTAATATCTAGTTTGGGTATAGTTTCGGGAGAGCATAGGCCTTCCGTGGATATATAGATTGGTCAGCAGCCCCAGAGTCTTTAACAACTCCGAGAGGGCCAACAGACACACAGTTTCTCTTTAATACACTCTTTTCTTCTCTTCTTACTGACCGCTTCCCTACTGCCTAATTATGACTGACTGACTAACTAACCACACCATGACTTCCTATCTAAGAGAGACCGTACCCTCCCATATATTTTATGGCATTCCACGTGGGGACGACGGCAAGCTCTTTAGATTAGAAGTCTAGTGCTATATATACAGGAGACGCATAGGAACGATCTAGAACTACAAAAGAACCGACAGACAGAAAAAGGACGCGCGGAAAGGGAGGCAGAGAAGCACAGGCATATTAGCGACCGGTGCGCAGCCACCACCATAGGAATGAACCAACGACACTTTCGGTCTCCGTACGGGAACGGTTGGTCTCCGTACGGGAACGGTTATCGGAGAACAGCGATCGGAATGCGAGTGCGTAGCACAGCAAGACAGAGGATAAAAGAAAGGACTATAGTACGCCAGGAACAGCAGAGAAAAGTCTTCTGTATTTCGTTTACTATATTTGCAACGGTCTATATAATTACTCTTACATTTATAGGAGCTACCTTTGAATTTATAGGAATAATGGCAACAGCACCAGCAAAGGGATTGTTAGGGATGTTAGGTCCATTCTACAATAATAGTAAAGGTACTAGAAGGGGAGAGGAAAGTAAGCAGCCTATTAAACCGCAAGTCTCTCCTAAACTAGGGGATGCGATACTAACCCCAACTCCTATAACGTTAGGGACCGACAACTCTCAATAGATAGAGGATAAGGGTTATAAGGTCCACCTGCCTATCCCTAAAGAATCTATAGGTCCGCTGTATCCCACTAGACCACTAATGGAACGAGATAAGATATATGTTATAGCCCAGCCTATACCGGCTCTAGGAACTCCTAGGACCCCTTACTTTATAGGACAAAACATGTTGCAATTCGTTAAATAGTATAAGCAACTATATATCCGACATTATATTACGGACAATAAGAAGTATTAAGGACTTCCAGAGTATTATAACTATTAGATAGGGATATAGATCTAAAGCCTACCTAAGTTTATAATTAGCAATTAAACGGAACTTATAAGGAAGCTTAGGACAGACTACTAAGGAAGTAACTACTTTTAACAAGTCAAAATGGTAGAATTCTTAGAAGCTTATGTGCTGTAGTATAGAAACAATCCACCCAGCAGTATACGTAAATACTATAGGCAGTTCACGTTAATCTCCCAAAAGGTTACTAAGGCTGGTAATTTAGAAAACCGTAATTAAGGGTACTAGTTCACAAGGGGACTTCTATTTAAATATTAAAGACATGCTATAACTAAAATAGGAGCTAACCCGGATAGATAAGAGTCTTTTAACTTCCATCTAATAAGGAGAGCTGTAGAAGATAGGCTTAATTCGCATAAAGGCATAGATTAGTTATTAATAATAAATCCTAAGGAGCAAGGCCTTTGTTAGCTAGTTAGACAATTCTATAATTAGTAACCAGCCGTAACTAACTAAAGAGATACTGCCCTTTAACCGCCTATAGTCTCTCCGCTAAGTGAGTTAGCAGGTACCTGTTAAATAACTTAGGAAATAGACCCTAAGCTAGAGAGACTCACTAATTAACTCTAGAAGCTTAATCTTAGGACGGTTAAATTAGTGGGCGTTATATCTTTAATGCTATTCCTAGACAGGATTCGCCAAGATTTAATATAGTATACGCAGCTCCTAAATAGGGCGTTAGTACGGCAAGAATAAATAGGCCTGTAACCGGTACTAAATAATAACAGACCGCAGCCGCCCTATAAGGGAGCGCTATGAGAACGATATAAGCCAGGCCTAAGAAGGTATAGAGGGCTGGGAAACTTTAGCACATACCCAGTACAAGCTTAGACGTGTTATGGATGCGGGGGTTCCCACTATTTTATTAATTAGTGTCTATAGCTCTAGAAATTAGTTTGTTATGGTTTCCTATATATAAATAAGAACAACCAAATCTGCGCTAGAATACAAGAGCGCCTAGGAAATATAATTCTATATTTGCTAAGCAATAATTGGATTAAGTTTCTTAAAGACTGGCTAAAGCAGAACGTGAATATTAATCCTAATGCTCTAGTAACAGGCGTCTAACTAAAGGCAGCTTTAGTAGAGCTCATAGAAGGAAGCGACGCTAAAAGTAAGAAAGAACTTAGTAAGTCTTAGGAGAATATATACCAAGTGGAGTTAATATACGTTAATTTAGTAGGAGCTACAACCCAGTTGCAGCCTACGCCACGGTTATATAATCTTAGGAAACTATAAGGGGAAGTAAGAGTAATAAAACCGCCTTTAAAACTATCTAGTTAGCGACCGGCAGTAGTTTAAAATATATAACTAGGAGGACATATCCAAATCGCACTATAGCCCTAGTAGCAAGCTCCTTAACCACCGTTAAGCAATAATAAGATTAATAAAATAGACTATACTAAATAGCTAAGACAGACGGAGTAAATAGTGGATGCGATAATAATAGCCAAAGCACTACAACCAAAGCTAGTTAGGATAATGGATATACTAAAGGGAAATGTCCTAAGCCTAGCCGTAATAGTGGATAAGATTTTATTAAAAACCATTAAAGTTACAGTTAGTGACTGCCTTATATATATACCTAAGGTCGCAAGGCTATTCTTTAAGCCTCTCCTGCTACCCCTTGTGGAGCCTTACTAACAGAAGCAAGAGGACGTTAAGGCATCTGTGTTATTAGCATACCTAGCGTTCCATGCTGATTAGGCTGGCTTAACAACTGCCAAAGTAGACTAGATTAAATAAGAAGTAGGATTTATCTAGTTTTAAAGATAATACCTAAAAGTAGAAGCACAGATAGGAGACGGAAGGGCTAAATGCTTAATTAACTCTAGAGCGGAGCTTAACCTTATTAAGAAAAGCGTAGCTCTATAACACGGCTTACTAATATTAAGTCTGCCTCTGTAACTATAAGGTGTATGTCTAACGTTTGCCAATAGGACTTAGTCTAAGTTTATTAGATTGGTGCATATGGTCCCTATGGTAATAGGTAACATCTTAATATCTATAACGTTTATTGCTGTAGGAGAAATGTTATATAAGGTAATACTTAGTAAGCTATAGTTAGTAAGGGCTAAACTAGTAATAAAACGTACCGTAACAGGTTAGGTATCTTGCATTATTTAATTAAAAGATGGTAGAGTTAAAACGAGGTTCTTAACATCCTATAAGAATATAATATTCTTTAAACCAGATAAAGGTATTAGTATGGACAACAGTTTAGGAAATGTATAACTGGTGCAACTGCTAGGATTGTATTTGGGGTTACTTATAACCCAGCGCATTAGGATAAGGAGGACGTTAAGATTAAAGAGGAGGGAAATAAGGTGCGGCTCTAATATAGACGCTTGCCGTTTTTAATATCTGCTAGACAGAGCTATTAGCAAAAAGAAGACTATAACATTAGATAGAGAGAGCTTAACAGTAAAATATTAAAGAAAGTTCTAAAGAAATACTTAAGAAAGAATTGGAAGCTAGTATTTAAAGTAAAGGCTAGATCCCTTATATATCAAATATTAAAAATAACGGATTTATTTATAATATAAATAAAAAGCTACTAAAGCAAGGCCTGACAAAACGCCATAAATATAGCAACTGCGTATAAATAAAAGGCAGATAAGGTCCACCTAGTTAATTCATTAGCACTAAATGGAACAGTTATAGGAGGTATAATGGAATGGCAAGAGGTAGCCTTGCGTAGATAAAAGGTATTAATCTAAGGGTTACCTCTTAGTCCGTATAATTATTTCCTTAAGCCGTAATACACTAAGCTGGCCTGTAGTGCACGACTAAAGCCAGAACAATTAGAGCGTATAATTATAGGGGATATTTAGCTAAGAGAATAAGAGATCTTTAAGGCCATACTATTTAACCAAGAAGAGATGCTAGCATGGGAGTTCTCTAAGATGGGTTGCGTTAGTAGAGATATAACTCCACCATTAAAGATTAAGACTGTGCTGTATAAAGCATAGTAAGTACCAAACTTTCCTATACTAAGGGCCCTGTGAGGAGAAGTGATAAGCATATTATAAAAATAACTAGCTTAAGGGACTCTGAAATATTATAAAAGCCTATATAGGAATCCATGGTTTCTTATAAGCAAGAAGGAATATAAGAAGTACTAACTAATTAATGCGGCGATAAATATTAACTAAGTAACTATTAGGGATGCAAATCTGCTGCTATATGCTAATAAGTTTTCCGAGGAGTTTATAGGGTATAAGGTTATGTCTCTAGTAGACTTCTTCTCTAGCTATAACCAACTGGAGCTTAATATAGAAAGCAGGAACCTAATAGCTTTTATAACACCTCTAGGGCTTCTATAACAAATAACGGTACCTATAAAAGGCACAAATTTAGTAGCCTAGTTTGTGAGGATAATTACTAAGATCCTAAAACAATACATCCTATACTATGCCTTGCCATTTCTGGATGATATTATAGTAAAAGGCCTATAGATAGTGTATAATGGAGAAGAAAGTCTTTTAGGTATGCGTAGATATATTCTAGAACACATTATATAGCTAGACGGAGTGCTTGCAGATTTGGAACAAGCTAGATATATAATCTTAAGCGTAAAGTCTTATTTCTGTAAAGACAAGATTATAGTGGTTGGTTACCACTATAATGGTAAGGGATAATATTTAGAGGAGTTAAAGGTCGCAAAGATCGTTTACTAGAGAGACTGTAAAGACATTATGTCCGCCCAAGCATTCCTAGGAGTTGTTGTGTATTACCAAATATGGGTAGAAAACTTCGCAATTAAGGCAGAGCCAATCTTCTAACTGCTATAAGTAAACGTTCTGTTTATATAGGGCATAGAGCAGATTACCGCTATAAAGACTTTAAAGTATGCCATTACTACTATACCTGCATTGGTTTAACTGGATTATAGTAAAGGGGCTAGGCTAATTATTCTCACCATTAATAGATATAAGAATGGATGGGGGTGCAGCCTTATATAACTAGATATACAAGGTCATCGTTACCTATGTTAATATAAGAGCGGCATCTGGTCTTAAGCGGAACAGAAATATAACTTAGGAAAGCTTAAGTATTAGGCGTTACTATATACGCTAAAGAAGTGTCGCGTATACCTATACAGCGTTCGCTTTATAGTTAAGACAGATATAAACACCTTAGTTATATAACTAAATTATACTGCCACTAATTTACCCGGAGCCTTAATAACAAGATGGCTAGCGTAGATCTAGCTATAGGACTTTAATGTTAGACACGTACTAGGGAAGAAGAATAGCCTAGCTAATAGGCTTTTACAACGGCCGCCTAATGGCAAATAACCTAATAAGCCAACTGAGGATATTAAAGAGTTTATTAACTATAAGCTAAGTGCCTTGGAATATATAGCTAGCCCTTTTAAAATAGAAGTAGATCTGCTACTAGATAACTTATATTTAGAGAAATCTTAGAAGGTTGTAAAATAGCTAGTAACCTTATAACATCTAAAAGAAATAAATACCAAAAAATTTAAAAAGTTTAAAAGGTATACGCTAAAGTTTCTAGTACGTAATTAATAGCTCTTCTGCTAATAGTCTAAGAACATGCCAATGCGGAGGGTAGTTAATAACGAGACTACTTAATAAGAAATTGTTAAGAGCCTTTATAACTAGAGTAGATATTATAGACAAGAGGGAACGTACCAGAGGGTCTTAAATTAATATTAGTAGCCAGGACTATAGGATCAGATATTATAGCATATTAAGTTATACCTATAGTGCCAGGAACGACAGTTAGGATAGGAAGAAGAAGTAATATACCCTATATAGGAGTCTACCTTGTGGCAATAAGTAACGGTAAATATTACATTTATGCCGCCAAACCGTCTCGGATTCCGGTACCTGGCCGTTACTTAAGAATATATATCTAGATAGGTAGAAGCTTGGGCCCTTTAAAAGAAAGATATAAAAAGCATAGCGAAGTTTCTCTATGAAGATGTTATTTGCCAATAGGGAGTATTCGGATAGCTCTCTATAGATAGTAGAGGAGAGAATGCTGATATTACTACTGCGCTCGCAGAGCTCTATAACATTAAAAGGGTTATGGCTTCCGTATATTACCCACAGGGGCAAGGTTTAATAGAGCGGGGCCACAAGCCTATAATAGACGCTTTAGTGAAGATAGATGGCGTATAGCTAGACAATCTTTATACCGTCTTATAGGCAGATAAAACAACTATTAAGTAGTCTACGGGAATAACACCAGTAAGAGTTATATGCGGATATAAGTATGTCCTTTCTATTAAACTCTATATACTAACCTAGCAGACGCTGCCTTGGGAAACAGTTTGGACCACTATAGAGCTACTAGCGCTTTATGCAAAGCAGTTCAACTAAAGAGACGCGGATGTACAAGAAGCTATTGCGCGTATAAGATAGCTAAGAATAGTAAATAAAGAGTATTTTAACAACACCCATTATATTTGCCAGGACGGATTTAAGGTTAGAGATATAATTATGCTCTATAATACGCAGCTTAAGTAAGATTATTCTAGCAGTTATAAGTTAAATCTAAAGTAGCTAGGCCTGTTCTGTGTACGTAAGAGTCACCCATATAAGGGATGGTATTTAATTAAGGATCTTAACAGCATACCATTCCGCAACCAAACTCTAGGAAATAGATTAAAGAAGTTCTATTAATAATAGGTATCTAAAGTCCATTAGGGGGACCAGCTTAACTAGTTAAGCGGAACTATACTATAAGAAATAACAGCAGAGCTAGAACCTAAGGAAGATATTATACAAAATCCACCAGTATCGCAACGCCGCGTAGTTTAAGAAGTGTATGTTCTAGAAGGATCGTTTAACAGAACTAAGTACGAAACATTTAATTAGGGGATAGTTAAGTTCTAAGGTAGGGGAGGGGACGTAGATAATAACCGCGTAATTTGTTTATTTGCTATGTTTCCTAAAGCTCTTTCTATTACGCTTTCTTATTTGCTTTTTTTAGTTACAGGAATCCAATGCGTCTCGATAGTGAGGTAAAGGTAGAAGAATATTTACGTATAACTATCTAGATTTGTTTACTGCAAAGATATTAGTTTTACTTACCGCCTTTACTAAGCTAATAGCAATTTTCTATCCTGGGGATAGAAAATCATAATTAGTCCATTTAGCAATTAGAGCCGGCAGAACTCCACACCGCCACTAGATTTAGTAGACTATTTAGATTAGAAAACCCTATTAAGAACTTTACCTTTTTGCCCTTAATAAACCTTAAAGATAGTTATAATTAGCTAAAGTATAAACTAAGTAGAATTAATAACAGTATACTTATTATGTCTTTATTAAGCAGACCGCTGGTACTATATAAGGGAGTTAAGCGACAGATCAATAACGTCCTTACAGAGGTTAGAGGCTTCGCAGTTAATAGGCGTTAGGCTGTGCTTATTTAAATTTATAACAAGATTCTGCTCTCCTAAGAGAACTACGCAGATACTACTAGTGTGGTAGTTAATTTCGTTAGTAATAATAACGGGCTATAAGCATCTCTAGAAAAGGATGCGTTCTTATTAATCTTTAAAGACATCTCTAATATTAGTAAGATGGCAAAGGATTAAAGAAATTAGCGCAATAAGGCTAGAGAAACCATTTAAAAGGCCTAGGGACAAGGTGTTCTTAACAGGCCGCTTAAACACGCAGTATTTTACCACTTCCTTTCTACCGCCTAAAAGCTCACCAACCACCTACTTTATAAAGTGACGTTGCGAGTCAATAAGGCCCTAGTTAAGAGGCTTAATTATCTAGAACGCGGCATTAAGAATACTATTTAACTACAGCTAACTAATTTTGTGCTCGCGCCCAGGATGTTAGGAAGGGCAATATTAGACCAGGTGGTAAATAAGTATAGCTTAGAAAGACACTTAACTGGCTTCCTTGTTCCAAGTAAGGACCTACTACTAAGAAGTGGGAGACTAACTACTGTGGGACTAGAGGTCACTAATATCGGAATTAGGCAAGTAGGAGAGAGCTTAGCTTTTATACTGCAAATATATTTATAATATACTTCTAACGTAATAAATCTATTAGCCTTTTAGCCGTTAACACCTGTTTAAGGAGGAGGTGTTAGTATTATACCAAGCCCGTCTTAACAAGGATTACCTATGTCAGTTAACTCGCTTTTATCTTCTATAAACAAAAGTATCCTTGCAGCTGGAACGCCTATTAGCTTACCCCTACAGCTGCTAGTATCTTCTTTAAGAAGGAATCTAAGGAGAGGGCTAACGGTTGCTTACCTAGAAGTAGGAGGGCTAGGAGTAGAATTAATATTTAATAAAAATGTTATTAAGCCTAGAGATAATAAGGAGTATATTAAGAAGACCGTAGATGCTATAGCGATACTCCGTTTAAAACGAGGGTGTAACTATAAAGATAACGTACTAGCTTATCTTAAAGCGTCCCTAAACCAAACTACTAAAATCGAACTAACTAAGGTTATAAAGCTCTTGCGCAGCTAGTATAGGGCAGCTGGTTCTAATCCAGAGATATATAAGGTCTGCTGGATGTATACGCAAGCTATAGAAGGATATGTAGGTTTAGCAATAAAGGGTCTAAACTATACCGCACTATATTATAGACTCCGGTTAATATACCACGCTTGCAATTAACTTAGGATTATAAAAACGGATCTAACCACGTACTCCTAGTTTAGAAAAGCTTATAGACCTCTAGTTCCGTCCGACTCCTTAGGACTATATAAGTTTATTTATAACTTAGTACCAAGGTTTTTCTACGACAGAGAGGCTTTGCTTAATTAGATGCTATTACTAGACGACCAAGATATATAGTAGTAAAAAAAATCCGTAGTTTTAAACGTGTTTAGATAGTAGTGGGATTCTAGTATCTTAGCAATAATTAATAAGGAAATATGTATATACTACCATTATTAGCATCTAATTAATGGGCGGCTAAATTACGGCTAGTTAAGAATAATAGTTTATAGTCTCTGCTAGTAGCTAATAAGATAGGATCCTAAGTATTACTGTCTCTATTACGCTCTTAGGCCTGACAGCTAGTGGCGACTTATCTCTTATCTTTATTATGCGAAGTTTGCGGTTAAGGGAGACTCCATAGCTTTCCGCTATATTAACGTAAACATTCCTTCTCTTATAGAGAGCGGACGCGGTGCCGATATAATTCAAGAAGGCGTTTCTCTAGATAATAAGACTGAGGACAATTATATAATTATCCTACCTAGTATATATTATCACTTGGAATTATGGTGGGTAGATCTTAAAGTGTAAGGATTAACTAAGGGCAATGGATTTATATATAAGATCTCGAATTAAGACTAGACCACTAAAGACGTAGAAAAATATATAACTGACTAGGTGGCTTAGCCGTGTAAGAAAGGAGGTGTGCGTATAACTATGCTTTACCTTCTTTATAGGGCTAAAGGACCTTTAACTAGGACCCGGCGGACAATGCTGCTATAGTTTGTTGACATTTAGGACAATTATAATAACCTTAAGGTTATAAAAGGAGGAACCTAGGCAGAGCTGGCAGATGCTTATTAAGACTTAAAAGCGCCGCCCCGTATGCTATCCAGATATGCTAATCTCTACGGCGCAATCCCATATCGCTTCCCTGCTGTAGTTGAGCTTACCGCTGCCAGCGCCTTATCTGACGCCGTTCTAGGTAAACGATAATAGGATTCTCTAGCGGTAATCCAAGATCGCGATCTACTTCTTACTGGTAATAGGTATAAAGTTATAAAATAAATGCATTTTTATCGTCTAAAGGCTGTTAAGAACTACAAGGATGCGTTTCAACTTATATATACAACTAAAATAAAGCGCTTTAATAGTCGCTTATACTTCTACTGTGTTGACAATGGAATTAACCCCTTAACTATTACGGTAGATCTAAGTAGAGTACCCCCTATTATTACAGAAGGATAGAGTTATGCGGAGTTACCTAAAGAATTATAGGACAGAACTGAGCAGGTGGAAGGGCGTAAAAGAGCCATGTTATCCAAAAGCCGTTAGTCTAATACGTCTCATACTGCTCAGCCAGGCGGACGAGAGCGGTCTTATTTAACCAGAACAGAGTCTCCTCTTTCACTATCTTAGGTTTGTGGCAAGGGTAAGGAACGCATATAGTTACCTGCTGCACCTTTGTTTCAAAGATAGGGAGTTTTGGAGTTTTAGAGGTCATTAGGGGACAACAACTTAGGTAGGGGAGGTATGTAGTGGGGTAAATTGGACCACTGGATTTAATATCTAGTTTGGGTATAGTTTTGGGAGAGCATAGGCCTTCTATAGATATATAGATTGGTCTGCGGCCCCAGAGTCTTTAATAACTCCAAGAGGGCCAACAGATACACAGTTTCTCTTTAATACACTCTTTTCTTCTCTTCTTACTGACTGCTTCCCTACTGCCTAATTACGACTGACTAACTGACTGACCACACCGTGACTTCCTATCTAAGAGAGACTGTACCCTCCCACACTATTATCCTATACTTATTTGTTTATTTTTAAACTAAGCTACTACCCTTTCCTATTGGTTATCGTCCATTATAGGTTATTTAGGTATATTTTATCTTATCTTAAGAATCTTAAGCCTGCGGCCTTTAGCCTTTATTAAGTGGTAAGCTAGCACTAGTAGTTATCTACTTGCTTAATCGTCTTAGAATATTACTCCTTCCATCTTATAAAGCGATAGATGCCATATTTAATGGTATTATAATACCCATTACTAAACCGCATTCTATAGTGGTCTTAGTCTGTACTTTTATTACATTACTAAGGTTTAAGCGCCCCTAGTTAGCCTCCTTTTCTTCCTTATTACTATTAATTAATAAGTACTCTAACTTTATTATCTTTTCTACCAATCTTTATCTATCTATCGTAGCCACGTAAGGGGATATTAATTTTAACCGTATAATTGGGAGACGCAGGGCTATAAGGTCACTCTAGGGCTAATTCTTAGCGGTTTTGCTAGTACCTAGCACTTAAATCTGCTAAGGATTTGCCTTAAAGTGACCAGATATCCCCGACCGCAAGCCTATGGCTACAAACCTATCTAACTGTGGTAGTCACACTAAGGCGGGTTCTTAGCGGTTTTGCTAGTTCCTAGCACCTGCTAAATAATTGCCTTAAAGCGCTATCTACATATAATGCATACTGAGTGTAAGGGATAGCGGGTGGGAAAAGCGAATTAGCCATATGGTGACTGCGTTTGATATTCGCGAATATTGCAGAAGGTCTCAGCATTATGCGTTGCTAAGATAGACACTGCTAAGCAATATATAGACGCTAGTATCTATCTATCGCAGCCACGTAAGGGGATATTGATTTTAACCGTATAATTAGGAGACGCAGGGCTATAAGGTCACTCTAGGGCTAGTTCTTAGCGGTTTTGCTAGTACCTAGCACTTAAATCTGCTAAGGATTTGCCCTAAAGTAACCAGATATCCCTAAGCAAAGCTCTTGCGCCCAATAAGACATTACCGCATTCTGTTATATTCTGCCATATTCTGCCATATTATCACATTCTGCCATTTTCTATAGACCCTAATTTATAAGCCAACCAATTAGGATTTTCCATGCCCGGCATAGAAAATCGCTATTGGCTCGCTTACCACTAGCGCCTTGGCGGCAATCTTAATATCTAGCTAGTAATCTTTACGCTAAGAGCGGTACACTACGCTAGAAGTAAGAGTTAAGGCAACGGAGGTTAGTAGTCTTAGTCCTAATATATAGGCGAAAGGCTTCTAATAACTACCAACCTAGTTGCTGAATTTGCTAATATAAACACCCTAAATCTTCAGTAAACTAGGCAGCGCCCTAGCGGAAGAAGTGGTTTAAGTAGCTACTTGGGTTAATTCCAGCGGCTACTAGGCGGGAGGAAAGGATCTTATAAACCCCTAGAGAGGTAAAGGGTTTTCTATTAAGACTAAATAAGGGGGAGTTAAGGGGTTAGGGGTCCCTATTAAACAGCTTTATTATAGCAGCAACTGGGTATAATAGGCCGCCTACTGCCGCAATGGCGATATTAACGCCCTAGTATTACTTATTGGCTTTGCTCTATTTAAGGAGGAATATTATCCCACTAGGCGTAAAGGTAATATCGCGTTAGGTAGCCTTTTTTGCTAAAAAAGTTATTTGGTTCTTAAGTTCCGCTATAGTGTATATAATCTTACCTATCTATAGAAATCTAGTAAATGCAAGGGTGAATACAGCATCAGTGTTAATATCTAGTAGCGATAGGCCGTGTGTTACTACCTAGGCTAGAATATCCCTAGTAATAGGCTGCGTATCCTTCTTTACTAAGGGCTAGATAGTGGCTGCTCTGGCAAGTAGTTAGTATACTATAGGATCCTTAAATGCTATAATTGAGATACTATAATCCACGTGACGCGAGCGAATTGCGGAGACGTAGGCTCGTAAGGTTTCGGCCTTGAGCCTGCCTATCTATGGCTAGGAGGTACCGAACGCATAGCAGGTAATCCATTCGCCTAGTTCACGCGGCTTAGCTAGGTAGGGAGAGACTCCTTTAAGTGCACAGTATAACTCCCAGCCGTTAACTGCTGAGGAATAGTTTCTACAGGTTGCTAGCGCAAGGCTATGCCAGAGAAGGAGCGCGTAGAGGTTAGATAGCGCGTTAACAATGTCCTTAAAGTTTATAGGTGGTTATAAGTAGTCCGTCAGATTTATGGCACCTAGTTAAAAACTTATTAGCTTTAGTAGTAGTAAATTAAGGGCCTAATATAGGCAGAACTGATGGATAGCTATGGCCTAGAATTGAGATAGTATATTAGCTAAGCCATTTAAATTACCTAGGATCCACTTCGCGGATAATATAATATTGTAAGCTATAGTAGCCAGCAAGATCTTGCGGAGTAATTCATTTGCTATACTATAGATAACGGTCTTCTTAATACCATAGTAAACCACCATGCTATTAGTGTAAATGGATAGCGCGCTATACTGCCAGTTAGTAGACTATAGATTAAATATATAAGTAATAGCATGTATCTCCTTTGGATTAATATAGTCTACTTATTAGCTGGGCTTAGGCAATATGCTAAACGCCTAAAATTAAAGGAAGTTGGCAGTATACCACTACTAGTTATCCTCGTGTTTAAGTTCCTTAAAGAAGTAAAAGCCGCCAAACCCGAACCGGGTAGAGGCGTCAGTAAAGAGATAAATACGGGCATGCTTAATATCGTTAAAGAACAATACCCCATTACTTATAGTAAGTAGGTCGAGCCAGACACATAAGTCACTTCGTAACTCAGTACTAAATTACCTAGGTTTATGCTTATTTGCCAGAGTCTTTAGCTAAGTAGTAATAAAGATCTAGAGGGATCTAGAGTAAAATCAACTAAGCCTAATTATGTAGGCACACTATACAAGGTAGCCCGCAAGCTGTTAGGCTTAAAGGAACAACAATAAGCCATTTTAGAGTGCGGTAGTGACCTCCTTAATAGCGCGTAATTGTTTCTATAGTGATAATTAAGTTTGCATTTATATAGTATTAATAGTATATCCTAGAACCTTAATAACAGTTCCTACTATATCTTTAGAGTTATTTTAAGGGATACCTAGGGAGTTAGTAATAGAGATATAGGTCTAGGTAACAGCCGCTAAGTTATTTAGGTTGGTAAGGATAAAGATAAAGTTATCTAGGTAGTGTTCTACCTCATAAGGTAGTTATAAATAGAGTATCTAGTATAGGCCTTCCGCGAATAGGTTGAATATAAGTGGCGTAGTTTAAAGACTAAAGGATAGGCAGCATTCCTAGTAGGTAATACCTTCCCAGAAGAAGTCTATTAATATTCTTACCCTATAGGATAGGGGGACTATACAGAACGCGTCTTTAATATCTCTCTTAAGCAGTAGATATCTACGGCCTACAGAAATAACATAGGCCTAAATAGCGGTAATAGTAGTATATACCAGTGCTCCATATTCTTCTAGGATTGCGTTATTAACTAAAGATACTAGTAGGAAGGAGAGATTATAAATCCGGCAGTATCCTCTATCTAATTTTGGCACTAGGCTAAGAGGTAAGACTATAATAGGCTCTATTACAATTCTAATATATCCTTTTATAAGGTCTGATATTATTTTCTTAGAGATAAGGTCGGCGTTATCCTAAGAGGAGTTATGGTTCCTATAAGATCTTAGGGTAGAGATAGATTTAGCTCCTATCTCACAGCCATAGGTTAAGATACCTACTAAGATAGCTAGTAGATTGCCCAGGTAGTTAGATAGAAGGGAGTGCTATGCTAAGATCCTTAGGGGCAATAGAGAGTAGTAGAGAGCCTTCGCCTTTATAAAGGTAGGGAATAGTGGTAATATATTAGGCCTAGGTCCTAGGCGTATACTTAAAGTTAGTGTTATAGTTAGGCTAGACCCTACTTTATAAGGTTCGCCTTGCTATTCCTAGGCACAAGATTTAGATAATATGGCGTAATCTTTACTACACTTTAAGCACTTATGCGGGTATTTACAAGGTGTATTATTACAGCCTCTATTATTAAACCTATAGCAGGTATTAGAGGTATAGGAGGTATCCAACCTAGGTCTCTTTAAGGCGGCGAAGCTAATAGTGCTAGACATTATAAGGTATAGCGCTGTATACTAGGCTAGTATTTGCTAATTGGCGGGTTCTAGTTGGCCATTAGTTATTATAAAGGTATAATAGTTAAGTGCTAGATTAAGTATGTAACTTACCTAGATATACTAGGTTAATAAGGTGCGAATTATATTTATCTAGAGAAGCATACTAGTAATAAGGTCCGGCGGGCATATATAGAGGGTGCTAGTAATAACTATATAGTTTATAAAACCTTTAAACCAGACGCCTTTCTCAACAAATAGCTTCCTATCTGCCTTTACCTTCCTTATAACCAGAGTGCCGTTCTTAATCCATGTCTTATTAGCGATTTTAATCCAAGCGGTATAGACTTAAAGACGGGCAAGGTTTACTGGATTAAAGGTGCCCTTAAAAATGTCTAGGTAATCCCTTTTTATAATACTAGAAAGGCGGAGTTTAAGCGACTTTATACTAGAAGGGAGAGGCTTACCAAGGTTATTAGCTATAGCAGCTGTTACGGTAGCTTATAAGGCCGAAGCGGCTAAGCCTAACTATAATTAAGCCATTCGAGCCTGGTAGTATTCGTACTAGTAAGCCTCCTCCACTAGGCGGGCTTTGCGCTCTTCCTTATACTTCTAAATCTCCCTTTCATCTTAGGCTTGTTCCCTTTACTCTTTAGCAATTTCACGCTCTTCTACGGCAGCGGCGTGTATATTAGCTTCGGACGGCATTGTAGGACTAATAGAGGAGGGTGTAACGGTTATAGACGATGGTGTAGTTAAGGTAGGTCATCCGGATGGGTTTGCTCGTTGGGATTATGCACGCGTGCGGATATCCTAGTTAGTTATAAGCGGTAATAGCGTTATAAAATAATTCTTGAACGAATAAATAATAAATATTAATAAGTTTAATAATATTGAAAAGCGAATTAGCCACGTAGTGACTGCGTTCGATATTCGCGAATATTGCAGGAGGTCTTAGCATTGTGCGTTGCTAAAATGGACACTGCCAAGCAATATATAGACGCTAGTATCTATATATTACTATAATATCTTAATCTAGCTTATAGAGTCAATCCTGTTCTTTATCTAACTCTTTAGTTCCTTTAAGTTCTTATAACTCTAGCTTCTATAGCTAATAGCTTATACTATACTTAGCGTCCTTATAAATTTGGCATACGTTATTATAATAAAACGTAAAGTGCTTAATTAAACACTCCTTAGTCCCGCGTAATATACTCTAATAACCTTATACCCTTTACCGCATAGTTACTCTAACTACCTCTACAGTCTCTAGTAAAATAACCCTATTTTCTATAATTTATGCAAGCTCCTTTTTTAAACCATTCTTTTTATTATAGAGTTTGCCTAAATATTTCCTGCTACTAAGATCCCTAGTTTAGCCTCTACTCTTTAGTCCTATAATTACTTAATTCTTAACCTCTAGGTTTCTATAGTTTTTTATTCTATCTCTTAGATTCTTTAGTACCGCTTAGGTCCATTAGCTCTAGTCTACTATTCTATATTTTATAACTCTATGTTTATTATTATATGCTCTACGCCTTATACAACTATAGAACTCTATCTTACCCTTTTTTAGCTTATTCCCTTTAATAGATTCTATTATTAATCTTAATTAACTAATCTATTAACTCCCTTAGAGTTTCCGCATCTTCCATTAGAATAATTACGTCCTAAACTTTAGCCTTAAGTCTCTATTTATACTATACTATAAGCGCTTTATTATTTCACTTAACCTATATTATAAGCATTTAAACTATATTATATACTAAATCGCTAAAGTGCGTTATACTAAGTTCTAAAGCTTTCTCTCTACTATAGTTATTGCTTCCGGGTCCCTAAATATCTATATTAACCTTTCTAAGAATCCGTTTTAGTTAGTAAATATATACCATACCTCCTAATTAGTAGTTATTATTTTATTAATTTGTATCTTAGTAAGGTAAGATTTAAACTACTTAAGTGCTTTTCTAGTCAAGAACAACCCTATATACGCCATTTAATTTATAGGTATTACTAGCTTTACTCCCTCTTATATAACCTTAAAGTATATTTATATAAGAAATCCCTTAAGCTTTAACCTTTCCCCTAAAAACCGTTTAATAGACGGTAACTTAACCTTAGCTACTCTAATTCTATTAATTTGGTCTTTAAGTATTTAATTATTATCTATTAATTAATTAACTATTTCCTGTAATTAATTAACTATTTCCTGTAATTAATTAACTATTTCCTGTAATTAATTAACTATTTCCTGTAATTAACCTACTATAATAAGCTGCGAGTTAGTATCCCTTATATTAGTGTCTCCTCCTAACCCTAAGGTTATAGCTACCGTAGATAGCGTTATAACTAGTGCTTTTAGTAGTATATTATTTAACTTTATTAATACCGTAACTAGGTAGTAAATATATAATAAAGCCTTATAGGAAATACTATAATAGACTTACTAATGGGCTAGGTATATAGGTAAATAGGAAGTTAATAATATAATAAATAGATAATAACTAGTGGAGTAATTACCTAATAGATTAAGGATAGCGGTAGCGGGACACCCCCTAATTGATATGCGGACACCCCCCACTGATTGAGTTTAGTTCCTTCCTGATCAAGTTAGAATTACATAAATTTAGGTTGTTTGCATCTGCATCGCGAAAATCAAATTATTAAAATGTAACTCTTATAACTGTAGCACCTTGATTGCGCAGTACCACCCTATAAGGCGCCGCGTGAACTTATTAGGTTCTGCTACCTCTGCTTAATGTCTACGAACTGCCTATCTAAGAACTACCTGTCTACAAACTGCCGTTTACATACTGCCTCTGCGAGCACGCCTGCGACTGCGCCCCAACCTGCGCCCGCGCCCACGCGTAGTATACCCGGTCTTCTGTTCAAATACTGATGGCTCGCGACAAGTTGATATACCAACGCGAACAGGGCCAACCAGGTGGGCACGGCGGCACTTAATAGTTAGAGGCTGGGGTGGAGATAGGTAAGGCAAATGCGAGGTAATGTTTTGGGTATGGGCGCGCGACTGTCGCGCGATGGTCGCGCAATGATTTGGATGTAAACAATTCAAATTCACGTGATATTCTAACTTAATCAGGAAGGAATTAAACTCAATCAGGAGGGGGTGTTTCCGAATATCAATTGGGGGGTGTCCAAGTATCAATTAGGGGGTGTCCCTCTACCTCTGTCCTAGATTAACTCTAATTATATTCTAAAATTTACTATAAGGAAAGGAACTATCTAGGTAGGGACTATAGTCCTTTAAATACACATTTATACTCCTAAAAAAGTTATTTCTTTATCTACTCTATCTACTGTATCTACTCTATTATAGATTATACAGATTATATTACGTGACCTTGGCTACTATTCCTCGTCATATAGCTCCACTAGTTCCATCTTAGACCGTACCCTTATTAACTAACTAGCTTCTACTAACTCCTCCCTAAGTAGTTATAACATCGTACTTAAAGCGTCCGTAATAATATATTTATAGGTATAACAGTTTTTAATAAATTATTTTATATTAGATAGAAGTCCTCGCTAATAGTAATAAGGCGCTAGTAATTAGTAGGTCTTGTTTTAACTAGGGTGCACTATAGAGACTTAACAGTAGGCTTTACAGATTAGCTCTATTCGTAGGTTATTAACATCTAGAACTATAAGCCGTTCTTAATATAAAAGTAGTCCGTCTTCTATTTCTAAATTAAGGTTACCTTTTATAGCTTAGTCGCGGAGGGCTTTTAGGGATTTGGCTGTACGGTTTGCGATTAGAATATAATTAATTAGTCCTATTAGTTTATCTAGGATCTCTCCTTCTAAGGGTGCTAGCTTATTCCGTTTAAAGCTTAGTTCCCTAAGGATATATAGGTTGAGCTATTTGGGATAGAGGAGGGCATATATCTAGTGCTAAGCCTTTAGCTTATCTTATAGCTCTATATCCTATTCTCTCTAGGTTAGGGCGTTAGCCTTAAAATTCTATTTGCTAGGACGATATATAATTGTAAAGAAGAACTAGGAGAGTATTTTAGCCCACTAGGCCTATTAACTAGTAAGCTGTTTTATTGTTATAAAATACTTAAAGGCTTTATAATTAGTATAGACCTTAATCTAAGAGTCCATACTTTTAACCTCTATACACCACTAGGATAACAATTATATAATAGCCAGTATTTCCTTATTATACACCTTATAGTTATACTTAGCTAAGGCTATTATCTTTAAAAAGAATATAATAGAATACCACTTACCATCTAGGTATAATTATAAGAGAACCCCTGCTACTACTCTATTAGATACATCTATTTCTAGCATTAATTCTAGGTCTATATTATAGTAACAGAGAATTATAGAGGAGATAAGTTAGTTCTTTAACTCCTTAAAGGCTTTTATACAGTTATTATTAAAAATAAAAGGCGTGTTATTCCTAGTTAGTTGTATAAGAGGCTTAGCTACGACCCTATAGTTATAGATAAACCAATAGTAGAAATTATAAAAGCTAAGAAAGGACTAGATGCCCTTTATAGTATAATAGGGTTTTTAGTTATAGATTACTTTAACCTTCTTAAAGTTAACTTTAATTCCTTCTATACTAACAATAAACCCAAGGTATTTAGTGCGTTTTGCTCTAAATTTGCATTTCTTAATATTAACTTATAGGCCTATATTCTGTAGCCTCTCTAGGGCCTTCTTAATATAAACTTAGTGCTTAAGCTTATTATTTAAGTATATAAAAATGTCGTCTAGGTATACCGTATAGAATTTATTAAGGTAATTAAAAAGAATATTATTTATATACTATTGGTACATGGCTAGCCTATTTATTAGTGTAAAAGAAAGGACTTTATATTTATAAGAACCGTAGCGGGTATAGAATATTATTAGGTCTTCTAATATAGGGTCCATTCTAATCCGGCAAAAAGCTTAGCGGATATTAAGCTTAGTAAAGATTTTAGCTTGGCTTAGATATATAAGGGTCTTATTAATTAGGGAAAGAGGGTAACGATCTTTCTAAATAATGGAGTTTAGTTTCTAATAGTTAATATAGAAATAAAGGCCTTTATTAGACTTCTTTATAAATAAGATAAAGAAAGTAAAAGGGGCTTAACTTGGTTTAATAAAACCTTTATAGAGGTTGTTAATTAAGTACTGCTTTGTTACTTTTAGTTCCTCTATAGTTTACTAATAAAGGGGGGTATAGCCTAGAGAGTTATTGGTCTCTAATTAAATCTTATAATTATAGGTTTAGTAAAGGGGTAGTATATCTAAAGCTGCTTTTAAGAACGCGTTTTTATAGTTTAAGAGGTAAATAGGGAGAAGGCGCTTTACTAGTTCCTTATTAGTTTCCTTTACTAGCTCTTCCTCCTTCTTAGCGATAATCCAGTTAATTTTATATAAGCTAGTAATAATGACTTTATCATTCTTCTAATATATATTAAAGTAGAAACCTATAGCACTAATTGCTGTAATATTTACTATAGGGGTAATATATAATAGTAGGGATGTCTATAGTCTTAGGGGTTTCTAGTATATTAGCGTTGTCCTTACTTCTTTTAGGTTTTATTACATCTTTTAAAGATTATCCCTTATATCCTATTAGTACGTCCTCTTTTATATTAGTTAGATCTCCATAATTTAAAAGTTATCTATATTACTGTCCATTCTACTTTTATAAGTAGAGTTCTTTTTAACTATAGCGCTTTAGAGGAGTATTGTTATTAATACGGAGTTCCTACTGGCCTTATAGTGGGCATCCTCCTAGGTAAAGGCTAGGTCGTAGTCCCTAATATCCTATTAATAAATAGGGTTAACTTTCGCGGCTAAGGTCTTATAGTTAGTTTAAATTTCTCTAATAAAGGAGGGTAGTTTTAGTCTATTTTCCGGCTAGACAAACTATCTTTATTATATATTTAACTAAATATTAAAGTAGGATATCTATTTTTGGCTAAGGATAATATTATAGGACCCTAGGTCTAGGATATAAAAGGGAATGCTATACTAGTGTTATCTATTAATAGAGATATATAGCTTTAAGATATAGGTAACCGGCTTACTGGCTTAACTATTATAGCCTTTTACTTAAATAGGCTTCTCTAGTTAGGTAGCATTTATATTTAAGAACTTAGCGACATTATTTATATAAGTAGTATTTATAAAGGCAAAGCTATTTGCTTTAGTATTAACAAGAGCAGTTATATTAACTCTATATCTATTTTAAGATACTATATATAGAATTATAAAGTATTTTCCACCTATTAGCTAACTTAAATTAATCTCCTTAAAATTAATAGGATACCCTAGGGGGAAGTCTTTCTCTAGGGTTCCTCTTTTCCTAACTTATTAAATATTTCTTCTTTCTCTATCTCCTTAATATTACCTATATTCTTTAGCTCTAGGTAAAATAAGGTAAAATAGCTATCCTTTTTATAATTAAAGCATATAACTATAGCAGGGTTAATTATGGTATTTTAATAAGTATTAGTTAAAGGTATAGTATATAGCGGGTTAGGTAAGGCTCGCGGGTAGGTAGTTATAGCCGCTTTTAGTATAAGGGCGGCTATAGTTTATCTTCTAACACTAACTCCCATTAGTATAGCAGATAGGTTCCAGTTACTATAGGGCCGCTTTAGTTAATTAGAACGAGTATTAATTTATTTTAGTTTTAAATCTAGTAATAAATATTAAGCTGTAAGTTTTTAGTAGGTTAGTAGGTCGTCTAAGTCTACTACAATCTTCTCTTATAGTTAGACCATTAGCTTATTATATAGGTCTAAACGGTAGTTCTTAGGGGGAACCTGGCCTTCGCCTGCCAAGTATAAGAATTAAGTCTAGAACTTAGTAAAAGATTAGTTAAAATTTATTATTAGGCGATTATAGTTATAATAGGCATCCCGTACTTTATTTGGATTAATATAAATAGCAGCTAGATACTATATTATTTTATTAACAAATATAAACTAAATAGGTAACTCGTCCTTAAAATTAGCCTAAAGGTATTACTAGGCGTCTCTAATAGTTTAACCAAAGAGGTAAAGTATTTTAGCTTCTTTAGAGGGAAAATAGTTATAGTTAATATAGAGCTTTTGTCAGTATACTCGCTTTAACAACGTGCACGAATATCACTTATAGTGGTACGTATGCGGTGTTGAAGTTGGTAGTTAATTGTTGTCTAGAAGTTAGGGGTTGCTCCGAGTTAGATTAGCTAGTCTCGCCTTGTAGTCTCGTGACCACGTTACATGATTAACGTTCGAACACTAAAGCAACTCTAAAAAAAAGGCTAATCTATACTCTAAAGTTAAGTCTACTTCTAGACTATTCGTAGCGTATATACAATAACTAGCTCTTCCGTCTATAATACGTAATAGCTCCACCTTTAATCCTAAAGTGCGCCACCTATTGGATTCTGCTATACCATTAAACTAGCTAATTAGGATTTTCCATCCCTGGAATAGAAAATCGCTATTGGCTCGCCTACTACTAGCGCCTTAGCGGCTGGCTCTATATTATATAAGTCTGTTATGCCTACCAAAACCGAATTCGTTTATTTAACCCACCCTATAGCCTATAATTTAACTTAATTCGTGTTAATAAGCCATAATAGTGCCGTATAAGGCTTGCCCTTTATTATAGCGTCCACAGGGTTAGTATCTCTATTAATCCACTTAACTTTAGTAATCTGTCTTTATTCATAAACTTAGCGAAGGCATATTATATTAATTATTAAGCGTTTCTCTTGTGTAGTTCCTAGTCGGACGAGACAGTTATATAAGGACTTTAAGTCAGTGCAGAGAATAAGTGGTAAATTAACCTATAAGACCTTGTCTAGCATGGATTTAATTATAGCGCCTATGTTAAAACCATGCGCCATACCGTATAGCTCTAAGGCTAATACACTCCTAGTAACTCTTTTGCACTTAATTAAGGACTAATAGAGGATATTTGCCTTATTTGAGGCATCTGCTAGTATAAGTACGTAGCCAATTTACGAAGATAGGTCCTTATTATTGGTAAAGGAAGCATCCATAAATACTAAAAGTTATAAGGTATTAGCGTCTAGCTTAACAAACTTTAGGCCTCTATTTGCGTTCTTAATCTACCAGCTTAATCGCTTATTAAGACTCTTTGCATTGCCTTTAACTGGGTTAACTACCTAGGTAGTAAAAGATAGGTTATATAAGGCCTCTAGCTGACAGACTAAGGCAATATAGGCTCCTCTAGCGCGTTAAGCGATATACTAGTCCTTTAGCGTAAGTAGGTTATACATAACTCCCCTAGAGCTAGTGCTATTTGCTAGCGTAGTGTTAACCACGCTAAGGTTCTTACACTGGCGCCTTTATATTAGTGTAATACTCCCATCCTATATTAATTAAATAAATCCTCCATTAAACTTAATTAGTATATTAGCGGTTAGTTGCTCTCGCTCCTTAGCTATAAATTCGGCCTTATATAGTTCGCTTTATTTAGCCTCTGCAAAGGTATCATCTATAAGGAATAGTGTATTATTAGTCTATAAGCCGACAATTCCAAAAGGCTTATCGCTATAAAGCAAGTAGGGGTCATACGTGGACTGGTCCATTTGCAGTTAATTAATGTAGTGTAAATGGTAAGTCTTAAACCAGTGGTTTCTAGCTTTAGGTACTCTATAAAGTGGCTTTATAACCTTTAGAACGGAGTCCATATTAATTCCTAGTTATTTATTTAGCTTGTGTGGCGGTTATATATAGAACTTACAGTTTAGGTTTGTAGTAGACTAGACATAGGCTTATAAGATATCTTAGAGGTAGAGTTGTGTCTATAGTAGTATAGCGGCGATATAGAGAATTAGCCGCTAACTAACTCGTTAAATTGTTAGTAACTAAGTAAGGACTAGCTCTTTCTTTAAGTTATTATAGGCCTATACAACAAGTTGTGATTTTTTAAAGGCTTTATTAGTTCCCTTATTCTTAATCTTGTTAATAAACCATGAATTAAAGAGTCTAACCCCCTTTGGCATATTATATAGCTTAATAATCTTAAAGACGCCTTTTTTAAGTAGGCCTATAACCTCCTTTTGTTATAAAGCGCTGAATTAGGTATTACTATTATTCTATAAGTAAATAGTAGTATTAGCTATATCTGCGGTATCATTATCCTGTAAGTAGATAGCGATATTAATAATATCCGCAGTATTATCTATAAAAGCGCCTGTATCTATTATAGTATCTATAATAGCTGTGTCTACAACGGCCGTAAGTAATAGGTATTTGCGGGGGCGGCCTCTACCTTACTTTAGCAGTAGCTGTGGTTCAGCCTTAGGTAATAATTAAGGTTTAGCTAGTAAAGGTACTAGTTTATCTAATTTAACAGACTCTTGTGGTTCGACTGGGTCTTATGGGTCTAGTAGGTAAGGTTTTACAACCATAAAGCGGAAGGTCGTAGGTCCATTTAGTAGCTTTATAGTATAGGTCTTACCATTAACGGCAAGTAGCATATATAGTCCGTCCTAATAACCACTTTAGCTAGTATTACCTTCTCTCCAGATTAAGACAGGCAAATTAGGTGGGAGGCCATAAATAGCATTAGTTTATAGTCCATTTTGCATATTAAGAGCGTTAGCGATCTGTCATTTAGCTTATAGCTTCTAGATTTCTACTATTGCTTTCTTAATAGCCGCAGCTCGCTATATAACTAAAGGCGATGGCGCGTCTGATTTAACCATTTAGGGGTAGGCTTTAAAGACTAGAAGTATAGGGACTAGGCCTCCTAGGCCAGCCGTGTTATTAATAGCTTTAAAGGCCATTTATAGGGCATCTCCTTGCTAATTTCAGGGATTTCAGTTATAATAATTTGGTAGGCTTGTTATAGCGGACTGTAGTAGCGTTCTACCATTTTAATGGAATTGTGTAATTTAACCGGAACTGACTTTATAGTTGCTCCCATAGTAGCAGCGTAGTGTTTAAACTCCTTACTAACAAAGTTCTTCCCAGCGTCTATAGTGATTAAGTCTAGTGGTCCTAAATAGCTATTAATCTAGCACATTTGTAGAATGTCCTAAGTGTACTTAGTGTTAATGTCTTGTAGCCATCTGCCAGCTTAAAATCGAGTTACTTTATTAACTATGTATAGTAGGGGGGAGCCGCTGATATATATAATGTCAATAATGATATTATAATTGAAATTAACATCGTTTTATAAGGTAAAGCGAAATCTACCTAGAGATCTGCTATGCTTTTAGCAGTAGTGGCAGAGTCTAGTTAGCTCTTTAATAGCAGATCTATTAGTATTATAGCTGTGGCCAGTCTTATTAAGAAGCTTTTATAGTCTATTAACTAATGGGTAACCAAATTAACGGTATAGATGTCGTAGTTTTACATTAGTTAAATAGCAAGGGTTTATATTAAAAGACTTAACGAGATAAGACTGTAAGGAGAAGCTCTATAAGAGAAATAGGTGGCTAAATTGTCTAACTACTGGCACCTTTTTGGTGCGAGTGATAATGACATCCTTTAGGTTATTGTATTTAATATAGAGTCTATCCATATCTGCTAAGTAAAGTAGAAAGGGAGTATCTGCTTTAATAATATGGAATTATACCTTGCCTATAGGGCTATTGACGTCTATAGTTCTAATAGACGTAGAGGCTCCAATCCCAAATTGGACAGTTACTTGGCCCTTGATTAACGTGTTAAGATTTACAGACTTATCTATAGCCTATAGAGCTTAGAATTAACTGTAGCCAGCTATAGACTTGCGTAAAGCACCTATATTAATTATAATTCCCATAAAGACCGTTAAGATATATTGTGACGCTGTAACTGTAGCCGTACTATAGGCAAATGGGTCGGTCTCCGTGTGGGGTTCTATGGTAGACTCTATAGTGAGTTCTAAAGCCGTAAGCAGGTATATATAAGCCTTATTAGCTAGCTTTATACATATAGAGGTTGCTTCCTCCGTAGTAAGTATTCTAAAGGTAGTGATATAGGTAGAACTATTATTAGGTTCTCTAGCATCGCTCCTAGAGTTGTCAGCGTCTTATGTATAGGCTTTAAAGTCTAAATTATTATCTTTATCTCTTTTATAAGCAGTGATATATTGCTTAAAGTGGTTGTTAAAGTTACCCTTATTACGGCCCTTAATATTAATAAAGCGTCTCTTATAGTCGTTTCTGGACCAATTACGCTCCTCCTCTGTATATTTCTATAAACGGCAGTCCTCCTTCTTACAGATATAGCACTTAGCCTTTAGTCTGCCGTTGGTTCTATAGGGGTAATTACTGCCGTAGCGATTAGTGTTTCAGTCTTAATTTTGGTCATTTTAATAGTAACATTAATCCGTAAAAAAAGCTTAGTAAGATAATCTTATTAAGGCCTATAGGGGGTGTTTTTTTTTCTATATAATAATAGAAGATTATAGCTTACTGATTAACTGAGAGAGGTCTTTTAAAGGGTTAGAGACAGTAATATGGCATACTAGCACTCCCTAGCAAGTAGTAACTAACTTATTTATAAGAATACAGTTCGTACAAAAGTCTAGGTATAGTCTATAATGTTACTTTAGCAGTTTATCTATAAGCAGTTGGAAGTTCTAATAAATTAACTTATTAGGATTCTTGTCTATAACTCCTTAGAGGGTTATGCTGTTCTACTCTATAAGGTTCTTGTGGTAGTATTCTAGCCCTTTAAGGAACTGTTGTATGTGGTTATAGGCTTCTGTAAAAGGTCTTAACTTAAGGTTACTATTATAGTAGTGGTCCTGAGCAAGCCCTTTTAGCATGCTAGGGAATGCCACTATATAGCCTTTTAGTGGTAAGCCAGATCTCTTACAGATGTTATAGAAGATGGTCAGCTTAAAGTTAAAGCTGTTATTAACTCTATTGTACTTTTAGTCGTCTATATAGATCTTCGCAATTATGGCCACCTCCTTACTATATCTAGGTCCTTGCTTCACACTAGGCACGGCTGGTTCAGGTAGTATATATATATATAGCTACTGCAGCTGCTGTGGCTGCTGCAGCTGCAGCTCTCTTAGCCATAGCAGTTGGTCAATAAGAGCGTGGATTTGGTTGTAATTGGAGGATTAAGGACCGGGAGGGGTAGCAGGGATAGTGGGGGTAGCAGTTAGAGTAGCTGGCGGTGCAGCAACCGGAGTAGCTGGTGGTACAGTAGCTAGGGTAGCTGGCGGTGCAGCAACCGGAGTAGCTGGTGGTACAGCAGCTGGAATAGCTGGTAGTAGGGCTGGAGGTATAGCAAGCTTATCTAAGGTTAAATTAAGTCAGTCTTGCAGAGTTATTGTAATCATTAGCTTTACCTCTATAAGGGCCGCGATAAGCTTCTTATCCGTCCATTTATAAAACTCTTCTTTATTAGCGACCGTCCGTCAGCACCTTACTAAGGGAATATCTCTTATCTTGCTTAACAATATATACTCCTCTCTTAACTAGGTATTAACGGATTCCTATTCTAGTATTAGATTTTACTTATTTAAAGGTCTCTAGTGTAAAGTTCTTAAAGTCTTCCTAAAATACTGTCCATAATACAAAGTCTATAAGGCTGGATTGTGTGTATAGGTGCATCTTGGTCTCCACATACTCCGTTAGGTTGTTATCTGTAGCCATCTTTAAGTCAATTCCGTAGCTATATTTAGTAATTCTTTCCTTTTAGTTAATTTCTATATTGTCGTGTCTTTGTATATAAGGGTAGGTATAAGGGTAGGTATAAGGGTAGGTATAAGGGTAGTCATCGGTTCAAAGAAGTTAAGGTTTAAGGTAAGGGTGTAAAGGTATATACGTATCCTATTAACAAATCTACAGTTCTTAGACACTGTAGACGATTCTTAGCAAAGATACGGTCCTCTAGGCGATCTGACGCGTCAACAGTTAAGTTAATACGTGGTTTTAAGCTTTAAGGGTCCTCTAGGCGATCTAACGCGTTAATAGTTAAGCTAATACGTGGTTTCGAGCTTTAAGGATAATATAGCTCTCTCTAAGTAAAGATACGATTCTCTAGGCGATCTGACGCATTAGTAAGCTAATACGTGGTCTTAAGCTTCAAGGGTAACGTAGTTTTCTCCTTTAACTGAAATAGGGCGATAGCTCTGCGATTTAACGCGTTAACAGTTAAGCTAATGCGTGGTTTTGAGCTTTGCTATTGCGTATTTCCTAATCTGTACGTCTACTAATCAGTATTGGTATACTCGCTTTATTAACGTGCACGAATATCACTTATAGTGGTACGTATACGGTGTTAAAGTTAGTAGTTGATTGTTGTCTAGAAGTTAGGGGTTGCTCCAAGTCAGATTAGCTAGTCTCGCCTCGTAGTCTCGTAACCACGTCACGTGATTAACGTTCCGACAGCTTTCCTTATACCTAAATTCTCTAGTTCTTAAAGGTCAGGTCTATGCTATCTAATAATAGTAAGGGGTTAGAAATCTTAACAGACTTTAATTACTTTATTATTATATTTAGTTAAGTAAATAGGTTAACTAAGGCTTTGTAAAGGGGAGGCTAGGCTATTTTATAAGGCAGTAAGGCTTTCTAGGATCTCCTTTAAAGTCTCTTATATACTTTAGACTTAAAGATAATTAACCTTCTAATTAGTGTTACGGACGCTTTAAGTACGATGCTATGACTACTTAGAGAAGAGTTGGAGGAAGCTAGTTGGTTAATAAGGACACGGTCCAGAATGGAACCAGTGGAGCCGTATAGCGAGGAATGGTAAGCGAGGTCACGTAATATAATCTATGTAATCTATATAATCTATATAATCTATAATAGAGCAGATAGAGCAGATAGAGTAGACAGAGTAGATAGAGCAACAACTTTCTTAGGAGTATAGATGTGTATTTAAAGAACCACAGTCCCTACCTAGATAGTTCCTTTCCTTGTAGTAAATCTCAGAATACAATTAGAGTTAATCTATTAGGCAACCACTCCACCAGTTGTTATTTATACTTGTTATATTATTAACTTCCTGTTTACTTACACACCTAGCCTGTTAGCGAGTCTACCGTGGCATCTCCTATAAGGCTTCATTACAATTAACTATAAGGGCATAAATCTACTTATATATATCTATAACATTATTATTATCTTTAATTTCTAATTCTAATTAGATCTTATATTCCTCTTAGGTAAAAATAGGTCTTTTAAATAAGCTTACTTTAGGTGCCATTATTAGCTTCCTAAGGTTTATTAAAATTATATAATTTATTATTATTCATTGCTTAACATCTGATTCGGATCCCTGTTGGGCCCACGCGGACTACTCCTTATATACATATAGGGAGAAAACTCTATTTGAGAAAACCCCGCGATCCATCTCCCCGCCTTTTAGGGCTCGCTTATAAGTCGCCTACAAGTTACCAGTAGTGCTCTACTACCTTACTTTTTAACCTCCTTGGGAACCACTGCTGCCGTAACAAACCTACGGACGCGCTAGTATTATATACTATACTCTACTCCTGTAGAGTTATTAGGGGGCGCCTATTACTCGCCCCTTTGCCTTCTATTACTATTTCCTTTGCAACCCAGAACTGGTCTAGTATATTTTAGCTAATAAGCTACCGGGTAGCCGCCTTAAGGCCTTTCTATATTAAGAGCAGTGTATTATAGTTTTCTGTGCCAGCTGCTAAGAGTATTGCTTCTCGGCTGGTGCGTAAGGGGCATAATAGTATTATATATTTTAGTGTCTGTCTTAGCTAGCTATATTCGCACCTTAGGCTACCTACTAGGACACCTACCCAGTAAAGCTAATCTTTTAGTCCTATTATTCCTGTCCTTAAGAGTG
>Ga0307507_10001007_pt1 | contig 62797 bp, 13 predicted proteins | sample 7_EM_MG_FD_207223 | JGI IMG/M metagenome (GOLD analysis project Ga0307507, IMG submission 207223) | Populus trichocarpa ectomycorrhiza microbial communities from riparian zone in the Pacific Northwest, United States - 7_EM | ecosystem: Host-associated > Plants > Roots > Unclassified | place...
TTTAAAGATAAGAGACCTGTAGGAGTTATAATAGGAGATGCGCGCATTAATAGGGCACTAAAGAAGGTAGAAAAGAATAAGAATCTTACTAACTAAGTTATAAAGATTAGACTTAAAGAATAAGAAGATAAGGCCTAATAATAATAGGATAAAAGCCAGGAAGTTGTCACGAAATTCGTATAGAGCAGTTCATTGATGAAATGGGTTAATTGATTAATGATCTTGACTTGATCGTTAATTAATGTCAATGTCGTTGGGGCCCTAGGGCTGCGAGCTACGAAGAGATTTTACAGTGCACGTAACCCATGCACGTGACCCACGCCTTTAGAGAATACAGATTATCTAACACACCCCCTTAGCTTTGAGCTCTTTGAGGTCAAAGCTAGCCACCTTCTTGTGTCCGTTAATAAGTCAATTAAACCGTAATCTTATCTAAATCCTTCTGTTTTGCTCTAATACCGTCCCTTAAGTCCTCTAGTTACTTCTCCTTATCTAGCTGCTCCTTAATATCCACTATCCCAATTATATTAACAAAGCTTTAAAACCTCTACTTAGGCAGGGCCTTTATAAGTCCATTAGCAATTATCTCCTTTATTACTGTCTATTAAAATTATACTTATCTTATTGCGTATTCCTAACGTAGCTAGTGTTAATAGATATTAACGTGTTAGAGCTTTATGATTAGCTTTGCTATATCTTCTATAATTAGTTAGAGTGTCTACGTGTTGTTGCATTTAATAATTAAGGGCTTATTTAGGTGTAATGTTATTGCTTTAAACAACCTGCTAATAAAGATAGCTTCTTTTACTGTCTGTAATAGGGCTAATAACTTAGCTTCTATGCTTAACGTCATAACTATACCCTACTTATTTGCTCTTTAGGCGATTAGCCCCCTAAATAGCTTTATAATATATCCTTATAAGCTCTTTCTATTAACAGAGTTATCTATAAATAATGCGTCGCTAGTACAGATAAATGATTGCGCTTTGCTTCTACTGTCTCTACTATTATCTCGTCCTTTGTCGCGTATTCCTTTATCTCTCCCTCTACTGTTTATTCCTTCCTAATCTTCTCTATAGCAGATTGCTCTACTTCTTATGCTATATAGGTACTGGATAACTCTATCTACTGCTTAATAATGCTCTTAGCTTGGGTCCTAATTGAACCTTACTAGCCTTAATATTATAAAAGCAATATCTGGACGCGTTATAGTGGCTATATAGAGTACTAAACCTAGTTTTCTCTAATATAGCATTGTAGAGGCTAGTAGGGATCTAGGACGGACTAATAGGTCTATATTAGGAGACGGACGCGTTAGATGGATTATACGGTAATTAGTAGGGAGGAGTTTTAATTCTACTATAGGAGTATCTGGAAGACGCCCTTTAAGATCTATCTTATACTAGTTAGCTATCTTCTTAATATAGACTTCCTAGGATAACCACAGGAGCCTCTAGCTATAATTGCGTAGTATATAGATTTCTAGGAACCATTTTAGCTCGCTAAGGGTACTTATCTAGTATTCCTTACTTAGCTCCTTAATTGCTTCTTAAGCCTTCTTCTTATCTGTCTTTTAGTAGCAGAAGACAATATTATTAACGTAGAAGAAGATAACTATTCTACTTTTTAGTATAATGCATAGCTCCTAAGGTACTTCTTTAAAACCCAATTTATTTAATAAGCTTATAAGATTCTTCTACCATAATAGTGGTAATTATTATAGTCTGTATAGGGCTTTTCTTAAGCGCAGTACTTTATCTATCTTTCCTTTATTAAACCCTAGTAGTAGCTTTATATAGACGACCTTATTAAGATCGCAATGGATAAAAGTATTAACTATATCTATCTATGTTATCTCTAGGTTGAATTTTGTAGTAATCGCCATAAGGGTTTGGAAGGTTATACTAGCTAATATAGTAGCTCTCATAGGTAGGTCTCCTGGGGCCTATTAATTTCTGCATACTATTAAGCGTGCCTTGCATTTCTGGAGAAATCCATACTTATCCATCTTATAGACGAACACCCACATTAAGCTAAGGACCTATTATCCCTTTATATACTTCTTATCTATTTCTTAAAACAACCTTATTTAATAATAAGATTAGAGATAGGCTTATTAAGCCTCTTAGAACTAATCTTAAAGAGGATATATATTAAGGTCGTAGATTGACTAAGGTGGTGGAGGTAAGTTCTTCCTATATAGTCTGATATTATGTGTTCTGCCTAATTTTAGCTTACTATTGTTAAGTTAACTATTAAGGTTAAACTTCCTTTCTACTAAGAAGGCGCTGTAATAGGCTAAGGTAATCCTTTTGGTAATAAAGTCTTTAAACCTATAATCGCTGGCTTCCTTAAATAAGTCTTTAACTAAGTTGTTAAACACCCCCTAAGTGTTAAACGCATCTCCTACTTAATAAGCGACGTTTTAATTAGTACCTTGTACATCTAATTTTGTAGGATACTTGACATAAAAGGCACATAGGGATTCTTTATCTTTTTCTATTAGAGGTGGTGTATAGTATATATCTTTAAGAGCTCTTGCAAGGTTAAGATCTACTAACTTATTAAAGGCTTAAACTGGCTTATTATCGACGTTGTCGTCTTTCTCTTAAATTAACGGTTTAAATACTTCTTTATTATCTTCTAGAAGAACCTCGTTTTTGGTTAGGGTATTAGGGAGTTAAATCTTCTTAATTAGTGTATCTAATTCGGCGTGTAGATCCTTTAAGATGTCTATTCACTTGCCGTTAAAGAACATCTTTTTGTTAAAGATAACATCCCTAGTAGAGATAACGATACCCTTATATAGGATCTAGATCCTGTAGATATTAATAGAGTTATAGCCAATAAGGTAGCTGATATAGGCTTACAGATCTAGCTTACTTAGCCTTTTCTTCTTTAGCTAAGCGTCCAACGTCATCGCGTACGCCCTATAGCCGTAGGCTTTTAGGTGCGCCAGTTGCGGCTTTCTTAATCTCCTATTAGCTAGGTAGGTATAGAACCTCTTATATAGCAATTTCCAACCATTGCTTTCCCGTGGCGTTTAATCTTAAAGGTATACTACGCAGTTAACTATCTCATTCCATAGGTTATGCGGTAGATTAGCAGCAATTCTTATTACTTATACTCTCTTAATAATTATACCCCTTAAGCGTTTGGTGGTACTATTCTAAGCTTAGGTATATAGCGCTAAAGGCTTAAATATAATCCTTTAAGTTCATAGCCATCTAAGGGTTCTCCTTCTCCCTAGCTTGTTGTCTAACCTAATAGTGTTAACCTTAAGGTTATACCTTAAACAAATCCATTAGGTAAAATCTTTAAGCACTTATAGTGTCTCCTTCTTTTTACTATATGTTATTATAAAATATAGAAAGGTTCTTCCTAAGAAGGTGTTATAGATAAATATAACTTGTATAAATCCAGTATATACTTCCTTAAGGTTAGTCTAGTTAATATAGAGGTCAAGATAAGGTTTATTAATGTTCTGTTTTAAGAACCTTCTTAAGACCTAATACTTAATTTTAGCGAGACTGCAATGTTAACATTCTATTATCTTTGGGCCTTAAAGCTTAACTTTTAGGGCGTTAAAACCTAGATAATAAAGGCTTATAGGTTCTAGATAACCTAGACGCAGATGCTATAGTTATGCATTACCTTTTAAATCTAGACAAACGTCTCTTAATAATGTCCTGCGCTTCTATTAGCAACATAACAGTTGGCTTAAATTAAAAGCTGATTTAAGACTTCCTAATTGGACGTACTTAATAGTCTGTTAACTGTAATATTCTTCTATTTAATATAGGATTGTATTATCCTTCTAAACTAGAAGATTGTTGTCTCCTTTATTGTCCTATAGTACCCTTATTTTTAAAGTAGACAAAACAACACTAGATTTGTATTAAAGTCCGTACAAAAGGCAACGTCCTTAAGACGTAGGATTCCCTTGCTCTTGTCTAGTTTTGTAACTTAGATAGTAATATTACCGTAGCCTAGTATAGGCACTTCTAAGCTGCCGGCGATAATATATTTATATCTTAGAGCTTTCCTAAAGTTATAGAAATAAGAGAGGTTATTAAAGATATGGAGAGTGGTTCCTAAGTCAAGAATAGTTAATAGCTTTAGCGGATAAAGTTAACCAGTGTAATACGATTCTAGGAATATCGCATTAGCTTCTTCCTTAATCTTAACTTTCTAACTCTTATTCTATCATTATTAAGCTTTATCTTCTTATTCTTTAAGTCTAATCTTTATAACTTGGTTAGTGAGATCCTTATTCTTTTCTACCTTCTTTAGCACCCTTTTGATGTAAGTATCTCCAATTATAACTTCTTTAGGTCTCTTGTCTTTAAATAAACACTAATAGTTTTAAAGGGAATGTCCTTGTTTCTCACACGCTAAGTATATAGGTAGTAGCTTCTTATGGGATATCTCCTTGTCTACTAGTAACCTGGCTCTCTTTAAGCGTCTAGTATATACTAAGGTTCCTTTCCCTGGACCTTTAATAGTATTAGAGTGATCTATTATAGCTTGCTCTGCAAAGTCTACATTAAAGGTACTCCCTTTTATAGTAGTATTAGCTTTCTTTAAGGGTATTCTAAGTCCTTCTTACAGCTCCTTTACTACTCTATGGTATTTAGAAGATCTTAACTTCTAAGGGTTATTTAACTTAGTAGTATACTTTACATAATAGGCGTCACTAAATGGTTAAATAACTTCTACTAAATCTTAAAGCTAGATTCCATTGGACATTTAAGGGATTTTATATTTCTCTCCTAGTACTATTGTGTGTTCCCATTAATCTAGCCATTGGTTTAATTTTAACAAGTATTTAAACCCCTTAATAACTTCCGTGTACTAGTGTTGCACCTTCTTCCTAATAAATAACAAGGTAGGTTCTATGTTCTCCTTTAATTGGGATAGCCATTCTTTAACTATTAAGGAAGGGTTAAGCAATAGCTTCTTCTAAATCGATACTGTGGATATAATCTGGGTGCGGATCTGTTGAAGGTGCTCCTCTTATTTTAGGAAATACTTTATGTCCTAGTTGTAGTATCGTCTGCTGTTCTTATACGCCCTCTGTTAATTCGTCGAGAGCTACACATATGAGGTTGCATTCTCGTTGAAATCTGTAATTTTTGGAAGAGGTGGTTTTTCAAGTAGACCTTCTTGAGGTGCTTCTGTGGCTGGGTCAACGTGGGCCCAAATTTGTTAATCCACGAGGGCTTGTAGTTGCCAGATCCATTGCTCCCAGTCTTCTGGTTTATTAAGGATGATCATGGTCGACGAACTCGTCGGTGGAGTCATTTGACTAATAGGCAAAGGAGGAATTAAGATGGTATTTTATCGTCAGGATCGTCCTTGTTGTCAGGAACGTCCTTGTCGTCAGGAACGTCCTTGTCATCAGGATTGTCCTTTGTCGTTAGGAACGTCCTTGTCGTTTGAGGTGGAAATTTCGTGGAATCTCGTGGAATCTCGTGGAATCTCGTGGAATCTTATCCTGTGACAATCGAGGTAGGATTTCTGTCAGAGTCTGCGTCTTGACGATAAGGTGTCAGAGTCTGACGATGAGGTAGAATTTCTTCAAATAATTAAGTAATAGCTGAATAGCTTCTTGAGTTGGCGGACCGGGCTCATAACTGTCACGAAATTCGTGTAGAGCAGTTCATTGATGAAATGGGTTGATTGATTGATGATCTTGACTTGATCGTTAATTGATGTCGATGTCGTTGGGGCCCTAGGGCTGCGAGCTACGAAGAGATTTTACAGTGCACGTGACCCGTGCACGTGACCCACGCCTTTAGAGAATACAGATTATCTGACAGAAGTTAAGATTAAGGGAGAAGCTAATGCAATATTTCTAGAATTGTATTATATCGGTCAAACCCATCCACTAAAGCTATTAACTATTCTTGACTTAGGAACCACTCTCTATATCTTTAATAACCTCTCTTGTTTTTATAATTTTAGAAAAGCTCTAAGATATAAATATATTACTACTGGCAGCTTAGAAGTGCCTATACTAGGCTATAGTGATATTACTATCTAAGTTATAAAACTAGACAAAAGTAAGGGAACCTTATATCTTAAGGACGTTGCCTTTTATATAGACTTTAATATAAATCTAATGTTATTCCATCTGCTTTAAAAATAAGGGTTTTACTAGGATAATAAAGGAGATAACAATCTGCTAGTTTGGAAGGATAATATAATCCTATATTAAATGGAAGAATATTATAGATAATAGACTATTAAATACATCTAATTAGGAAGTTAATTAGCGTTTAATATAAGCTAACTGCTATACCGCCAACGGAAGCGCAGAGTATTATTAAGAGATATTTATCTAGATTTAAAAGGTAATGTATATTTATGGTATCTACGTCTAGGTTATCTAGAACCTATAAGCCTTTATTATTTAGGTCTTAATGCCTTAGGAGTTAACGTATTCCACTATTAAGCCGGCCAAACTATTGAGCCGGCCATTTTTCCTTGGCATAACCAACTTTCTCCTTATTACGTAATGTCTTAACAACGCAACGCGATAGCTATTCAATACAAAGGTAGACTTGAGCTTGCTCTTTACGCTTATAAATCTGGCTAATTTAAGAGACTATAACGCGCTGCTGTAGCCTTTAACGTTACGCACCAGAGACTCTCTAATTGGCTCTATGGAATTGCCTTTTGAACCTAAACCCGACCTAATTGCTAGAAGCTCACTGTGACTGAAGAGTAGACGATTATCCAATACATCTTTAACCTTGATTCGCGAGGATTCGCGCCCTGGCTGTATAAGGTGGTAGATATGGCTAATAAAGTACTAGGTATTCGCGGTGGTGAGCCAGTTAGTAAATACTGGGCTAAGAGATTTGTAACGCGTTCAGATTAGCTTAAGATAGCGTTTAATTAAGTAAAGGATCGCTAAAGAATACTCTAAGAGGATCCAGAGATAATTAGCGCGTGGTTTAAGCTAGTAGAGGACACTAAAGCCAAGTACGGCGTCTATAACAATGATGTGCACAACTTTGACGAGACTGGCTTCCAGATAGGCGTTATTGGCTCAATAAAGGTTGTTATAGGTGTAGAGAAACGCGCTTAACTAGAGCTTATTCAGCCAGGTAATTATGAGTGGGTTATAGTTATCCAGAGCATCTATGCGGCTGGGTATATAACCCCGCCTTTTATTATCTATAAAGGACGCGTCTATATCTCTGTATGGTACGAGGAGGCTGATATCCCGCGTAATTAAAAGCTCTCTATCTCTAAAAATGGCTGGACTAACAACGTGCTTGGTCTAGAGTAGTTAAAGCACTTTAACAGGCACATAAAAACGCGCTAGGTGGGGGGGTATAGGCTGCTTATTTTAGACGGCTATAAGAGCCACCTAAACCAAGATTTTAAGGACTACTGCCTTAAATATAAGATTCTTACCCTTTATATACCAGCCCACTCTTCGCATATCCTCTAGCCGCTTAATGTGGTTTGCTTCTTGCCGTTAAAGCGCAAGTACTCCTAACGCGTTAGAGACTTGGCACGCTAACACGTCTTCTATATTAATAAGGAGGGCTTCCTACTAGCCTTTAAAGACGCGTTTCTTAATGTGTTTACAGAGGCTAACTGCTAAAAGGCCTTTAAGGCATTAGGACTAGTCCCTATTAATATACAGGTGGTTCTAGGTCGCCTTAAAGTACGGCTATATACCCCACTAGCACCCCCACTATAGGAGACGCCATGGCAATTAAAAACACTAAGTAATACGTATGAATTCAGATCTTAGTTAAAGCTAGTAAGTAACTCCTTTACTTAATTACCTGTTATAGCTTAGGCTGGCTTCTCTCAGCTTATAAAAGGTGGTAAACTTATGCTGCACCAAAACGCGCTTTAAGCAGCCCAGATTTCTGAGCTTAAAGAGTAATTAGTAGTAATAACCAAAAGAAAAACGCGCAAACGCAAGCGGATTTAGCATGGTGGCACAATAGAGTATGGTAAGGCTGCAGCCTAGGTAGCTGTAGAGGCCTCTATAACTGCTAGGCGGTCAAAGAGGGCTTATAGTGGTGGTAATTAAGAAAGAGCTCAGCCTGCTCTACAGCGCTGTGGGAACTGTAGCAGGACTGGGCACAACGCGCGCACGTGCAAAAAAGATATAGAGATATCTTCTGAAACAGATGCAAGCACGACGTACATAGGTTCCTTGCTTGATAGCGATGAAAATAAAGATGCGTAGTATGAGTTGGTCGTGCCAAGGAAAAATGGCCGGCTTGATGGTTTGGCCGGCTCGATGGTAGAATACGTTAAGCTTTAAGGCCCAAAGACAATAGAATATTAATATTGCAGTCTTACTAAAATTAAGCGTTAGGTTTTAAGAAGGTTCTTAAAATGGAATATTAATAAACCTTATCTTAACCTCTATATTAACTAGACTAACCTTAAGGAAGTATATACTAGATTTATATAAGTTATATTTATTTATAATACCTTCTTAGAAAGAACCTTCCTGTATTTTATAATAACGTATAGCAAAGAAAAGGAGACGCTATAAGTGCTTAAAGATTTTATTTAATGGATTTATTTAAGGTATAACCTTAAGGTTAATACTATTAGATTAGATAATAAGCTAGGGATAAGGAGAACCCTTAAATGGCTATAGATATAAGGGATTATATTTAAGCCTTTAGCGCTATATACCTAAGCTTAAAATAATACCGCTAAATGCTTAGGGGGTGTAATTATTAAGCGAGCATATATAATAAGAGTTGCTGCCAATTTACTACATAATCTATGGAATAAGATAGTTAACTATATAGTCTACCTTTAAGATTGAACGCTATGGGAAAGTAATGGTTAAAAATCGCTATATAAGAGGTTCTATACCTACCTAGCTAATAGGAGATTAAGAAAGCTGTAACTAGCGCACCTAAAAGCCTATGGCTGTAAGGTATATGTAATAACATTAGACGCCTAGCTAAAGAAGAAAAGGCTAAGCAAGCTAGATCTATAAGCCCATATTAGCTACCTTATTGGCTATAACTCTACCAATATCTATAGGATCTGGATCCTATATAAAGGTATTATTATCTCTACTAGGGACGTTATCTTTAATAAAAATATGTTCTTTAACGATAAGCGAACGGATATCTTAAAGGACCTATATACTAAATTAGATACGCTAATTAAGAAGATTTAACTCCCTAATACTCTAACTAAGAACAAGGTCCTTCTAGAAGACAATAAAAAGGTATTTAAACTATTAATTTAAGAGGAAGACAATAACGTTGATAAGCCAGTTTAAACCTTTAATAAGTTAGCAGATCTTAAGCTTGCAAGAGCTCTTAAAGATGTATACTATACACCACTTCTAATAGAAGAAGATAAAGAATCTCTATATACCTTTCACGTTAAGTATCCTATAAAGTTAGATGTATAAGGTACTAATTAAAACGCCGCTTATTAAATAGGAGATGTGTTTAACACTTAGGGGGTATTTAACAACTCTGTTAAAGACTTATTTAAGGAAGCCTGCAATAATAGGTTTAAAGACTTTATTATTAAAAGGATTACTTTAGCCTATTACAGTGCCTTTATAGTAGAAAGGAAGTTTAACCTTAATAGTTAACTTAATAATAGTAAGCTAAAATTAGGTAGAATATATAATATTAGATTATATAGGAAGAACTTACCTCCGCCACCTTAGTTAATTTAGGACCTTAATACGCATCCTCTATAAGATTAGTTTTAAGAGGCTTAATAAGCCCATCTCTAATCTTATTATTAAATAAGGTTATTTTAAGAAATAGATAAGAAGTATATAAAGGAACAGCAGGTCCTTAGCTTAATATAGGTGTTCGTCTATAAGACAGATAAGCATAGATTTCTCTAGAAATGTAAGGCACGCTTAGTAGTATACAGAAATTAATAGGCCCTAGGAGACCTACCTATAAGAGCTACTATATTAGCTAGTATAACCTTCTAAACCCTTATGGCGATTACCATAAAATTTAACCTAGAGATGACACAGATAGATGCAGTTAATGCTTTTATCCATTGCAATCTTAATAAGGTTATCTATATAAAGCTACCGCTAGGGTTTAATAAAGGAAAGATAGACAAAGTACTACGATTAAGAAAAGCCCTATATGGACTATAACGATTACTACTATTATGGCAGAAGAATCTTATAAGCTTGTTAAATAAATTAGGTTTTAAAGAAGTACCTTAGGAGCTATGCGTTATGCTAAAAGGTAGAATAGTTATCTTCTTTTATGTTAACGATATTGTCTTCTACTACTAAAAGACAGATAAGAAGAAGGCTTAAGAAGCAATTAAGGAGCTAAGTAAGGAATACTAGATAAGTACCCTTAGCGAGCTAAAATGGTTCCTAGGAATCTATGTGCTATACAATTATAGCTAGAGGCTTCTATAGCTATCCCAGAAAGCTTATATTAAGAAAATAGCTAACTAGTATAAGATATATCTTAAAGGGCGTCTTCTAGACACTCCTATGGCAGAATTAGAACTCCTCCCTACTAATCACCGTATAATCTGTCTAATGTGTCTGTCCCCTAATATAGACCTATTAGTCTATCCTATATCCCTACCAGCCTCTACAATGCTATATTAGAGAAAACTGGGTTTAGTACTCTATGCAGCCACTATAACGCGTCTGGATATTGCTTTTACAGTATTATAGCTAGTAAGGTTTAATCAGAACCTAAGCTAAGAGTATTATTAAACGGTAGACAGAGTTATCTAGTACCTATATAGTATAAGAAGCAGAGCAATCTGCTATAGAGGAGATAAGGAAGGAATAAATGGTAGAGGGAGAGATAAAGGAATACGCAATAAAGGATAAGATAATAGAAGAGACGGTAGAGGTAAAGCGCAATTATTTATCTATACCAGTAATACATTATTTACAGATAATTCTGTTAATAGAAAGAGCTTATAAGGATATATTATAAAGCTATTTAGGGGGCTGATTGCCTGGAGAGCAAATAAGTAGGGTATAGTTATAATATTAAGCATAGAAGCTAAGTTATTAGCCCTATTACAGACAGTAAAGAAAGCTATCTTTATTAGTAGGCTGTTTAAAGCAATAATGTTACGCCTAAATAAGCCCTTAATTATTAAATGCAATAATATATAAACGCTCTGACTAATTATAGAAGATATAGTAAAGCTAATTACAAAGCTCTAACACGTTAACATCTATTAATATTAGCTACGTTAGGAATACGCAATAAGATAAGTATAATTTTAATAGATAGTAATAAAGGAGATGATTGCTAATAGACTTATAAAGGCCCTACCTAAGTAGAGGTTTTAAAGCTTCGTTAATATAATTAGGATGGTGGATATTAAGGAGCAGCTAGATAAGGAGAAGCAACTAGAGGACCTAAGGGACGGTATTAGAGCAAGACGGAAGGATTTAGATAAGATTATGGTTTAATTGACTTATTAACGGACACAAGAAGGTGGCTAGCTTTGACCTTAAAGAGCTTAAAGCTAAGGGGGTATGTCAAATAATCTGTATTCTCTAATGCGTGGGACACGTACACGAGTCACGTGCACAGGGCACGTGCATTGTAAATCTCTTTATAGAGCCCTAGGGGCCCTAGGTCACGACAGGTCACTTAATCAATAATCAAGATCAAGATTATCAATCAATCAACCCATTTCATTAATGAACTACTCTACACGAACTTCGTGACACGTCCCTGCTACTATTAGCTATCCCCTATAGGAGGTAGTTCCTAGAGTATTAGTTTAAGTTAAAGCAGATCTTAAGCTCTCTAAAGCTAGGGCAGGGCTTATACTTCTGGAGCTAAGGTATACCTAAGATAATTAGGGTACTAGGTAAGAGTTTAGTAATAAGAAAGAGTATAGCTTTAGTATAGATACCAATTAACATTTAGGCGGTAAAGTAGTCTATAATAAGTAAAGTTAGGATGCCGTCTATAAGGCGTAGTGGCCTAGGTGCTAATAGTTTCTTAGTTATAATATTATATTTTTTCATAATAGACTCTATATTAGTAAATGCCATTATAGTACTACCTAAGTCTACTAGGCTTACTATATTAATGAAAACTTGGGGGCATAGGTTATATAATAAGGAGAGTTAGGTTTAAATAAGGATTAATTTCTTATTACTGTTTACTAATTTAAGATTAAGTAGTAGTTTACTAATAGAAAGGACTAATTAGTCTAGTAATAAGGACCTAATTTTCTTATCTTCCTCCTTATATAGTTTAGACCCTTAAACGCGACTTAGTCTAAGGGTCTACCTTTTAATAACTAGGGTATAGGGCTGTCTTAGTAGGGCAATCCAGTATCTATCTAGCTGGTAGTGTTAGTCTTGGTTAGGGTATAGAGAGACAGTACCTCGCCAATAATATAGCTGTGTTTATATTTGCTAGCATAGAGTTACTAATTCTAGGCATTGTTAGTAGGTTGAGCTTCTATATAGGGCATTATTTAGAGTAACTAAGCCGTAGGGTTAAAGGGGGGGAGTTATCTACCACGGCCATAATAGACTCCACAGTTGCTATATTTTCTTTTGAAAAGAAATGACTAAATAATCATGGTTATTAGTTTATATTATTTAACAGGCTGGCATTAGGACTAGGTTTACTATTATAGCAAGGTTATAAGCATTCTTCTAGTGGCCAGGCAGGCCATAGGTAAGGCATAGTCTATTATTAAAGCAGCACTTACGCTCTATATTTAAGATTCTATTAAGGTCTATAGGTTCTTTAGTTACTGCTAGGGTTAGGGTTAAGGTTAATATAGGGGCAGGAGCTTAAGCAGGTGGGCGGTAGTTAGTATTCTTAAGGTTAGCTTAGTGTATATAGTTTGTAAGGTTCTTAGTAAACACATCTATCTACTTGCTCTAACCTGTATAGTTACTGTTATTAATTTTATAGGCAAGTCTAAGTACTAGCTCTTCTATCTTTGGAGAGATAAACTTCTAGAGTAGATCTACCTTCTATTTATCTGTCTTCCTAGCACAAACTATTAACTTATTAAGCTCTCCCTTCTAGGACCAGTAATTACACTCACCCTAAAGAAAATGGTTAAGCTTATTTTTTGTAACCTGGGTTATATTAAGGACCTTATAGTGGGTAGTAAGCTCTTTAAGTATATCTTCTTTAGTGGGCCATTTCTATATAGATATATTATTTGGGTTCTTGTGTATAAGCTCCAGGCCCTACTTAATAAACTTATAGGCCTTGCCCTCTAGTATATCCGAGATGTAAAGGATCTGGGATTAGACTATATTAAAGTAGTTCTGGTTACAGTTAAAGACTCCTTTAATCTTAATATACTAGGTCTTAAAGTTAGCTTATTATTCTAGCAGGGTGCCTTTTCCACTAAATATTAGCAGGTCTTTAGACATCCGTTTTTTCTGCTAGGTTACTACCATTATTATAGGGGTTAATTATTTAAGAGTAGCGATAGTTTCTATCTAGGAGGCAATAAGGGCATTAAGGCTTTCATTGGCTTTCTTATTAGCAGTGTTTGTGTTATACATAAACTATAGTCCCACTTTAATGTTACTAAGGAACTTATTAGTATGGTTAATAAGGGTATAGTAAACTTTGTTAGCTTTAAAGGTTTTAGGGTACAGTAGGGAGCGGCGGATTGTCCATACGATGTTAGGGTATGTCTATGTAAAGAAGTCTATAAAAACTTCACGGGGGTTCTAGGTTTTGGCCATTTCGGCATTATTAATATCGCCCATTTAGGTAATCTTTGGCACTGGAAAAAAACTAAGGATTATTCTAGAACTGTGGTGGGTTATAGCATGTGGACGCGTCACGTATAGGTCGCGATTGCTCTGGGGCGGAGATAACTAGGATATAGGGAATCAGTAATCGCGACGGGGCGCAATTAATAATAGCACAAACTGTCACAGTGCTGCAATAAAGTAGACTAAATAACTACGTTGTGCTATAAAGAAGAGAAGAAGGGTAAAAGGGGGTATTGTGTACAAAGAGTAGGGCCAGCCGCCAAGGCGCTAGTGGTGGGCCAGCCAATAGTAGGAAACAGTATGCGTTAGGTCAGTGCTGTAACATAGTGCACTAGATAAGACACCTCCCCCATTTTATCTATTTAGCAGTAAGGCAGAATACGCATAGGTTTTATAGTAGGTAAGCTACAGGACTTCTAACCACGCTATTAACGAGTGGTTTAACAATATTAGGCTTTAGGGAATATTTACTAACCATTTTTCTTGCTAGAGTGCTAAAGATGTTAAAGTAAAACTACTTTTAAAACGGATATAATCCAAGAGCAAGCAACTGTAGTAGATTAAAACAATTATAACTATAGGGGACTAGTAACTGCTAGTATGTTACCAAAATGCTCTAGAGATTATATCCCTCCTTATTAGTTACAGCCCTTTTTAAGGAGACATGACTTTCTCGCTAGTAAGGTAGTACTTATTAGCAGGAATAAGAATATATAATAAGCTTAATACAGTAGACTGGTAGTAGGAGACGCAAGAGCAGCTACTGCTTAGCGCAACTATAGTGCTAATTATATTAGCCAGCAACAAGACCTAACTAACACAGTATACTAGCAGTAAGAAAGCATAGCCGCTCTATATTTTAATTAGAAATATTAAACTGTGTATTTAATAATCCGTAAATCAACCAGCCCTATTACTACTTATATACCTCCCAGTCCACATACCTAGCAACTAAACAATACAACTAGCGGTGCAACATAAGGCCCTTATGGCCATCCTTAAACGTATGCTTTAGTAATAACCTTACTGCTTATACAGTTATGCTAATAATGCCTACAGCGTTAGAAAAAGCTGGTAAAGAAGAAGTACATCTCCTATATATGGATGGCCAGGATTAACACTGCTTTCCACTTCTAGCTATATTTATAGCTGATTATAAAGAATAGGTCATGCTTATAGGTATTAAGAGTGGCCGCAAATATTCAATTTGTTATATATATACGAATAAACAGCATAATCTAACAACTGCTATCTAGCGACCGTGGCTGTTCTATATATACTAATCAATAAAAGACTAAATACGAATGCAGCAGAAAGGTTGCAATACTAATAAGAAAGATAACTTAGATTATATTCGGCCGTTCCGCAACTTTATATAGGGCTATAATCTATCTAATATCTATAAGATAATAGCGCCTAATTTCCTACACTAAGTGCTTAAAGGCCTTACTAGGAAATACCTTATATACTAGATTAAGGGGCTTATACAAAGTAAAATACAGGCTGGAAAATATTGGGGCCTTAATATCCCGCGCATAGATAGTTGCAGCTAGGAGATATTAAATGTTAATGCACTTATTACCACCCGCTTTATATAGGTGGAGTAATTTACTAACATAATAGTATGGGATAGCTAGGTAAATGTCGGCTAATGGACAGGAAAGATATATAAATCTCTATTATAACAATTGGTCCCTACTATAGCACCCTTACTAAAATAGAACAAAGGCGCTATGCTATTTATCTAGGCGTCTGTGGACTTTACTATACTATCTTAATATATATTATATAACAAATTAACCATTAGGTACCTAGTATCAGCTATTTATAGAATGGATAAGATAAAGGATATATTCCTTCCGTTTCAACTAAGTAAGGCAGGACTACTACACTTTAATATTCCTAAGTTGTATACTATTACCTACTATCCGGAGAGCATCTAGCGACTAGGAGCAATTAGAGGCATAGATATAGAGTACTTAGAGCAAGTACATAAGCTATAGAAGGCATTCTACTATAGGACCAATAAATGGAACAACTATAAAGAGCAGATGCTATGATATAACACTATATATCTTAACACAATGCTTTAGAACGAACTTAAGCTATAGGCGTTAACTAATATAATTAATATGGCAGACCTAATAAGCGTAATATAGATAATACGACTAGGTCCTACAGTTAATATATATGCACATTGCTTATATATATAGAACTTTAATAACTATACAGCTTAGATACTTTAAGACCAGAGAATTAACATATCTATCTGGCGTATAGTTAAGGAGGTACAGCGCTAGATAGAGATCACCGACCTTATATCTAAACTGGCCCCCTTTATAAGGGAATGCTATAAGCAGATTAACAGAATCCGGCAAATAGACTAGGACGTTAACCGACTAGAGGCCGATAATAATTAGGTATTAAAGATGCCCCTAAGTATCCATTACAGCGTTATATGCTATATTCGCCTTAGGAAGGACGCCACTAACACTAATAAGCTTAATAAGGTGTTTACTTAATATACCCCATTATAGGCTAACACTAGAGCCCTCCGCTATAATACTGTAATAGTGCAAGAATATAAGCAGGTAAACAATAGCCTCCATAGCAATAAAGTGGGGAGGCTTTATCTGCTACTTATAATCCAGGATACTAGGCGATTAGATAGTAAGGGCAAATACCTAAAATACACTAGTGCGTTAGTAGAGACCCTCTAAGTTTATAATAGTGGCAAGATTAATATAAGAACCAGAATGCTTAAAGTGTAGAGCATAAAGCCATCCAACAGCAGGATAAAACGCACGCTAGATACCCTTTAGATATATAACATCAACCATATTATAAGGCCCATCTTACTTATACTAACAGACATTAACGTTACAGACTGTTTCTTTATAAACAACTACAGTAATTGGGATATATACAATACTATATATAACAAAGACTTTAAGCGAATAAATAGGGCATAGGTAAATGCATATATAAGTAAATAGGCTCGCACTAGGCGGTAAATAAATACAACTAAGCTAAAATAGCGGCAAGTTACAACTAGTAGCGCTGGATTGCAATAAAGGGGCAAATTGCTATAACCATAACAAACTAGAACACAACACTACTACACATTACCCTCTACGCACTAGCTACCCTTTATATCCTATACACTATACCCTCTACCTTAAGAGTAGGTAAATATTGCGAGGAACTAGGCTTCTACACAGTATAGAAAAAATATTACGTAAAGTAGGACCCTATACCATAGCAAGGCAATCTAATTACCCCGTTATAAAGCCTAATAAATAGTCAGGCCGCCCTCCCAACTTATCATTATAAGTTAGTTAAGGCACTTTTCTATCTACACTTAGCAAGAAAAACCTAATTTATACCATAAAAGTTAAATGGGTTATTATTTAAAGTATATTAGATATAAGACTCTAGACCGTTTAGCATCTTCTAGGGAAGTAAGGTGTATATAAAAGCCAAACAGTTCTACTAGACTAATATACTTATCCTCTACCCATCCTATAGAAAAGTAAACAAAGACGCTATAAGTTAAGTAGTAGCTCCTAAGATAATCTAGATCTTAAAGGGGATAATATTAAGCTCTATACCATAATTGTCTCCGTTAAAAGGCAAGACTATTATTAATATTATTATATGCCATAGTATGACCTATTATTGTTAATTTTAATAATGTTATCCTAACGGATAGTCCTATTGTTATTAAATAAAAGCCTACAAACCCTAAGCAACCCTAAGATATCCAAAACCCACATTTAAAAGAAACGCATGTGTTACTTAGATAAATAACCGCTATAGGATGACTTTAGACAATATATAAAGCAGCTATTTAGCCCAGTTAATACAAAGATATACGGTATCGCTTAGACACGTCTTATTATATAAGTAATAACAAGCTCTATGCCCAAAGAGCTTTATCTCTCTCCCTAGCCGGAAATAAACATAAGTGGTCTAAACACACTAATAAAACAGACGTGGAAAGAGGTAATTACTATTATAAACCGTTATAAAGGCCTGATAAATGGAGTATTAAGTATGCCACCAGGGCCGGCGGCACGCAAGGTTCGCAGTCCTTAGATTTAGTAGCACTGTACTAACTAATTTTCCAGTTATACAACCAGCTCAGCGTGTTTTAGTATGCTATAATAAACACAGTATATAATACCATTGCCGGGAGCTATAACTGCCTTAAATTAGATACCAAGGCCGTGGCAAAGGAAGTAGAAAAATTACTTAAGGATAACCACTTTACGCTCGGTAGCCTGGTTAGTACTCTACCTTTTACTATACCTAACTAACTAAGGCTAGAATAAAGAGACAAGATTTAGGGCGCTAATTATTACACACTATATTAAGTATATGTTCTTTAATACTGGGCTAAGGTCACTCGCCCTTAACAAGAATAGTACTAACCTCTTCTTACCTATTACAGCCAATACAATATGGCTTATATGTGTAGCAATTCAACATATACTTAAGGACTACAGAAGCAGAATATAGGTAATTTATAAGTTTAAAGCTAATAATATAGTTATAGGTAAAACTATAGGAAGCCTCTTACTATACTTACTAAAGCATATTATAGATAGTTAGGAGTAACTATAGAATACCTAGAAGAGCTACTAACCTAAGCGTAATAAAAGGCTATATAGGCTACTTCTATAATATATTAATAAGATACGGAACGTAACTAGAGACAAGATGCTATAGATTTAGTAGGTAATTAGCAATCCTTTTAAGGATACTATAGAAGATCTAGAGGAACTGGATCCTAAGTATAATAACAGGTTTACTTAACAACCGCATACTATAAGTGTAAATATATAATATTACATTAATCGCATCGCAACGTCATATCGCGATACTTACTGTATGCTGTAGCACTTCGCTGCTATTTCCTACGTCACAATATCCCGCCATTTTAATTGTTCTATATGGCTAACAAAGATAATATAATAGGACAATGGTAGCCCAGCGCATTTATTGCTAAGAATGAGCCCTGAAACCACATATAAGATCTCCTTCTCGCAGTATACTAATAAGACGATTTTAATGCCATATAACTATGATATTAACGCTATCCAAGCGCGCCTTAAACAAATTTAAGGTAATAATAAACAGGAAATAGGAATTAATTACCGCATCTTACAGTGTACTTTCGCCGGCGAGTCTAAGGTTATAGATATTATGGATAGTGCTATATTAGAGGATATAAAGGCCCGCCTACAGAGTGGAGATAGATGGGTGACACTAGAATTTACTAATAAAGAGGATAAGAGTAAAGAAGGCAGTGGAATTAATAAGAAAAACAACGGCGAGAATAAAGACAATTAGGGGTTTAGTGGTGTAGTGGTACTATTGCGGCGGAACTAATATAAATATTAAACTTAAAATAGTAGGTTAACTAAAGGGCGTTATTAGGCGTATTAAGGTTATACTATACTACTATTAGGTTAAAATATGTTCTTTATACAGTGTGTGCTAGGCGCGTAGAATAAGCAGAGAACACTAACTGTATAGAATAAGCAAAGAGTACTAACTACGCAGACTAAGCAAAGTATACCAATTACGCGGAATGGGTAAATACTACTAACCGCGCAGACTAAGTAAATACTATTAAGTGCGCGGGATAAACACTTAATAATAACCGCGTAGGAAGAGCAACGCTTATCTATTACTTAAGGTAAGCAAAGTATACTAATTATATAGAATAGGTAAATACTATTAACTGCGCAGACTAAGCAAATACTATTAAGTGCGCGGGATAAGCACTTAATAACAACCACGCGGAAAGAGCAACGCTTATCTATTGCTTAGAGTGAGCAAGATATACAAAATGCGCGAGGAGGGCATTATATGTTAATTGCGTATTAAGTGCAAAAAAAGCTTAATAGAATAAAGGCACCACTTGCCCAAGTGGCTGTAAATGCGCAATTAGCTGCACCGCGTTATTGGTTTCTGTTAAATGCGGCAATATGCCGCTCCTTAGTCGATACTATACGCTACACATTACAATGCGCGAAATGCGCATTTGGCTGCCAAATGCCGCCAAATGCTGCAAAAATGCTGGTAAATTTTTTCCTGACGTAGGCGTCTTAGATGCCGTCTAGGACTCTATTTGGGACGTTTAGTAGCTAGCTATAGACGAGATTAATAGGGGAATACTTTATTATAGTATAGACCTTAGAGTTATAGGTAAAGGCTACTTTATTAAGTAGGGAGGCCTAATTAGACTATTCCTAGTTTGTGAATATATATAGGTATACCTTAAGCTCCTAGTTTTGGCGTTCCGTCTAACTATCTATCTATAGGTAGAATGCGGTGCTAAGCTTATACTAAACGCGGAGATAATAGCATATAGTACTCTAGTACTCGCTTATAAATACACTACCCCTATTAGAGATAATATTATCTAGAGGCCCTATTTATATAAAGACTCTAAATAAGAGTTTTGTAAGTTATATAGTATTAATTATCTTATATACTAGATAGTAGCGCACTAGCTTTATAAAATGGTCTATAAGGATAAAAACGGAGTTGTACTTTACACTATTAGGAGTCTTAGACTTAGGGAGATCTGTAATAAAGTTAAGTAAATAATGTTGCTAGGCTTGGGTAGGGACCTAGAGAGGCTATAGCTTACTATAGGGTTTATAGCGGCAAGATTTATAGCGTTGGTAGGTATTGTAGTTATCTAGGTATTTATAGAGATCTTTAGTGAGACTATTCTAAGCGTACTTCTATACAATTACCTTGTAGGTATAGTTAAATCTATAGTGGCCACCTGTAGGATTGTTATAATTCCGCTTAAGGATCTCCTATTATAATAGTATGTAATTTGGCACTTAGACCTTATTGTTTTGCCTTAGGAGTCCTTAATTATTAAGGGTGTAGTCTTTATTACTAGTAGGAACCTATCCCTAGGTTAACTGATTATATATAGAGTGTGTAAAGGCGTCCCTTTCTTATACTCTATAAATAAAATTAACTAGTAACTTAAGGGGGTATTTTATAAACGCTGTTTTAGCTAAGGCAGCTACTACTACCTCTTACTGTAGTATAAGACTCTGTATAAAGTTGGTGCTAGTAAAGTAACGTGTAATATATAGGTAACTTGCTGGGTTATTATAGGGGACCGTTACCTAGGCTAAGGGATCTTGTTACAAAGTTCGTGTAGAGCAGTTTATTGATAAAATAGGTTAATTGATTAATAATCTTGATCTTAATTGTTAATTAATGTCGATATCTTAACCTAGGGCCCCTAGGGCTCTGAAGAGATTTACAATACACGTGCCCTGTATACGTGACTCGTGCACGTGTCCCACGCCTTAGAGAATACAGATTATCTAACACACCCCCTTAGCTTTAAGCTCTTTAAGGTTAAAGCTAGCCACCTTCTCGTGTCCGTTAATAAGTTAATTAAACCGTAATCTTATCTAAATTATTTTGTCTTGCTCTAATACCGTCCCTTAGGTCCTCTAGTTGCTTCTTCTTATCCAGCTGCTCCTTAATATCCACTATCCCAATTATATTAACGAAACTTTAAAACCTCTGCTTAGGCAGGGCCTTTGTAAGTCCATCAGTAATTATCTCCTTTATTACTGTCTATTAAAATCGTACTCGTCTTATTACGTATTCCTAACGTAGCCAGTATTAATGGATGTTAATATATCGGAGCTTCGTGATTAGCTTTGCCGTATCTTTTATAATTAGTTGGAGCGTCTGGGTGTTGTCACATTTAATAATTAAGGGCTTATTTAGGCGTAACATTATTGCTTTAAATAGCCTGCTGGTAAAGATAGCTTCCTTTACTATTTATAATAGGGCTAACAACTTAGCTTCTGTGCTTAACATTATAACTATACCCTGCTTGTTTGCTCTCCAGGCAATCGGCCCCCCAAATAGCTTTATAATGTATCCTTACAAGCTCTTTCTGTTAACGGAGTTGTCCGCAAATAATGCATCGCTGGTATAGATAAATAATTGCGCTTTACCTCTACCGTCTCTTCTATCGTCTTGTCCTTTGTTGCGTATTCCTTTATCTCTCCCTCTACTGTTTATTCCTTCCTTATCTCCTCTATAGCAGATTGCTCTGCTTCTCGTGCTATATAGGTATTGGATGACTCTATCTACCGCTTAATAATGCTCTTAGCTTAGGTCCTAATTAAACCTTACTAGCCTTAATACTGCAAACGCAATATCCGGACGCGTTATAGTGGCTACATAGAGTACTGAACCCAATTTTCTCTAATATAGCATCGTAGAGGCTAGTAGGGATATAGGGCGGACTAATAGGTCTATATTAGGGGACGGACGCGTTAGACAGATCAATTGGTAATTAGTAGGGAGGAGTTCCAATTCTGCTATAGGAGTGTCTGGAAGACGCCCTCTAAGATCTATCTTATACTAGTTAGCTATTTTCTTAATATAGGCTTCCTGGGATAGCTACAGGAGCCTCTAGCTATAATTGCGTAGTACGTGGATTCCTAGGAACCATTTTAGCTTGCCAAGGGTACTTATTTAGTATTCCTTGCTTAGCTCCTTAATTACTTCTTAAGCTTTCTTCTTATCTGTCTTTTGGTAGTAGAAGACAATATTGTTAATATAGAAGAAGACGACTATTCTACCTTTTAGCATAATATACAGCTCCTAAGGTACCTCTTTAAAACCCAATTTGTTTAATAAGCTTGTGAGATTCTTCTGCCATAATAGTGGTGATCATCATAGTCCGTATAGGGCTTTTCTTAAGCGCAGTACTTTGTCTGTCTTTCCTTTGTTAAACCCTGGCGGTAGCTTTATATAGATAACCTTATCAAGATCGCAATAGACAAACGCATTAACTATATCTATCTGTGTCATCTCTAGGTCGAATTTTGCGGTGATCGCCATAAGTGTTTAAAAGGTCGTACTAGCTAATATAGTAGCTCTTGTAGGTAGGTCTCCTAGGGCCTATTAATTTCTATAGACTACTAATCATGCCTTGCATTTCTAGAGAAATCTATACTTGTCCGTCTTATAGACGAATATCTACATTAAGCTAAGGACCTGCTGTCCCTTTATATACTTCTTATCTGTTTCTTAAAACGACCTTATTTAATAATGGGATTGGAGGTAAGCTTATTAAGCTTTTTAGAACTAATCTTAAAGAGAATACGTATTAAGGTCGCGGATTAACTAAGGTGGCGGAGGTAAGTTCTTCCTATATAATCTAACATCGCGTGTTCTGCCTAATTTTAGCTTACTATCGTTAAGTTAACTGTTAAGGTTGAACTTCCTTCCTGCTAAAAAGGCGCTATAATAGGCTGACGTGATCCTTTTAGTAATAAAGTCTTTAAACCTGTCATTGCAGGCTTCCTTAAATGAGTCCTTAATAGAGTTGTTAAACACCCCCTAAGTATAAAACCCGTCTTCTACTTAGCTAATAATGTCCTAATTAGTACCTTATACATCTAACTTTGTAGGATACTCAACGTGAAAGGCACATGGAGATTCTTTGTCTTCTTCTATTAGAGGTGGCGTATAATACGCATCTTTAAGAGCTTTTGTAAGCTCAAGATCTGCTAACTTATTAAAGGTTTAAACTGGCTTATCAACATCATCGTCTTCCTCTTATATTAACGGTTTAAATACTTCTTTATCGTCTTCTAGAAGGATCTCATTCTTAGTTAGGGTATTAGGGAGTTAAATCTTCTCAATTAGCGTGTCTAACTCAGCGTGTAGGTCCTTTAAGATGTCTGTTTACTTGCCGTCGAAGAACGTCTTCTCGTTAAAGATAACGTCCCTAGTAGAGATGATGATACCTTTATATAGGATCCAGATCCTATAGATATTGGTAGAGTTATAGCTAATAAGGTAGCCGATATGGGCTCGCGGATCTAGCTTGCTCAGCCTTTTCTTCTTTAGCTGGGCGTCTGACGTTATCGCGTACGCCCTACAGCTGTAGGCTTTTAAGTGCGCTAGTTATAGCTTTCTTAACCTATTAGCTAGGAAGGTATAGAACCTCTTATAGGGTGATTTCCACCCATTACTTTCCCGTGGCGTTTAATCTTGAAGGTAGACTATACAGTCGACTATCTCTTTCTATAGATTATGTGGTAGATTGGCAGCAATTCTTATTGTACGTGCTCTCTCAATAATCACACCCCCTAAGCGTTTGGCGGTACCATTTTAAGCTTAGGTATAAGGCGCCGAAGGCTTAAATATAATCCCTTAGGTCTATAGCCATTTGAGGGTTCTCCTTCTCCTTAGCTCGTTATCTGATCTGATAGTGTTAACCTTAAAATTATGCCTCAGACGAATCCATTAGATAAAATCTTTAAGCACTTATAGTGTCTCCTTCTCTTTGCTATGCGTTGTTATAAAATACGGGAAGGTTCTTCCTAAGAAGGTGTTGTGGATAAACATAACTTGTATAAATCTAGTATGCGCTTCCTTAAGGTCAGTCTAGTTAATATAGAGGTTAAGATAGGGTTTATTAATATTCTATTTTAAGAACCTTCTTAAGACCTAACGCTTGATTTTAGCCAGACTACAATATTAACATTCTATCGTCTTTGGGCCTTAAAGCTTAACTCCTAAGGCATTAAGACCTAGATAATAAAGGCTTATAGGTCCTAGATAACCTAGACGCAGGTACTATAGATATATATTACCTTTTAAGTCTAGATAAACGTCTCTTGACGATGCTCTGTACTTCTGTTGGCGGCGTAGCAGTTGGCTTATATTAAACGCTAATAGACTTCCTAGTCAGACGTATTTAATAGTCTGTTATCCGTAACATTCTTCTATTTAATATAGGATTGTGTCATTCTTCCGAACTAGAAGATTGTTGTCTCCTTTATTGTCCTAGTAGAACCCTTATTTTTGAAGCAGACGGAACGACACTAGATTTGTATTAAAGTCTGTATAAAAGGCAACGTCCTTAAGACATAGGGTTCCCTTGCTCTTGTCTAGTTTTGTAATTTGGATAGTGATATTGCTATAGCCTAGTATAGGCACTTCTAAGCTGCTGGCGGTAATATATTTGTGTCTTAGAGCTTTCCTAAAATTGTAAAAATAAGAGAGGTTATTAAAGATGTGGAGAGTGGTTCCTAAGTTAAGAATAGTTAATAGCTTTAGTGGATGGGTTTAACCGGTGTAATATAATTCTAGGAATATTGTATTAGCTTCTCCCTTAATTTTAACTTTCTAGCTCTTATCCTATCGTTGTTAGGCCTTGTCTTCTTATTCTTTAAGTCTAATCTTTATAACTTAGTTAGTAAGATTCTTATTCTTTTCTACCTTCTTTAGTGCCCTATTAATGCGCGCATCTCCTATCGTGACTCCTATAGGTCTCTTGTCTTTAAATAAACACCAACAGTCCTGTAGGGAGTGTCCTTGTATTCCGCACGCTAAGCACTTAGGCGTTGGCTTCTTATAGGACGTCTTCTTATCTACTAGTGTTTTGGCTCTCTTTAAGCGTCTATTACATGCTAAGGCCTTTCCTCTTCGTGAACCTTTAGTAGTATTAGAGTGATCCTTAGTAGCTTGCTCTGCGAAGTCTGCATTAAAGGTACTGCCTTTTGTAGTAGTATTGGCTTTCTTTAAGGGTGTTTTAAGTCCTTCTTGCAGCTCCTTTGCTACTCTGCGGTATTTAGAAGATCTTAACTTCTAAGGGTTATTTAACTCAGTAGTGTACTTTATACAGTAGGCGTCGCTAAAAGGTTAAATAACTTCTGCCAAATCTTAAAGCTAGATACTATTGGATATTTAAGGGATCTTATACTTCTCTCCTAGGGATATTGCGTGTTCCCATTAATCTAGCTATTAGTTTAATTTTAACAACTATTTAAACCCCTTAAGGGCTTCTGTGTACTGGTATTGTACCTTCTTCCTAACAAATAATGAGGTAGGTTCTGTGTTCTCCTTTAGCCAAGATAGCTATTCTTTAACTATTAAGGAAGGGTTAAGTAGTAGCTTCTTCTAAATCAATACTATAGACGTAATCTAGGTGCGGATCTATTAAAGATAATCTTCCTGTCTTAGGAAATACTTTATGTCCTGGTCGTAGTATCGTCTACTGTTCTTGTACGCTTTCTGTTGATTTGTCAAGAGCTGTGTATACAAGGTTACATTCTCATTAAAATCTATAACTTCTGGATAGGCTGGTTTTTATAGTAAACCTCGTTAAGGTGCTGCACTATCTAGGTTAACGTGGGCCCAAATTCGCTAATCTATAAGGGCTCGGAGTTGCTATAGCTATTGCTCCCAGTCTTCTAACTTATTAAGGATGATCGTCGTTGACGAGCTTAACGTCGGTGGAGTCATTTAACTAATAGGCAAAGGAGGGATTGAGATAGTATTTTGTCGTTAGGATCGTCCTGTCGTTAGGATCGTCCTTGTTATTAGATTAAGGTGGAATTTTATAGAATCTTGTGGAATCTTGTCAAAGACTCGTCTTATAACAATTGAGGTAGGATTTCTGTCAGAGTCTACGTCTTAACGATGAGGTGTCAGAGTCTGACGATAAGGTAGAATTTCTTTAAACAATTAAGTAATAGCTGAATATCTTCTTAAGTCGGCGGACTAGGCTTATAACTGTCACGAAGTTCGTGTAGAGCAGTTTATTGATAAAATGGGTTGATTAATTGATAATCTTGATCTTAATTGTTGATTAATGTTAATGTCTTGACCTAGGGCCCCTGGGGCTCTGAAGAGATTTATAATGCACGTGCCCCGTGCACGTGTCCCACGCCTTAGAGAATACAGATTATCTAACAGATCTTCCCTAGGGTTAAACGCTATTAGGCTAGTTAAGGAGATCTTAAAGAGAATGGTAGGACACCCTAGTTTGCCAGCGCTATATTTATAAGGGTTGCTTATATACTGCATATATACTACTTACTAGTTTAGTATAGTAGTACTAGGGCCGCCTATGAGGCCTATAACCCATAACTTTTACTATAATATAGGCAGTATAGCATTAAGGACTATCCTCTTGCTGCTATTTTTAAAGCCTTTAGTATAATCCGGGTGCCAAGATAGTATATTAGCGGGATTTACTTTGCCTGGCTTATATTTAATCTTAAAATTAAACTTAGCTAGTTCCTTAGCATACTAGGCCTAGCGATTAGATAAGCTCTTTATAGTTATAAAGTACCTAAGATTATTGTAATTGTAGAGCACGCGCGTTATATATATAGTGTGCTTAAGGTAGTAGCGCCACGTCTTAAAGCATTGCACTATAGTAAGTAATTTCTTATTATACGTATTATACCGTACTTCTAGGCCAGTAAGCTTCTAATTATAATAAGCAATTAGGTGCTAGTGGAGTTAATCTCCATGCTTAAAAGGCTATAAAAGTATACCGCTATAGGCATAATTAGAAGCGTTAGTAATTACTATTAGGGGTAAATTAGGATTAAAGTGGTAAAGTAGAGGAGGCTGTATAAACGTAGCGCGTAGCTTATAAAACGCCTGCTAAGTGTTATTAGGCTAGGACTAAAATTAATACTATTTAGTAGGCCCTTTCTTACACTTCTACTTCTTCTTCTCCCCATCTAATATTGGGTCGCGATGTGCCTATATAAGATGTATATGTAGGGGGTATGCGGTATCTAAGTAGTTCTAAATAAATCGCCTATAGAAGTTGGCGAAGCTAAGGAAGACCTAGATGTCCCTATAGGACTTAGGCTTAGGCCATTTCTTAATAGCTTTTACGTGGGTAGGATTTATTATAATGCCCTTAGGTATAACAATAAAGCCTAGGAACTTAACGTTCTTAGTATAAAAGATGTATTTTAATAGTTTGGCGTAGAGGCCCTAAGCGCGGAGCTATTGCAGTACTTGCTTAATATGCTCGACATGCTCATCCTTATTATTTAAGCAGATAAGAATATTATCTAAGTAAACCACGTAGATGGTATCTACTAGGGTCCCTAGAGCTTTTCAAATATAGCTCTAGAAAGTTATAGGGGCGTTAATAAGACTAAAGGGCATTACTAGGCACTTAAAGTGACCGTAGCGTGTCTTAAATACGGTCTTATATTTATCTCCCTTTTTAATATAAATCCTGTAGTACGCATTATAAAGATCTAGCTTTATAAATATCTTTGCATAGCTAAGCCTATTAAAGAGTTCGCTAACCAGCGGTAGGGGATACCGGTTCTTAATTGTGATCTTATTTAGGCATCTATAGTTAACGCATAGCCGCATTATACCTTCTACTTTTGGTACGAAGAGGATGGGCGCTCTAGTAGGCGACTTGCTGGGCCTAATCTAGCCCTTCTTAAGAGCACTCTCTAGGTACTTCTGTAAGATCTGCAACTCTTTCTATAAGAGGTTATAGATAGGCATTTGCGGTGATGTCTTGCCTTCTTCTAAGTTAATTGTATAGTCGTACTTAGAGTTCTGAGGTAGTATACTTACTAGCTTATTAAAGAAGATATTAATCTCCTCTTTGTATATATCTGGTAGGCTAGGGTCTATAAAGGTTAAGGCAACTATTGCGTGATAGTGTGCTTCCGGGAGCTAGTAAAGAGAAGGGTGTGGCTAATATGCGTTTTGTAGGTATGCTTATACTAAGAGTATATATAGCTTTACTGCAGTATACTTAATAGTTTTAGGGTTTTGATTACCTCCCCCCTAAGTTAAGGCAATCTATACTGGCACTAGAGGTCTCTATAGGTACTTACTACTAGTAATAATAGGTCCTCTATTGTGTTTATAACTGGTATCTTTATGTCTAGAGGGTCTACATAGGTACTCGCTACAAGTAACAATAGGTCCTCTATTATGTTTACGACTAGCGTAAAGAAGGAGTCTTTTATCTATAGCGAATAGACTATTTTGCTAGCCTTAATGTCTACTAGGAGCGCATTAAGGGTAACTATTTAGAGGCGTCTAGGGTCTAAAGTACCCTAGATAAATTATCTAGAATAAAAGCTAATTAATAGATCTGCTTCCGTGAGCTAATCCTATCTAAAAACTATATTATAACCATTAAATAAGCCACCCTAAAAGGTCTAGGGGCCGATGGTGCGAGGGGTACCCTAGGAGTTGCTAGTAGTGACTATTAGATTATAAGCGTCCTAGATTGCTATCTGGTTGCTATTAAGGAAATATGTAATAGGTTTATATAAATATAGCATATAGCTTATAGGCAGGTTAAACCTATAAACAACATCTTGGTTAATAAGGTTAATTTAGCACCTATTATTATATAAGTAATGTAGGCGGACTTTACCCTAGGGTGTATCTATTGCAATATATACTATAATGCGTTTCTTCTCTCCCTCTATGTTAGGCCCTAGTTGTAGTTAAGAGAGATATGCTACTAGGGCTTCGGGTTTTCTAAAAGCTGGCCTAACTTGTCTTTACTGGCTTGCTTCTAGTATTCTTTATAATGGTTACCTGCGGGTCTCTTTTGACTTATATGCGTACTACTAGCGTTTAAGGGGTCCTCTAAGCCATCTAGCTTTTAAGTAGTCTCCTTAGGAGTTTGCTTAGAAAAGCGTCGCCCTTTTTAGGTTCTGTTCCCTAAACCTAACTCTATAAAGTCTATGCTATAACCGCGCTTTAAGTACAAGGATTTGCCGCTGCTAACTACGCGATCTTCCGTAAGCTTTATGGTATTAAGCAGTTGCTCTATATGGCGGATTTTAGCAAAGAGGTCCTCTGCAGTTCTTATCTATTTAATAAAATTTTGGCGGAAGAGCTCTGCTTATAAGTAGGCTAGAAGGTATAAGAATTAAAAGTCTACCTGTTGCTTAGGGTTAATAAAAGGGGTATATAAGAAACGGTCCTCTAAGCTATATATACGGGCTAGGAAGATATTAAACCTCTAGTTCTCCTTTATAATAGCTATATAGTATACAGTAGCATTATTAAAGCGTCTTACTATGGGGTTCCTGATCTAGTCTTGGACTATAGTTTTAAACTTATCCTATAGTAAGGGACCTTTGTCTTTAGTGCCTAACTAGTAATAAACCAGTTAAGTAATTGTCTTCTCTTTTATAAGACCTTTAATAGCCTAGCGCGTGCGTTGCTTACAGTTATAGTTAGCGTTATTAACCTTAAATTAGTTCTTAACTGCGGTAATCTAACGGTTAAAATGCTGTTAAGTTGTACCGCTAATATTAGGTAGTGACTTTTTAACTAGGGCGTTGAGATTTGTTTGGTATATGCGTTTACCATATAACTTATGCTCTTTACTAGAGAGGTAATGGGAGGGCTTTATTAAATTAATAATGCTTTGTAAGTTAGCTATTTTCTTAGCCAGCTTATCTAGCTCCTTTATATTAGCAGTATTTAGTAGGATACTGGTAATCTTGCTAAGCTCCTGTTAAGCCTAGGTATATAGGTTAAACTGGTCTCTAGCGTTTATAGGTGGCTAATTATTTTAAGGTTTAGAAGGTGGCTTAGATTCTACTAGTATATTTTTAGCGGTTTTGTCTACACTAGATCCTAAGGTGTTTAGCAGTTATATTATTAGCGTATTACTATTAGGTGCAGGCGTTGGTTTTCTTTTTAGAGATATTATAGAAAAATTAAACCAGCTATTCTCCTAAGGGCATTAGTAAGAATTTAAATATAAGGTAAGGATGTGAATAGGGAGCTTAATAATAGAATAATAGGGTATGTTGTATAGACAGACAAATCCTTAAGGGAAAAAGGAGAAGTCTGTATACGAGGTAAGAAGGGTTTTCCCTAGGTATGTGCAGTGTATGTGCCTTATAGGCGAGTCACCCCTAGGTCGCCCTAGGGTTGCCCGTCCCTTGCGGCTATATAACTATCTACTTAGGTTTTACCTAACAATAATACTTATAAATATACTGCTTCTACCTATAAAACAACTAGGAAAAATAGCTGCCCTTAGCTAAGTTTACCGCAAATAATATAATAAATATATTAATAGGCATGACGCTATTTTACACAACCTATAGATAAGACCTTTAACTTAAATTTAAACTATAACCCAAAATTAATATAATAGGACTTATAATTAAACAGATCCAGTTAATTAATATATATAACTTTGCTAATTAAATAAAGCAGTTAACAGAACTATTATAAAGTAAATTAATATACGCTTAAATGTTATAGAAATAGCATATAAATAAAGGATAAGCTCCTGTATAGGACTTTAAGGAAGGTAAAATAGTTTACCTAAATATATAAAACCTAAAGACTTAACGGCCCTTAAAGAAACTTAATTAGAAGTTTATAGGCCTATACTAAGTTAAGAAGAAACTAAGCCTATATGCGTATAAGCTCAAACTACTAAGATAAAAATATACCTAATATTCCACGTAAGCTTGCTACAACCTTTAAGAGATAATCCTATAACTTGCAAAGTACCACTACCACCTCTTATAATTATTAATAACGGTAATAATTTTTACTTTATTAACTTAATTAATAATAATTCATTGCTTAACGTCCAATTCGGATCCCTATTGGGCCCACGCGGACTACTCCTTATATACATATGGGGAGAAAACTCTATTTGAGAAAACCCCGTAATCCATCTCCCCGCCTTTTGGGACTCGCCTGCATAGCGTCTATAAGGTCGCCTGCATGGCGCCTACGAAGCGCCTGCGAGTCACCTGTAGTGCTCTACTACCTTACTTTTTAACCTCCTTGGGAACCACTGCTGCCGTAACAAGCCTACGGACGCGCTAGTATCACGAACTTAGCTCTACTACTGTAGAGTCATTAGCGGGCGCCTGGTACTCGCCCCTTTACCTTCTATTACCATTTCCTTTGCGACCCGGAACTGGTCTAGTATATTTTAGCTAATAAGCCACTAGGTAACCGCCTTAAGACCTTTTTATATTAAGAGTAGTGTATTATAGTTCTCTATGCCAGCTACTAAGAGTATTGCTTCTTGGTTGGTGTATAAGGGGCATAATAGTATTATATATTTTAGTGTCTGTCTTGGCCAGCTATATTCGCATCTTAGGCTACCTACTAGGACACCTACCCAGTAGAGCCAATCTTTTAGTCCTATTATTCCTATTCTTAGGAGTGTTGCTATTATATTTTCTGCCTTTATTAGGCCTTCTTGGAGCCCTTAGGTGTTTACCCCCTATAGTGTTAACTATGCTGCGGCCTGGGTTCCTCTTGCCTAAAACAGCCTCTATACCTTTGACTCCCATGCGCCTCTCCAGTATTGGTCTAACTAGTGTTATGTTGCGTTGGATGGTTTCCTAGTACTCTTTCGTGCTCTACTTTAGCTCCTTTCTCTCTCTTGCTGTTGTCTTTGCTGTATTAACTTAATTAATAATATATAATGGAAAACATAATCTAAATAATTTAAACTTCTTATTAAGTGGAAAGGATATTGTTGGTTATATAGGGTAACTCACCAATAACAACTACTTAAGTAGGTTATAGTGATATTGGTTAATAATCTATATTGTTTAGAATAAGGAAGGGCGAAGAGCTTAAGGCTCCTCGCTACGCTAGTGCCGCAGCGACACGTGATGACACGTAACGACCGCTTGCCTTATTCCTAACACTAGCAACTCTTCTTTTATAGCTGCTATCTATATACACTTATAGATTGCTACTATATAAAGATACAAAGCTAAGGAGAAGAAGAAGAAGAAGAAGAAGAAGAAGAAGAGGGTTAGGGGTTAACGCGAAGGCGCGGGGCCGCCAAGGCGCTAGTAGTAAGCGAGCTAATAGCAATTTTCTATGCCGGGCATAGAAAATCCTAATTGGCTGCTCTCGAATTGCTATATCTCCTACTCCCTTTTAACCCAACCTTTAACTTATACACACAGAGTATTTGTGTTAACGAACGTCTCTAGTGTCTTGTTTAGGTTTGCCTTTATTATTACATTTACTAGGTTGTCTTGGCCATTAATCCACTAGATCTTAAAGAGTTCTTAACGCTTATAGGATTGCTAAAGTGCCATAATATTAATTATAAGATGCTTCTCCTTTATAGTACCAAGCTTAACTAAACACTTATAGAGGGAGTATAAGTTGGTGTATATGATTATAGGAATAGCAGGGAGTTTAAGCCAATCTGTAATTATCTTAAGGGTAGTTCCAATTACAATTGCTATATTAACTCCGCCAACTATTCTATATATCTCTGACGCTAGAACGCTTTAAGTAATGCGCTTACTCTTAGTTAAGCTCCAATAGATAAGATTGCTGTAGATTATAAAGTTATTCTCTCTAGTAAATTTGTTTATAATAATAATCTTATATCCTAGCTAGGAGCTAAAATCTTTATTATTTATAAATAATCTATTAATAAATATAAAGAGCTTAGCAGTAGGAAGGTTAATAGGCACATAGAGTAATCCCTAATTGAAATAGTTTATTTGCTAGGAGAGATGCTTATTTAGGGCAAGAACGTTATCCTTAGTTAGTTCTTGGTGTTAAGCAGCAATAAAGAGATTAAAGGAAGCCTTAGGTTAATAGATAGAAGCAATATAAGCTCTATAAGCGCGTTGCTCTACATATCCTTGCTTTAGAGAATTAACGTTAATAATGTTAATCTTCTTGCCTTAACCCTTCTAGTGTAAAGTAATAGAGTCCTTGTTTAGGGAGAGGATACATCTATTAAAGAGTAATAGTGTTGTTAGGTTAAGCCTCTCCTTTAACTTTACTATAAGATTTGCCTTTACTAGCTTGTCTTCTTTAAGAGCTAAAAATTGGTCGTCTTTTAAGATAATTATATTGTCGGTTTATATACCAATAATTCTAAATAGAGTTCCTATATTTATAATAAGGAAGCAGGAGTTGAATATAGAAGTCGTTATTAAAAGCTTCTCTTTATGGTGCTTGCTGTAGGTAGCCCACTAGTAAGTTCCTACCTCTGCGATTCTATATAATGGCTTAAGCACAACCATGATTATATCTTTAGGATATTAGTAGCGAATTTGTTCTGGAAGGTATGCTAATATTAAGCGCTAAAGGTATATCTCTAATTGGGTGTAGGCCTAAGTAATATCTTACAAATAAACTATTATTCTATTTTTTATTAAGGAGGGAGCTAGCGTAATAATAACTTATTAACTAGCTTGTTAAATTATAGGGGATTATATAAGAATTACTTCCTTACTATTGTTATTATAACCTTAGATAACTAGCCTTAACTTCTTAAATAGGGCATTAGTAGCTTTACCCTTAATCTTATTAACTATTTTTAACTTAAAGATACAAACTCTATTAAACTTAGTAGGGTTATACTTCTTAAATTTAAAGACTCCTTTTATAATAAGACTATTAATCTTCTACTTATTAAATGCTTAGAAAGGGGCTCCTAAAGTTATAATACAGCCTTCCTTTTAGAGTTATTTTACAAGCTTAAAGTCCGCCTTCTCTTTAGCTGTTATAAAGGCCATTAATAACTTAACTCTACTCTTAATGGCGGCAATAAATTGCTCTTTAAAATTAACAAGATGTTAGTGATTTTGTAATCCTTTTAGGCGACCTCTACCGTGTTATAGTTATGGCATATCTGCTACAATTATATTAGGATTATAGTCGCCTTCTGGAGTATATTAATTGTAGTTTTCCTTTAGGGTATCCTCTAGGGTATCCTATAAAGGCTTAAAGCTATTATTTCTGTAGTAGGGCTTAATAATAGTTAAGCGGAATTAAGTGGGTTTATAGGGCATCTAAAGAGTATAAGTCTAACCATTAATTGCAATAAGTTTATGTAGGCCTAACTATCCTCCCTTTTTACGCTATACGCATACCTTAGATTGGAGTGGCAGATTAAGCGTAATTAAGGTATTTAGGCCATTTCTTATTCCTAGTGCGTTATTAACCTAGCGCGTAGCGTAGAGATATTATACCTCTTTTATTACTTTGCAAATAGCCTCTGCTTATTATATAACAGATAGAGATAGTAGAGAATTGTTAGTCATTTAAGGGTAGGTGCTAAAGACTAGTAATATAGGTATAAGCCTATCTAGGCTAGCGGAATTATTAATAGCCTTAACAGCTATCTATAAGATAAGCTCTTTGCTAGCGCCCTCTAGTTCTAAAGAAATAATCTTATATACTTAGCGTAATAGTGTATAATATTATTCTACTTTTCTAACACTATTATGTGCCTTAATAGGGACTTCCTTAACCTTAATTTCCATTGCCTTTACCTATTACCAAAACTCTACAGATAAGAAGTTCCTTTTTATATTATAAATAACTTAATTAGGGGGTCCTAGGTAGATATTAATCTAGTATAATTAAAGAGTATCCTATGCGTTCCTAGCTAATATATCCTTTAGGAAACGTGCGGCTTAGAAGGAGGTTAAGAGGTTAATAACTTAGAGTACTAGCTTGCCGCTAAGGTATATAATGTTAATAATAATACAGAAGTTAAAGTTATAGTTATCTTTAAGGGTGAACTTAAATTGGCTAGGGGACTTCTGGTTTATTTAGTAGTAATAGCAGTACTTTATAAGATGCTTAATTGTCTTAGCCTTAACTTTATAACCTGCTTATTAAAGAACCTTAAGTAATCTATAAACTAATAGGTAACTAAAGTGACGGTATAGTTAATATAACTCTAACTTAGTTAAATAGCTCTAAGTAACGCTCCTTTCTAGCTATTAAAGGAGCAACTAAGGGTGACCCTACTTATATATAACAGGCACCTAATTATCTCCCTAAACAATTATATTTTTAAGGTTATTAAGCTTAACGCCTAACTTATCTATATTTTAGATATAGAATAGAAATGGGGTGTTTATAGGAATAATATAGAAAGTAATATATCCTAATAGGGTTTAGACCTTAATTGTACTAAGAGAGATTATAGTACCCTTACTAAAGCGAATTATATATTAGCCTACTGTTAATTAGTTAATCTAAATAGAGCTATTAAGCTGCTAAAGAGCTTAAACTTAAGGTTCTCCTACTATAGATACTCCTACGGCTCTAGTATCTAGCATAATACTATAGAAGATATTCGCCAAGTATCTATTATTAAAGGAGAACGCGGAACTTTCCTTTAGCTTATTAAAGATATCTAACTTTATAACAGAATAGAGCGTAGATTGGTTATTAAGGACAGCGATGGTTTGTGTGCTATTTACCTTACTATACTTGGTAAAGTATTGGTTAGGAGAGTAGTCCTTAATTTCTATATCTATAAGAAGCTGTTCGGCCTTATTAACCTCACCCTTAAAATCTTCTTCGCCTTTATATTAAACTAGGAAGCTTTAGAAGTAGGCTATAGTAATCTTATAATTTCTAACATTTTGTGTACTCTGGCGAAACTTATTATATACCTCCTTTTACCTATTAAGAGGGTGCCTAGTTAACCAGCAATTTAGCTTCTCACAAATATAGCATTTCTTCTGTTAATTGTTTTAAGATAAACCTCCACAAGGACCTCCACAATTGCTTTATAGTTAACGTTAATTATACCCTTTACCATATCCCTTACCCCAGCCACTATATATTTAATTAGTCTAGTTATAATTATATTAATTAGCTAGGTCAATTAAAGTAGGTTAGGGTTAGGTATTAAATTGCTATACTTCTTAAGAGCGTAGAGCGGTACTAATAGAGGATCTTAATTAAGTATATACTCCTTTATAAGTATTTGCAGGATTAAAGAGAGTAAGATTGCATTCTTTAATACCTTAGCATACGCTAATAACTTAATTGCGTAGGCTAAAGTCCTCTTAATATGATTTGGATAAACCATGCTAAATTATCTAAAGTTAATTAAAGAGCTTTTAAAGACAATTGAGTTAAGAGGCATCTGGGTTTATAGTAATAATTCTTAGGAAGGTAGTCTCTCTTTACTCTAATATATACTACTGCTTATTCTCTTCTATTTTAAAGTAGCATTTTGTCTTATATATTATTTAGTTAAAATTATATCCTTTTCCTACTAAACAATTATAATAGAAGGTACTAGCGCGGCCCTTAAGCATAACAGAATAAGTGTTATAATATTGGTTAGGTTTCAGTCCAACCTTCTAGCAATAGTTATAGAAGATGCGCAGCTTTAAATTAAGGATATTATACAATTCCCTACTAAACCTCTTCTCCTAGTCCAAATAGAGCTTTATAAGCTCTGTAAGTATTTTTAAGGTACCTCCAAGCAGTATTAGGCCATGTTAAAATTGCATTAGAAATTAAGATGGGGATTGCTTTATAGGCTGTAGTAAAGATATAGATCTTAATAGAACACAGCGTAGTACCTAATTTTGCTGTAATAGGGTTTAAAGGTTATTAAATTATAAAGCAAGGGGATCTTGCGCTTGCTCTTAAGGGGCAGTAGTTAAAGTTATAAGTTAAATTAGTGGAAGCAATAGATACAGAACATAAGAACTTGTGCCTAGAGTAATAGAATTAGGACGCGTCTCTGTTAGTGTATTATTTAGATTCCATTATAAGTTAAGCTTCTTCTTATTACGTAGTTGGTGCTTAATCTCTTATAGAGTCCATTTATGCTCTTCTTCTATGTTAATAACTTGCTCCTAAATATTGTCTCTAATAGCACCCCCATCTATAGGGACAAATGCTATATTCTCCTAAAGGAAATTACGGAAGTCTTATACAACATCTTTTTTCGTAAGAGCCCATGTTTCCTTTATCCATCTAATAAAGTCCTCCTTTATGCAATACTATAGCATAGTGTTGTTGTATTCGCGGTCTGTATAGTGTGCTATACGGTGTATTAAGAATCCGTTCAGGTCCTGTTACTTAGTGTTTATAGGGTTAATGTCTGTGTCCCACGTCTCTGGGTTAATATCTTTCTTATACTGCTTTGGGTAGGTTAACGCCATAATAGCTGTTGTTTTGTTAATAGAAAAATAAGGAGAATAAGGGTTATTTGATGGGGTGTTATACGTTAAAGGTAGGTAGGGTTTTCAGTTTTGTAGGATCTCGTAGGTTTGCTGTTAAAAGGTAGGCAATTTGAGATGTAGTTGACGCGTTTCGGATATTGACTTGGGACCCTAGGTTTAGTAACACTTCTGACCTAAAGTACTTAACTAAATCTTTATAAATATAGTTGTTCTATATAATAGACGCAACTTAGTATCTCCTAGTACTTAGTAATACTTCTGTTACTAGTTTTCCACAAGTCTAAGGTAGCACAGTATCACCGGGATCCATTCCATATGAGCGTATATAACACCCCTATACGAGACTGTCTTTTCTATTAAAAACCTTGCTGTTTTGTGGTTGTGTATTTAACCACTAATCAGTGTTGGTCACATAGGGTGACTCACCAATAACGACTACTTGAGTGGGTTATAGTGATGTTGGTTAATAATCTATATTGTTTAGAATAAGGAAGGGCGAAGAGCTTAAGGCTCCTCGCCACGCTAGTGCCGCGGCGACACGTGACGACACGTGACGACCGCTTGCCTCATTTCTGATAGATATAAAACATAAACCTAGGAAACCTATAACTAGATTAAGGCTAATGCACCTTCCTTAGTAAAAGAGTTCTATAAAAACTATCCTTTGCGGCCTACTTTAGCTAAATAGACATAATACAAAGGCAAATAACTGCCACCTAATATAAATACACAAAATACAACAGTAGGAAACTTAAAATTAAAAAGAACTTAAAATGTATTATAACATTTATAATATAGTTATATAAGATGCAAGATATTAAGGAACTTTAACCGCTAGTTAAAGTTATCTAATTAGTTAGATTTGCCTTACTAAGAACGCCACCTAACATAAAAATATAACACGTAATAAAATTATAAATTCTTAACTAAATTAAATTGTTTTGGACCTTTAGCTAAAAGGGGGGGATACTATAATAGGACTAGCCCAGTTATAATAGGAATGTCTTAGTGAAACACTTAACAGATAACTATCTAAAATTATCTGCAACTATCTGCAACTGTCTGTAACTGTCTACAATTGTCCACTATAATCCACTGTTTTCTACCTGCGCTATAACACTAAAGTCCGTTAAAGACCGCATGCGTATATGCGCATATATTAACCACCAAGACCTCTAACTGTTTAATTATATAATTCTCTTATTAACCCTTTCTCTTCTTTACGCAACGTCTTGTTCTCTGCAAGAGCTATATACTCTTAGATTTAGATAGAATTTATATTATTCCTTCGAATCTTCCCCGAAGCCTCTTCGCGCTCTCATAATATGTCAGGTAACGAAGTCACCACGCCTATATATATTGTTCCACACAGCCTCTTGCCAGTCACTTGCTTACCTTTTAGGGTTTGTGCCGTGGCCGGGTGGTGTGGAGCCTGTCACCTTATATAATATTACCATACTATAAGTAAATTCTCCTCTCTATATAATACCTATATAACTAACCACTTTTAGAATAAGTAGAAAAGGGTAGAAGCTTTACCGGCAATTAATATAAAGGCTTAGTTGGGAGGTGTATTAAAAAAGCAAGTACAGATAAGGAGGCCCTTATATATACAATTCTAATTTAGAGCCGTAGATCTCTAAATATAACTATAAGTAATCTATCTTACTTGTACAAGGCAGAGAGCTAATTAATGCTAGTTCTGTGAGGCTTATATAGCGACTCCACGTTGTCTGGTAGGCCCTTTGTAAGAGTATATATATTAGATCCCGCCGCGCTTGCGACAAGTTCGCAAGCACTCCATGTCTTTTGGCCGAATGGCGACGTGGGGCGGGACACGTTACACCCTTACCCCTTTACTAAGTATTGGAGTCTCCTAGGGCTCTATAGTGGATGCTATGGAAATTATAAATAGCGGGATTATAGGGCTTGATGTTTAGCGTATAATAAAAATTCTTAGCCTATAGCGGTGGGAGTAGGAGCACTAGAGGGTAAGGATCGGATTATGGAACTAGAGGATAAGGCATAGATAAAAGTTACTAAATCTAAATTGCTAGGTCTCCCCTCTTTTTTACTATTCTTATTTTATTTTATTGTATTTTATATAAAGAGAAGTATAAATAAAAAGGTAGAAAGGAGATATCTAATTAGTAGGAAAGCTAAAGGTATTTATTAGGGCTCTGTACGAAGCTCTACGGAGGCTCTACACAAAGCTCTACATGAAGCTCTATATATATTATCTTATAAATTAGACACTCCGTAGAAGATTTGTTCCGTAATATAGGATAACGTATAGACCTTCTAAAACGCCTGCAAACGCCTAAGCCAATTAGAATAGCGCCCTAACTCCTGCCAACTCCTGTTAACTCCTAGACCAATTAGAACAGCGCACTAATTTTAGCCCCCTGCGCACCCCTATTACCTAATAAAATCTTCTATAGAGCGTCTAAGAGCTTATAGGAGTCGCTTTGGTAAGAAGTAAATGTTTTAGATTGTGTATTTTAACTTTAACTGGCTCTACTAAGGCCCTACCAAAAGTTATTAATGCTTTATTTGATGCATTTTAATCTTAAGGTAATAATCTTTAATTCTATATATATAAAGGCTAATTATAACGCAGTTAAAGATATGAGATATATTATGTAAAACCTTAACAGCGTTTTTAAAAGGAATCTTTATAATACCTATAAAGCATTCCTCCTACTACTATCTACACCATAACTATATTATATTTACTTTTGTTACTAGCTAAGTCCTACAAACTTCTACAAACTCCTATAAACTTCTGTAAACTCCTAGGCCAGTTAGATCGCTTGTATATAGAACCCTAGGGCGCGTTGCTAATATTACTCCTCTATATACACCTGTTACTAATTAGAGTATAGCCAATTTATATTCTTTTTAACTCCTATAAACTCCTATAAACTCCTGGGCCAATTAAATGCCTAAATAAAATCGCGATTGTAGGAAGAAATGGTATAAGGGTTGGCGGAAGACGGGGGCAGGTAGGGTAGAGGTTTATCTACACCTAATACTATAACTAGGTTGTATTGCAGCAATTAGTTTAATAGACCTAGAAGAATTGCCATCTATTATTAAGGAAGCTCAGTATAAGGAAAATATTCTATTATAGATGGCCATTTTAAAAGCATGTCTTAAATAAATACTCCAGTATATAAATCTAGGAGGCCGCCCTTAAACCCCTTATTTTGAATAAATACGCACCTTAAGACATCTAATATTTGGTTTTAGTAATATACTTCTTATTACACGCACAGGTTTTAGAAAGAGTCTTATTTTTTATACTTTTTTAATCTTAATGGGTAAGATTACTATCTAGATAGTCCTACTAAGCAAGCTTAGTAATAAACAGTTAGATAATATCTAGAAGCTTAATGGTTCTAATCTGTGCCTTATTACTACTAAGAGTAGAAGTCTAGATAGGGCCCTAATTAAAAAAAGTAAATAATGGTATATATATATACGTACTTCTTAGTTCTGAGTAGGCCTTATTAAAGTCTTTCTAGGATACATTAAAGAGCCTAGAGCTGTAGGCTAGGATTAAACTTATTATAATTAATAAGTGTTATCTAGTAAAGTAATAGGAATTATTCTAACTAACGTTTATAATATTAGGCGAGCTATAGATAATACTTCGTTAGGATATAGTTTAGTTTAGTTATTCTTCTATACTTAATAAGGAGGCAGAATAACTAGTTCTTAGCAACGCTGGTTTTTACTTTATAAGTAACCGCATATACCAAACTAAGGTTATTAGGACTTCTATAAATTACCCTAATATCTTAATCTGCGTACTACTACTTAGTAAAGGCAAGGTGGATTTATAGGACGCACTATACTTCCTATTAAACGCATGTATAAATTTAGATACTATCCCTTAACCCGCCAAGTTACGTCCATCTGTTATCGATAAGGATTTAGCCAATCACATCAATAGGATCTCGGTTTTGATTGTAGTTTTCCGCACGGACCATCTACCAGATGGACGCTGGCGGGTTAAGGGATAGTCCTAGAGCAAATACTAAAGACAATTATCTTTATAGACGGTTATTAGTCTATTTAGGAAGTAGCAGTATACTTCTAAAGAGCGCTCCTTATAAAGACTTTAACCTTTATACCTAATAAATAGTATACTACTAATCCTAATAGTAAAGCTTATTGCGTTACTAATATAGTCTAGGTATATACTGCATATATTTAAGAGTATAATTATACTACTTAATATAAAGAGTTTAAGAAATCCTTATTGTCTATAAGGATTATAGTGGCAATAACCTCTCTTAGCATAGGTATTAATGTCCTAGATATTAAATAGGTAGCGCTTTAGAAGTTTCTAATTATAAAGAGTCTTACAGGTTATTAGTAGTGTTTTAGTTATAGTAGACAGGGCTATAGTTAGACTAGTAAAGATTATATATTTTTGCCATATTGGGCCTTTAATATAGAAGGTGTTAATAGACTAGAAATTAAACAGCTATAGTTATAACTAGACGCACCTTAGAAGACTACTTATAGGCTATATTAGAATTAACTACTAGCTAATTAAGTAATAGCATATAGTTAACTAGCTAACAGCTATATTCCTAGCGACGCAAGTAATACAGAAAGTGTTTCCTCTTAGATATTAGCTTTAAGCCAGGCTCCTACTCCTATTAATAAAGCTATAACAACTAGATTTTAAAGCAAGGTAGAGATATCTTATCGCGCTAGGCTATTAGCTATATAGATGGAAATAATTAATAGTATATACCATTAAAAGGCCTTTCTAACTTACCTTGGTAAGGATAAGTTACTACTATAAGTTTAGGTTACCTATATACCGCCAGATTAATATTGCAGTTGTTATAATTTAGTACTACTTCTAACTCTTACTTAGACTCTAGATATCCCACAACTAATTACTTAGCCAAGAAATGGTATATAAGCTTACCTTACCCTAACTCTCATTAATAAATAGGCAACTACGCGGGCAGAAGTATTATATAGCAGTATATATAGGTGTATCCCTATACTGCTATCTGCCTATATAGATATAATATACCGCTAGCAGCTTGCGTATATATATAAACTAGAACCGGACTTTTAGGATATGCTAACCTTTAATTATCTCTATGCTAAAGCTTCTCTACTTTAGATATAGCCTTATAGAGAGATATCTGAGCAACTATTAGTAGAGCAACTTTAGTACTTTATTAAGAAGGTTAATAATTTATATACTAAGATAAAGGATACAAGACATATAAAAAAGTAATAATAGCAGCTATAGGAGCTACAAGGCCAGTATAGTTAGGAATCTTATACTAGTATATCTAATTATACCGCAACTATTTGTAAAAGGAACAACACTCTTACTATATAGGTTGCAAGACAAGAGGTGTTAAGGGCTGTATAGTTATATATAATTAAGACGGCCAGAGCAAATAAGTGTACGTTATTAGATATAGTAAGAGTTAGTATACTGCTGTTAACCTTATAACTAGAAGAATGGGTTAACAGAGTTATTAGTATGCTATAAGATAGCTTAAATAAGCTTATACTTTAGGAGCAAATACCGCTAAGTATAGCCCTAATAGCAGCTAGTTAAATATCCAGTAGCTAGTTATTAATATATTAGATATATAGAAAAGCGCTACTCCTAGTTAAAAAAGACAAAGGTAGAGGCATAAAAGTATAGAGCCTACTACCCTATTAATACTTTAGTTGCCATTAATAGAGAGAGATTTAAATACTAATAAAATACTAACCTTTATACCTATTTTAAAGAGAGGGCGTATAAGGTAAGCAACTCTAAAGCGTATAAAGAACTTTTGTATTAATATATAGAATATATTTAATTGGCCTAGGAGTTTATAGTAGTTTAGAAAATTAAGAATATTAAAGTAAATATAAATTAAAATTCTAATTTTATTTAATAATATTATTATTATTTATTGCTTAACGTCCGATTCGGATCCCTGTTAGGCCCACGCGGACTACTCCTTATATACATGTGGGGAGAAAACTCTATTTAAGAAAACCCCGTGATCCATCTCCCCGCCTTTTAGGGCTCGCTTGCGAGTCGCCTACGAGTCACCAGTGGTGCTCTACTACCTTACTTTTTAACCTCCTTGGGAACTACTGCTGCCGTAATAAACCTACGGACGCGCTAGTATCACACACTATACTCTACTCCTGTAGAGTTATTAGGGGGCGCCTATTACTCGCCCCTTTACTTTCCATTACTATTTCCTTTGCAACCCAGAACTGGTCTAGTATATTTTGGCCAATAAGCCACCGGGTAGCCGCCTTAAGGCCTTTCTATGTTAAGAGCAGTGTATTATAGTTTTCTATACCAGCTACTAAGAGCATTGCTTCTCAGCCAGTGCGTAAGGGGCATAACAGTATTACATGTTTTAGTGTCTGTCTTAGCCAGCCATATTCGCACCTTAGGCTACCCACTAGGATACCCACCCAGTAAAGCCAATCTTTTAGTCCTATTATTCCTGTCCTTAAGAGTGTTGCCATTGTATTTTCTGCCTTTATTAGGCCCTCTTGGAGCCCTTAGGTATTTACCCCCCATAGCATTACCTATGCTACGGCTTGGGTTCCCCTTGCCTAAGTCTACCTCTGTACCTTTAACTCCCATTCATCTCTCCAGCGTCGGTCCAACCAGTATTGTGTTACGGTAGATAGTTTTCCAGTACTCTTTTATGCTCTACTTTGGCTCCTTTCTCTCCCTTGCTATTGTCTTTACTAGCCTCTTGCGCGTCTCCCTTCCTCCTTTATATAGGCCTAGGCCCTAGCGCCGCACCATTCTTCTTCTACTTTCTCTACCTATTTTCCTAATATATCTTCCCTACTTTGGGGTTGTTAGTTCCTTCTCCTATAGGGCACCCTAAGGTCCCTCCATAGTTTATTTAGGCGTGTCTTGATATACTTTATAATATTAGAGTTGCGTTCCTTTTACACCCTTTGCATTACATCGGCTTCAATATATAGTTATAGGGGGGGAATATTAGCTTCCTTCTCAAGCAGTACTGTGGCCGTTCGCTTATACCCGCCTGTTATACTCCTAAGGCAGGCTATTTGGACCTTTTAGAGTGGTTTAAGAAGTGATTTAGGGGGGCCTTTCTCAGTTTCTCCAGTGGCCTAAATACTAGATCCATACGTTATGGTTAGCCGGACAACTACTGTATATAGTAGGTATAACCTCTGGAAGCATAGACCCCATATAGAATTAACGATCCTGGACATGGCGATATACTATACTTAGCCCTTACAGGCCGCTTACGCCGTATGTACGCTCTACCGGAGCTTGCTGTCTACCCACACTCCCAATACCCTTAGGCCTTAAACCGGTTGACCCCCAAAGCCTTAGATATGGATTATATACTAAAGATCTACAGATTGGTTACATTTTCTTATAAAATAGATTAGCTGGTATTTCTCTAGTAAAAATTAGACTCCATATCGTCTTGCCCATTCTATACAGGTGTCATAGGCTTTCTCTAGTGTCCTACAGTTCTCTACGGCTGTTGGCCCATATGTAATTAGGTTTGTATTATTAACAAAGCCTATCCCCTAGGTCACCCCTTCCTTGAAGGTATCAAGCAGGTTACTTACAAAGAAGAGGAAGAGTATAGGCGACAGAGGTAATCCTTATAGTATTCCTATTACGACTACAATAGGGGGGCTCTGGTATCCGTTAAAGACTAGTGACATTTCTTTCTAGCCTATAAATCCTTAAACAAACTAAATAATCCATTCTAGGAAGCCCTTTGCCCTAAGGATGTATAGGAGACGCTTATAGGGTACATTATTATAGGCGCCGCTAATATCTAGGCTAAGCATTAATACTACAAAGTCCTTTCATATAGCCCATGCAGTTTTAATGGTAGCAGCGAGTAGTGTAAGTGCTAATAGCGTTAAGCAATTCTTTCTTGCCCCCATTTAGCTTTATGGTAGTAGGGCGTGTTCCTCTGCCATATCTACTATATAGTCCGCTATAACCTTTTCTAAGATCTTGCTTAGGGTGTTTTCTAAGGCAATAGGGCGGTAGCTTCCTAGGATTAAGTAGTCTGCTTTACCTTCTTTTTATAAGACAACCGTCGTCATGGATCTTCCGAGTTATAGGTAGTAGCCTATTGCAAAGTATACTCTAGCTACGTCTGCAAGCCAAGGTGCTATAAGTAGTCCACAGGTCTTTAGGGCTTTATTTAAGATCCCATCTAGTCCTAATACTGTATTGTTTAAGAGGCGGCTAATAGTTCTGGCCATTTCTTTAGTTGTCATGTCGCTGTCAACCCTTAGGCGAGTTACCGGTGTTTTACCAGTAATATCGCTAAGGTCTACTGGAGCCAATTAAGGGAAAAATCTTTTTATAAGAATCTTTGCCTTCTCGTTATTATTGCTTATGGCCTATAGTTCGCCTGCTCTTTATAGGGGTAGTAGGTATAGATCTTCTACTAGGCATCCCACCTTTTTCTTTACCCATTTCGCTATGGTCCAAAGGCCCTTGTTATAGGGGAAACTCGGATTAGTAGTATATTCATTTATAAACCGTCTCCAGTTATTCCTTACTTCTTTTCTTAGGATATTCTTTAGCTAGTTTCTTATATCTTTATATTATCTCTCATCCTTAGAATCGTGGCTGCTTATATATTTCCTCCTTGCTCGTCGTTGGCCGGCTACAAGGGCCGCGCACTATACGGACCATACATATCGCGCATAGGGGCCTGGTTTTGAAACCAGGCAGTACTCTTTCAGCCCACTTTTAATTGCTGCCTAGATCCTTTCTAGTCTTTAATCAATTTCCTTAGGGGTAGCCAATAAGCCTCACTCATTTGGTATTAGGTGGATTTCTTCTAGGTCTTAGAGTTGTTATTCAATTATATTAAGGAAGCTATCTACGTTAAGCTTCCTTATTGCGTATCTTTTGCCATTTAGTTGCGCCTTAATATCCAGATCTAGTTATATCTAGATAGGGATATGGTCTAAAGTAAGTACCCATTCTTCTTTAGGGGAGCACCTTTCAAGTCTCTAGTATAGGTTTTCGTCCATAATCATAAGGTCAATTGTACTTTTGGCAGTACCCCATTGCCATATAATTGTACCTGGGGGGGTAGTTAGCTTAAGGCCCCCGTTATCTATAGCTCTTAGTAGGCACTCTACTTGTTAATCAGCAGCAACATAGATGCCCCCCTACCATAGGTAGTGGAGGTTCATGTCTCCTAGTAGAATAGACTCCGCGTATTTAGTTTCTAGCAAGCTTATTACAAATATAATATTCTCTATCTATGCTACCCCTTCGACCCTAGGGTTATAGACATTAATGATTTATACTGGTCCCCTATATGTCTGGATAGTTATAACTGCAATATCTAGGTTAACTGCCTGCCATAACTATAAGGCAAGGCTGATATTTTTGCTAATCATAAAGCATACGCGTATGGCTGCTTTTGGTTCATACAGGAGCTAAAATCCTCAGGGGCAGTATGTCGATTATATATAGGTATTATAGTACGGCTCTTATATAGCAAGAATATAGTGTTTCTCTAGGTCTAGACTGTCTAGTAGGGGCCTTACTAGACGGTGGTTCGTATTGCCGCAGTTATACTGTATAATGGTTAAGTAGCGGACCCCCGGCGGGGGTCCTTCGCCTCTCCTTCGCTCCTCGCTTCTTCCGTTTCCACTTTCTCTAAAATGTTCAGAACTTCTGTCTCCTATATTTGCTCCCTAGCCATTACTTATTTTATATAGAGCTTTCCATTTCTATATCTTATGTTCCTACTAGCCTTTCTAAATCTAAGTCTGTTATTGCCTCCAGTTCTTCCCCCGTTCTTACCAGTTAGCTATATGCCCCTTATAAGCCAGCTGCGTGTGTTATATTTACCACGTTAAATCTAATTCTTAATTGTCCCGGCCTTAAACTTACCATAGCCGTCCATAGGGGTCTTCCTACTGGGCGTCCTCTCCCTTATATCCCATATGTCCCTTATATCCCTATTCGGTCTGGTAATGTTGCGCGGCGTCGCTTTTAGCCCGTTAAGGCTTAGGATGGCTGGCTTAGCCCCCTAGTATTAAAGGTAGGAAACGCTAGAAAGACACCTACGTCCCCCTAGCTTATCGCCTGTTGTTTCCATTCATATAACCTAGCGTGCAGTTATTCCCGCAGCTGTTAAGCCCTTTCCTTCCGTCTCCTGTATTCAATGCAGTCTTCTCTCTCCCACGCCTTATATGTGCTTCGGTAACAGTTCGCGCATTTTATTTGGTCTTAATTTATACATTGTCTTATATTATAGGGGCCTGCACAGTGGCCGCAGCATACCTATGCTGCGTATGTGGATTGGGTGTGTCCCCATTGTACACAGCAATAATATCATTCTAGGCGTAGTCTGTGGTTATAGAGCCTTGTGTTGTATATAAGGCCATTTATAATTATTCCTTTTTAGATAAGGAGTTTTTGCATTCCTAGTGTATATACGCTGACAATAAGGGAGCTATATATTCGTCTATTATCTCCCTAGCGAGTCTCTAGCGCCCCTTATATCCTCTCATTGTTCTCATTATATGCTTAGTTTGTATTTTCCTATCAAAGCCATTAGATCTAGGTAATTACAAGTCCTAATATAAGGCGTTCCGTTTGTTTTACTATCTCCTATATAGTTGCTGTATTGTCCGCCTAGCGTCCCCTTTCTACCCTAAGGCTTATGGGAACCGACAGGACTTCAACTAGGTAATCTTCACAAAGCACTTTTATGCCAATACGCTCTCCTAGCCTGTCCCCTGCCCTTACGGCCCGTTCCTTTGCCTATTAGTCCTTTAGGGTAACTCTAATATCTCCACTCCTAAGGTGTCGGACTGCGACGGCGTCATAGACCTCCTTGCAAATCTCTATAAGAACTTCTATTTCTAATTATCCCCTAAGTTCCTCTGCCTTTTCTATATTTGGTTATATTGTGATTATATGCCCAGTTATTATTTTTAGGGGGGTAGGTTCCCTGTGCTATAGAAGCACAGCTACGGCAGCCCAGGTGCGGTTCGCCTATAGGGGGGGGTTTTATTTATCTTCGATTTTATTTAGCCGTTAGAGGATTTAATTAAGGGTTTGCTGGAGGGGCGCCTAAGGTTCGCTAAACTGGAGCCATTCTACTAGCTACATTAGTTCGTAATAGCTAACAGATGCTCCCCCACAGTTCCGGATACTAGACGCGTCCAATAGGCTTTATATTTTGTTAAATGCCTTCTTAATTAGGGTATTTCCGCTTTCTAGTGTAGTATTCGCCCGTCCTTGTTGTTGTTATGGGGGGCCATTATTAGGTATGGGTCTGGCGGTCGCACGCGACTGCATACCACCGTCGTTCCACCTGTGCCTCCCCTATAATGCATGCATCTCAGGGGATTATCAGGGTGTTTTTCAGGGTTCTTTTAGTTAGTTTGGTCTTTTTAGGCCAGGTGCAGCAAGAGCTCCAAAAGTCTTCTTGTTTAATAATATTATTAACCACTTTAAAATTGTTCTTTATACTTATACCTATTAACTATCTCCCATTAAAGCTTTTAATAAAAAGCTTTTAAAATATCTCCTCCTGCTCTCTAGATGCGTGCGCACCCCCCTAATATCCTCCTTAATAAGGAGAGAACACTATAGGCTACAGCCCTTCTTTATTATTACTAGCTTTGGTCTAGCAGAGTGCGGGTTAAGATATAGTTAGTATTAGAACTTTAACTATTAACTGTAAGATATAACTAACTGGGTTTAATAGGCGCCCTCGCCCTCACCCTCGCCCTCGCCGCCGCCCTCCCCTCCTAACAGTAGCAGCAGCAGCAACAGCAACAGCAGCACCGCCGCCAGCGCTGCCGCCGCCGCCGACGACGACGACGACAACGATAATGAGGATAAATGGTTTGGCGGTAGGGAGTTAGGAGAGGAGCCGTAAGTATTAATAACTGTATAGTATGTACTTAGCTTATATGTTTATAGACTACCACCACCATCACCATTACTAGCCCCGGCTCCGGCTCCTGCTCCTGCTCCTACCCCAGCCCTCGCTCCCGCCCCGGCCCTCCCCCCACTGCCAGCCCTCTCGCCACCGGCCCTTACTGCTGCCGGGTTTGCCCTCGCCCAGCGCGCCGACCCCGTCCGCCTACCGTAGGCTTGGGCCCGCCACGGCAAGTCAACTGCCACGTACGCCCCCATCGCCCAAGGCAAATGGTGGTCGCAGTCGGCGGCGGGGTTAGCGGCTATAGGGCCAAATAAGCGGAGAGACTAGGGCCATATCGGCTGGATAATAGAGACGGAGTTAGGGGTGGAGTTGGTAAGTAGTAAGCGATGCACTATCTGCCAAGCCTTAGGTAAGGAGTGTTAGGTATACTCTAAAAAGGGTGCATAGCAGGTAAGTAGGTCTAGGGACACCTACGCTCGCTACCAAGTAGCAGCCCGTTCTAGTAGGTGCAGCCTCTTAAAGCGTAAGCGTAAGGACCCTAAGGACCCCTCGCCCCTACCTCCTAGGCCAAGGTCTTTAGCGGCGTACAAGCCATCTAGTAGTCCACCACTAGGTCCTAGCGGCAGTGGCATTACAGTATAAGGGGGAAGGGGAGGGGGGGTTGGCGTTACTTTCTGGCGCTCTAGTGCGCTAAAGTGGCGGCTTTTATAGTATATTCTTTATAGGTAAGCTTTAATCCAGCTGCATTAATCTAAGGGGTAAAACCTAAATAACAAGACTGTCTAGTATAGGCTAAACTATAAGGCATCCTTTGCAGGTAAGCTTTAATCTAGCTATGTTAATCCAAGGGGTAATCCTAGATAACGGCACTATCTAGTATATGTAACGGAACCTTGTAGTAAGAACTACGGTAGGTCCTGTTATTGGGCTAAGTATATAGATATAAACAAATTAACAACGTAATAACAACTAGTGGAGTGGTTGCCCAATAGATTAACTCTAATTGTATTCTAAGATTCACTACAAAGAGAGAACTATCTGGGTAAGGACTATGATCCTTTAAATACACAACCTTACGCCTAAGAAACCCCTTCGCTCTGTAAGGTATATATACTCTATCTGCTCTATTATAGATTATATAGATTACACAGATTACACAGATTATATTATGTGACCTTGGCTACTATTCCTTATTATATGGTTCCACTAGATCCATTCTAGACCGTGCCTATATTAACTAACTAGCTTCTGCCAACTCCTCTCCAAGTAGTTATAATATTATACTTAAGCTGTCCGTAACACTATCTCCCTCCTCTTTATCTTTATTCTTAAAGATTCCTAACATCTCCAAGTTATCTACTAGAGGTATAATGTCTATCTAGTTAATTTAGTTAATATCCTTACTTATTATACCTAAAGCTTCTTCTTCTTCTTCTACAGCTTATTAGTCTCGTACCATTACTGCAATATTGTCTCTTAGTAAGATAATACTATCTCCGTATTCTCGTTGTGCAAAAGAGGGGTTAGTTTATATTACGCTAGCGAGTCCTTTAGCTCGGCAACCCTCCTCTTGCTCAAAGTGCACTAAAGTAAATATTTATTTGTCTTACAATATTCGCTCTATCTCTAACGCTAAGTATGCGCGTCCTATAACTCTTAGTAGTCTTTAAGTTCCCTAAGTAACTTATTATAGGGTCTTACGTTTAATCTACCGCTGCAAAACTTAATAACAAGCTTTTAGTGGCGTTGTCTAAACTTCGTCGTTCTTGTGACGCGGAAAGAGAGGCTGCCGATGCTCAACAACAGGCCCTTAACTCTCGTTTGGCTGCGTCCGCTTAGTTAATCCGTCTTAAGGAGGTTCGTAAAAAGGTTTGCTCTAAGGAGTGGAAACTTGTTTAACAAGGTCTGTTTAAGCTGGGTAACAAAAGAACGGACTCTCCTCCTATAAGGGAAACAACTCCAAGTAGCTCGGCAATTGCTCCTCTTAGGTCCCCCTTAGGTAACTCATTCTTTAGCAATCCTTCTTTATTAATACTGCCTAACCTACTCTCTTCTAATACTCCTGTACCTTTCCTATAGCGTTCTCTAGGTTGCTTAGTAGTTCCTAGGTAGTCTTACTATAGCCTATTTACTTTACTTCGTACTATATTTTATTATCTATATCCTTATAACTAATAATCTTTAAAACTTACCATTTATCTTCTTCTTATCCTCTATACGTGTCTGCCTTATAAACTAGTAACTTAATATTCCCGTATGCTGGTTCTAGCATTGCGACATGCTATATAGGGTAAACTCTTATTTTAGCTAGTAGGTTTAGTTTATACATAACCAATAAAATCCTTTATATAATTTTAAAAGGTCCTAGTCTAACATAGTCCAACTTCTTGCTTAGTCGTTAACTCTTAAAATTTTTATTTAGTAGCTATACTTTATCTCCCTCCTTAAGATCTAGTCCCTTAGATCTTTTAGCATTATAGTACCTTTTCATTCACTCTTATACTAGTTTAGCTATTTCTTTAAGGTTTGTATAAAGATTTATTAAAGTCTCCATTCTTTACTTAGCTGTGCTACTTATTTTCTTTACTTAATGTAGCGATAATAACAATCTTAGCTTATACCCATAATTCGCCTTAAATGGTAACATTCCTATTCCTTCTTATAGTGTTGTATTATATATAAACTATATAACTGGTAATAACAATACCTAATTATTCTGTGCGTAATTAATATAGTGCCTTAGATACTATTCTAGTGTCTAGTTTAATCTTTCTATCTGTCCGTCCGTCTGCGGATAATACGCTATTAAGGTTACTGCGCGAACTCCTTGTTCCGCCAAGAATACCTCCTAAAATGCTACTATAAATCTTGGATCCCTATCTAATATAATCTTGCTTAGTACTCCGTGTCTTATAAACACTTCCTTAATATAGATTCTAGTGATATCTTCTGCTAACATTTCTTCTGTATATACTATAAAGTACCCCCACTTTATAAGCTTATCCACTATCACTAAGATCGCATTATAATCTTATCCTATAATAGGATCTTTTAACTTTAGTAACTTAATAATAAAGTCCTATAATATAACCTCCCATAGTCTCTCTAGTATTTTAATAGGTTGTAGCCCTCCGTATAGCCTATACCTTATTGGTTTATTTCTTTAGCAATCTAAACATTCTCTTATAGCTTATCTCACTAGTCCCTAGATTCCTTAAACAATATACTCCTCTTAAAGTCTTAACACTAAGCCTATAGCTCCGTTATATCCTTAAGTTAGTCCCTTATAGAATAACTTAATAAACTCCTTTGCAATAGACCTTGGAACATAGGTTGCTTCTCTATTTTTATACTGTTCTATATCTGGATCCTCTACCTATGCCTCTTAGATCTTCTATATCTAATTACTCTCTAGTAATTTATAGATCTAACCTTCTCTAGTTACTATAATCTTTGGGTAATTATACCTAATTACTTTGTCTTAATCCTTTCGTAACAAAGCTCTTAATGGCTTTTCTTTATTTTATAGTTTAGCTTTTCTGCTTAGAGCATCTGCTCGTGCATTGTCTATACCCTTAGTATGATAAATTTCGAAATAGTATTCCGCAAGTATTTCCGCCTATCTAACCTATCTTTAATTAAGTTCCTTTATTGTTAGGAATCCTATAAGGTTCTTATAATCCGTCTTAACTATAAATAGTTTTTCTATACCTTATAAGAATACTCTCTATTTCTTTAATACTGCAACTATACCTAACAACTCTTTATTATAGATATCATAGTTTAGTTCTAGTAGTGTTATCTTTTAACTATAGTACGCTATTAGATGCTATGTATCCTAATGCTTCTATAGCAAATATACTCCTAGTATAAAGTCTAATGTATCTATCTTAACAACTATCTCTAACTTTAGTTGGTAGATTTTAAGAACTAGTTCCTAGGTAAATAACTCCTTAAGTTCCTTAAACAACTTTCTTTACTTATTTTCCCACACCTATAGTTCCTCTTTCTTTGTTAATTAAGTAAACAGCTTAATACTCTTTAACTACTGTGCTATAAACCTCCTATAGTAGTTGCAAAACCCTAGAAATAATCTTAACTATATAATATTCTCTAGTTCTTACTAACTTACTATAGCTTTAACTTTCTTTAGGTCCATACTAATTTTTCCTAGTTTAATAATAAATCCTATAAAATTAGTCTTTCTTATAAAGAACTTGCATTTCTTAATAGCTACTAATATCTATTCTTCCTATAGTCTCTTTAAGACCTATTTAATATATTCTTTATATTCTTTCTCACTTTCTAAGTAGATAATAATATTATTAAGGTATACCATAACAAAATTATTAAGGTGTTCTCCTAATACACTATTAATTTGCTTTTAGAACATTACTAGTGCGTTTATAAGCCTAAACTGCATAACTAACGGTTTATATAGTCCTTCCTTTAACCTAAAGGCTGCTTTCTATTTATTACCTTCCTTAATCCTAATCTAATAGTACACCTACCTCAGATCTATCTTTATAAAGATCTTTGCGTTACCTATCCTATCTTAGATTTCACTAATTAAGGGTAAAGGATACCTATCCTTTCTGGTAATACTGTTTAACTATCTATAGTTTATACACATCCTAAGTTTTCCGTTTTTCTTTAGAATAAACAGTACTAGATATCCTGCTAATAACTACAATAGTCTAATATATCCCTTTCGTAAGTTTTCCTGGATAAACTCCTTAAGTGCCACTAACTCCGTTTTAGTAAGCTTATAGATTAGAAAGAACTTTAGACTTATTCCTAGTTCTAACTCTATCTTATAGTCCTATACTATATACTCTAACAGCTTTTTACTTTCTAGTAACTATAACTTTTTACCATACTTATAGTATCTCTTTAGTACATAACTTAAGCCTTACTCAGTCTCTTCGTATATTGCTCCGACTTAGTACTATACTAACTTAGTTTGCTGTCGCATCTTACGCCGTTAAGTATTTTTAATATTAACTTAACCTATAACCTAATTAATCTTTAGATTGTATTCCTATAACCAAGGTATTCCTAATATCGCCTTATCTTTTCCTAACGGTAAAATATTAAAAGACATTCTAACTAGTCTCCCTTTAATAGTTAACTAAATAGGTCCTATTTTAAGATTAATAATACCTCCTCCGTAGACTATCTAATCTCCTAAAAATTTTATAAGTGGATATAGGTATTCCTTTTATCTATATAGTAACCCTATTTTTTCTACTACTACTAGTAATATATGGTTTCTTATCACTTTACTATCTATTAGTGCTTTAAACTGTTAATCTTGCCATTTAACTCTTAAATTTAGGTATTATCCTTAAATTCCTTTAAGGGTTTAAGGTTTTACTACTGGTTCCCTCTAGTCCTATAGGCCTCCCCTTTCCTAACTGTTAGCTACTAGATCCTGCCTATACTTAGTCTACTCTTAGCCAATACTTAGTTTATTTCTTTTCCTCTATATACTATAGACAAGTGTTCTCTAGGTAATCCCACTACTATTATCTATCTAGGCATTTTTCCGTAAGAAATCTTCCTAGTTAAAGTATTAGGTCTCCTTAACTCTATACTTTTACTAGATGCCATCTATATATATACTTAGCATCTCTAAACCTTCTTTCCTCTAGTGCCTAATATATCCTTACTAGGTATTTCCAGTTCTTATCTTTTAGTGCTCTATATATATTATATATATTATCCACATAAGCTATCCATAATAGTATATAATACGCTAGATAACTTAGGTTAACTCTTAGTTTATCTTTATCCTTAAGTTTAAACCTATACCTAGTTAACTTAACTACTAGTATTTTTACTATAGGTACTAAGATCTATTACTTGCTTCTTTAGTCCCTAAATCCTTCTTCTAGGTTCCTTAACATTATAATTAATGCTCCTTTAATGTAACTTATATATTTTTCCATAATAGGTTAGTCTTAAATAACTTTTTTATCTAGCTACATATAAAAGTCTTCCCTTTTATCGTTATATTATTACCTATACCACTTTCCATATAACTAGTTTAGTATATATGGTCTATCTATAAGAAAGTACCTTGTTATTGCTACGTCGTGACATCCTTTAGTATATCTTTCTTTAAACCTAACTAGAATGGCTAGATCCTCTTCTTGTTCCAGTTTATCCAACTATTTTACTCTAGGCGTCCCTACACTAGGCCTATTAGTGACTCTTTATATAGGTGCTCTATCCCTTATATAACCTAATATAGCTAACCTCTTATCTAGCTTTTATTCTTACTATATAATAATTCTTTATTTAAACTTATCCATAGTTTCCTATTTTCTGCGTCTTACAGCTAGATCCTTAAAGTTGTCTTACTTCTTAATCTCAGTATTAACTTTTTAATTTTTAGGCTAAACACCGTGTTTACCTAGAATTGCTATAGTCCTTATTTATTTCTTAAAATCTTGGTTTCCTAATAACATTCTTACTTATTCCCTAAACTTATAGTTTTTAAACTTACGTCCTATACTCATTTATTTATTACTAAACTAAGTTGCTGCTCTTTCCTATTAGTTTTTATTTATTATGGGTTTTTAAGCTGTCCTTATCGCGTCTTATAAGTCTAGAGCTTTCCTTATCTCTTCTTAAGAATCTTAGATCTATAGCCTTTTACCTTTTACAAGTAGTAAGCTAGCACTAGCAGTTATCTACTTACTTAATTATCTCTAGATATTACTCCTTCCGTCTTATAAAGCAATAGATACCATATCTAACAGTGTTATAATACCCATTACTAATCCGCATTCTATAGTAGTTTTAGTCTCTACTTCTATTGCGTTACTAAGGTATAAGTACTCTTAGTTAGCCTCTATTTCTTCCTCATCGCTATTAATTAATAAGTACTCTAACTCTATTATTATTATTACTGATCTTTATCCGTATATTGCTTTAATATCTTAATCTAGCTTATAGAGTTAATCCTATTCTTTATCTAACTCTCTAGTTCCTTTAAGCCTTCTTAACTCTAGCTCTTATGGCTAATAGCTTATGCCATACTTAGCATCTTTATAAATTTGGTATATGTTATTATAATAAAACGCAAAGTGTTTAATTAAATACTCCTTAGTCCCGCGCAATATCCCTATATCTATGTTATTATACTCTAACAACCTAGTGCTTTTTACTATGTAGTTACTCTAACCACCTCTATAGTCTTTAATAAAATAACCTTGTTTTCTATAATTTATATAAGCTTTATCTTTAAACCATTTTTCTTATTATAGAGTCCGCCTAAACATCTTCTACTACTAAGATCCCTGGTTTAGCCTCTGCTCCCTAGTCCTATAATTACTTAATCCTTAACCTCTAGGTTTCTATAGTTTCTTTATCTATCTTTTAGATTCTTTAGTACCGCTTAAGTCTATTAGCTCTGCGCCATTCCATAGTTTTTAGCTCTATATCTACTAATGCGTACTCTGCGCCTTATACAGCTATAGAACTCTATCTTGCCCTTTCTTGGCTTATTCCCTTTAATAGATCCTATTATTAATCTTTATTAACTAATCTATTAAGTCTTATAGACTTTCCGCATCTTCTATTAGGATAATTACATTCTAGACTTTAACCTTAAGTCCCTATTTATACTATGCCATAAGCGCCTTATTGTTCTACTTAACCTATATTATAAGTATCTAAAACTGTGTCATATACTTAATTACTAAAGAACATTGTATTAAGTTTTAAAGCTTCTGTTCTGCTATAGTTAATGCTTCCAGGTCTCTAAATATCTATATTAGTCTTTCCGTAAACCTGTTCTAACTAGTAAATATAAACCGTATATCTTAGTTAGTAGTTGTTATACTACTAACTTATATTTCTATAAGGTAAGGTTTAAACCATTTTAGTGCTCTTCCTATTAAGAACAACCCTGCGTACGCCACTTAATCTATAGGTGTTACCAACTTTACTTCTTCCTATATAACCTTAAAGTGTATTTGCATAAGGAACCCTTTAAGTTTTAACCTTTCTCCTAAGAATTGTTTAATTAACGGTAACTTAACCTTTACTGCGCCAATTCCATTAATGCGTTTTTTAAGTATCCTATTATTATCTAATAAGCAATTAACCATTTCCTATAACTAACCTCTTGTGACCACTTATAAGTCCGTATCTGCCATACTAGTGTCTCCTAATCCTAAGGTAGTTGTTGCCGTTGATGGCATCGCAACTAGTGCTTTAGGTGGCATATTATTCGACTTTATTTAATACCGTAACCTTAGTAGTAAATATATAACAGAACCTTATAGCAAGAACTACGGTAGGTCCTATTATTAGGCTAGGTATATAGATATAAACAAATTAATAACATAATAACAACTGGTAGAGTGGTTGCCTAATAAATTAACTCTAATTGTATTCTAAGATTTACTATAAAGAGAGAACTATCTAGGTAGGAACTATAGTCCTTTAAATACACAACCTTACGCCTAAGAAACCCCTTCGCTCCGTAAGGTACGTGTGCTCTATCTACTCTATTATAGATTATACAGATTACATAGATTACACAGATCACATCACGTGACCTCGGCTACCATTCCTCGTTATATGGTTCCACCGGATCTATCCTAGACCGTGCCTATATTAACCAACTAGCTTCTGCCGACTCCTCTCCAAGTAGTTATAACATTGTACTTAAGCTGTCCGTAATAGTACGGGCCCAACTATAAGGCGTTATAGAAAGCCCCAGAGTTGCCTAGTGGGTAGTATAGGTAGATAGTGGTTAAATACAGTTACCGGGTTCTGTCGTTGCTTTATATATAAAAGTTTGTGTAAAAGTTTATATAAAAGGTCGTATAAAAGTTTATATAAAAGGTTGTATATAGGTTCGTGCACAAGTTTATATAGATTAGTTAGCCTAGTTAAACAGAAACATAGGCATTTAACTGGCTTAGGAGTTCGCAGGAGTTTGTAGAAGTTTATAGGAGTTTAAGGATTAGGCAAATTTAACCTAAGGGAGTTATTATAGGTATATTGGTTTAGAGTATTAACAAATATAGGTATTTAATTGGTTTAGGAGTTTATAGGAGTTTATAGAAGTCTAGAGATTAGTTAGCTACTATAATTCCTATAAGGTTAATTGTTAGATTAATAACCTTATCCAACCCCTCCCCAACCTAGTCAGTATAATCTTCTATATTGGCAAATCTATTAAGATTATCTGGGGTATTAGAAGGGTATAACCCCCTAAGCATATCTAATTGTTAAACGTGCTGCTAGTTAAACTAATTAACTTTATCCGCTAGCACCTTAATGCCTTTTTATAAGATATTGTAAGAATTAAAAAACTTCCTACTAGCTAATTTTTTAGCACTCTATAGTTTGGCTAGATCTAAAGTAAAAAGGATATAAGTAAGTAAAAATATATCTAGTAGTGTAGTAGCAGTAGTATAAGCCCCAGACATATGCTTGCTAAATATAGCCTCCACTCTTTTATATAACGCCCTAACCTAAGTATTAGATAGATATACTTAGTTAAATATAATATCTACATTATAGGTTAAGTTCTTATAACACTTTATCTTAATCTTATAGCTACCGTTAAGATACTCAAGCCTAAGGTTAATTACTTTGTATATAGTAACCCTACTAAGCCAGTTAACAAGCCTAGAGGATAGTATTGTATACTATAATTCAGAAGTGTTTTCTAAGGAGAGATTCCATTAATAGAATAATATCTTGCAACTATAGTTAAGCTAGGACGCGCTAAAAAAGTAGATAATAAGAGGGTTAATAAAGTGCCTTAGCATGCCTATATTAGTATATTTAATAGTATACTAAATAGTTAGAAATAGCTTAACCTCCTAAAGCATACAACACATTATCTGGAATTTAATATTATTATACAGTTGCTTATTAGAGCTGTTACTATTCTACGTATCTAATATAAAGGCGGCTAGATAGACGTCTTTAATAAGTTCTAAAAATTAATCTGGTGTAAGAGAACTAATAGCGTTGGTAACATGGTCTATTTACTTAAAGAAGTCTCCATTAGAGACAATAAGGTAGCCCTTACGTTATATTACTATATAGAATAATGCAACTATGCGTGCCATAAAGCCCTGCGCAACAATTAGTTCCATTAGGTAATATTTAGCGTTCTCCCAACTATACTAACTGCGACCCTATATAGTAGTATTAGCTTATAATCAATAATAAGCCTCTTCTTTAGAAATAATAGGTGCTTAATGTATATAGATAATAGTATTTAGTAGGTTTATCTGGATATGGAATTATATAGGTATACTAAGAAGCCAATCCTATTAGTTATATAGTTGGCAAGCCTAGGTTTACTTATTTTTAATAGCCCTAATACAGATTGCTGTAAGTTAGTCTCTATGGATAAGCCAGAGTTAATTACAGAAGTTATTACAGATAGATCTAGCTTTAGTAGGGTCTTTTAGTGCCTATAAACCAAGCTAGTCTAAAAATATACTTTTATAGATGCTGTAAGTACCTTTAATAGTACCCTTATCTTTAAATATAGCCCCAAATTGCCAGAACTTGGTCTAATTTATATTAAGATAATATATACTTGGCATTTTAGAATAGCGATTATTATCTCTAAATATAGAGTTAATGCTAGCTATATAAAGTCTCTTAATTGCATCTAATATAAGGCTTCGCGTAATATTTAATCCAATTCTACTGTCTTTACTAGATATACTAGGGGTAGCCAATATATCTTTAAGCCTAAGTAGTATTATTAGATTGTGCATAGATTAATATAGACCTAAAAGTGGTAGTCCAGGGCAAAGAATAATAGCCGCCGTTATTATTAACCGTATAGTATCTATATGGCCTATAACATGGTCACACTTCTTATCCTTAAAGTTAATATTGTTATAGACAATTACTGCCTACTTATTTAACGCTTAAAGCTTAAGCTATCTCTAAAGATATTAGCTGATTAGCCTAGGAGTTTAGAGCTAGATACTATACCTCTGCCTCCTTAGCAATCTTGCCTATTAACCAATTAGCCTAATAATAACTATAACACACCCTAAACCCTAATAGAGTTTTAATTACTTACCGCTTTATACTAGAGCCTATTAAATAGATATCTAGTATTAAAGAGAGGAAGTTAGATCGCTTTTTGGCCTAAGAATAATATACTATGCTAGTAATAGCAAATAATCGCCTGGATAATATATTGGACTAAGGTATAGTGTTATAACTGTCTTAGTGGGCGCGCTAATTACTTATAAGTCTTAAAAGAATAGTATGCTATATTAGGGCAACCTCCTTAATAGTTCTAAAGGCTAGCTTAAAGTCTAGTATCTCTAGGTCTATAGTATAATTAAATTAAGCAAAGTAGGGCTAATAGATAAGATTATTAAGCTCTATAGTAAAAGAATCTGCTAGAGAAGGACGCTGGCAGATACTCCTTATGTATAGATTGTCTATAGCACGCATTAGTACACACTGTTACTGTTATAGATGGGCATATTAGAGGTTCTAAATTATAACCTCTCTACCCTTTTCTGCCCTAGCCTAAGCAAGTATAAAGGTTTAAAAACTCCATTAAACGCGGCGTAGTGCATTAGCTACCTATTGTAGCTTAAATTGCATAGACTACCGTTCCTTAAAGCTTATATTGTATTAACCGCGGGTAGAAGAAGAAGGGTTGTTAGAGGAAGGCTAAAGAGCTTTAATAGCGTCGCTATTAAGCTTATTGTTAAGGTAGTCTATATTATTATTAGAATACTTGTTAGGGTATCTATTAGGGTATCTATTAGGGGGTAGAAGAGGGCTAGGAGGGGCGCTAGATAAAGGACTTTGCGAATTATTGGATAGGGGTATATATATTAGGCTAGCAGCGTCTATTGTTTCTTAATTAGATAAAGGAAGTAAATAGCTTTTAATTAAAACCGATTATAAGTATATTGGAGTTAATTTAGGGTATAAGATACAGTGTTGTAATAGAAGAGTTGTTACCTAATAAGAAACAATAAGTTTATATATAAAGGGCTCCTATAAGCTCTTAGACCCTTAGGGAGAAATTCCTCTTAGTGTGATCTAATTGGTCTAGGAGTTTGCAGGAGTCTACGGGACTAGGGTAAAGTGATCTGATTGGCTCAGGACTTCGCAGGACTTCACAAGCGTGACGCTAGCCCTTAGCGCCACGCCGTGGCGCAATTTCTCCCCGGGGGTCTGATTTATGAGATAATGTATACGGAGGCTCTGCACGACGGCTCTGCGTACGACGGCTCTGCGTACGACGGCTCTACTACGGAGGTTCTATATAAAAGCTTTGTGCAGAGCTTCGTGTAGAGCTTCGTGTAGAGCTTTATGCAGAGCCTCCGCAGAGCTTCGCGCAGAGCCTCCGTACGCAGAGCTTCGTGCTGAGCTTCGTGCTGAGCTTTTGCTGAGCTTTGGTAGAGCTCCGTGCGGGTAAGCCTTATTCCGCAGCAGACCTGCGGAGGATAAATTATCCTATCCGGTCGGGCGGATAATAATCCTATCCAAGGATAGCCCGGATATCAGATAATATCCGGATAATATCTAAACAATATACCGCCTATAGCCCCACTAATATAACTCTGTATTTTATAAATAGAGCTCTATTTTATAGCTCTATTCTAGGGTTATAAAATAAACCTTTATTTATATAATTTAAGGCCGTTTTGGTAGAGTTATAGGGGGTGCTTATTTCTAGGAATGGAGGGGTCGGATAAGTTGGCGGAGAGCCTCAAGCCATGCAAAGCACCTCCTATAACCCTACTAATAACACTCTATATTTTATAAATAATAGCTTATTTTATAGTCCTGAAATAGAGCTATAAAATAGGGCTCTGTTTATAAAATATAGAGTTATATTAGTGGGGCTATTGGGGGGGCAATGCGCGCTGCTACGGCTTAGCGATTTTTACCGATCTTTTATAACCAACAGACCGATCTTTATAGTAGACGGTAGAGGCTCTCCATAAAGCTCTGCTTAAAGTCCTATTTAGATCTCTGAGGCTCTACTAATACACAGCACTAATATACTACAACGCTCTATATAACACTCTATATTAAAGACTCTATATAATACTCTATATTAAAGACTCTATATATAGAAGCTCTACATACGTAGCTTTATATAAAGTCTAGTACTAGCTATATTTATAGCATTATATAATAGAAATAAAAGATTTAGTTTTATAACGTATTTCACGGGTAAGCTGGTCAAACGGGTAAGCTAATTACTTCAAAAACACACCAAAAAATAGAAAAATCACACTTTAATATCTTAACAACCACTTAATAATAAATTTTAATAATTT